>Ga0209579_10003533_pt1 | contig 11294 bp, 7 predicted proteins | sample Coa_R1_2_FD_187152 | JGI IMG/M metagenome (GOLD analysis project Ga0209579, IMG submission 187152) | Surface soil microbial communities from Centralia Pennsylvania, which are recovering from an underground coalmine fire - Coalmine... | ecosystem: Environmental > Terrestrial > Soil > Unclassified... | reverse complement strand
CATCTCGTGCTGGGCGAGCGCGAGCTGGATCATGCCGGCCGTATCGAGCTGGACGCCGAGGTGCGGCGCTTCACCTTCCGCCCCGACCCGAACTTCCTGTGGGGTCAGCGCTATCCGAATTCGGTCTACCACCTGACGGTCGCGACCCCGGTCGAGGCGATCGGCGGCGATGAGCTGCTTTATCAGGACGGCCAGACCCGCAACGGCGCCTATGTCGCCTTCCGTACCGGCAAGACGCGCGAACTCGTTTTCTCCGTGACGGGATCGCTCGCGAGCGCGGACACGGCCACCGCCCTCGCCGCACGCTACGCCAACGGGATCGACGAAGACACGCTGCTGGCGCCGGCCGAATCCTTCTGGCGCGATCTCGCCGGCGGACGGCGTTTCGTCGAGCCGAGCTTCGACACGCTGCTGCCCTGGCTCGTCCACGATGCGATGATCCACCTGACGGTGCCGCACGGGCTGGAGCAGTACACCGGCGGGGCCTGGGGCACGCGCGATGTCTGCCAGGGCCCGGTCGAGGCCCTCCTGGCGCTCGGCCGGCCGGAACCGGTGCGGTCGATCCTCGATACCGTGTTCGCCCAGCAATACGAAACCCGCGGCGACTGGCCGCAATGGTTCATGCTGGAGCCCTACTCGATCATCCAGGCGCGGGAGAGCCACGGCGACGTGATCGTCTGGCCGCTGAAGGCGCTCTGCGACTATGTCGAGGCGACCGGCGACCTCGATTTCCTGGACGCCCAGGTCGCCTGGCGCGATCTCGAAACCCTCGAACGCACCGCCCGCACCGACACGGTGACGGCGCATATCGAGAGGCTGATCCGGACGGTCACGGAGCGGTTCATCCCCGGCACGCATCTCATCCGGCTGGGCGAAGGCGACTGGAACGATTCGCTGCAACCGGCCGATCCCGCGCTGCGCGACCGGATGGTCAGCGCCTGGACCGTAGGGCTGCTCTGCCAGCAGCTGCGCCGCTGGGCCGCGATCCTGACGCGGCGCGGACGCGAATCCGGCGCGGTCGAAGGTCTAGCAGAAGCCATGGCGGGCGATTTCCGGCGCCTGCTGATGCGCGACGGCGTGGTCGCCGGCTACGCGATCTTCGACGCGCCGGGCACGGCGCCCGAGCTGCTGATCCACCCGTCGGACACCCGGACCGGGCTCCGCTACTCGCTGCTGCCGATGACGCAGGGAATCCTCGGCGGCCTCTTCACGCCTGCGGAGGCGAAGCACCATGCCGAGCTGGTCCGCGCGCATCTCACCGATCCCGACGGCACGCGGCTCCTCGACCGGCCGCCGGAGTATCGCGGCGGCGTCGAGACGCTGTTCCGCCGCGCCGAATCCGCCTCCTATCTCGGCCGCGAGATCGGTCTCATGTACGTGCACTCGCATCTGCGCTGGGCCGAGGCGCTGGCCAAGCTCGGCGACATCGACGGCAGTCGGGATGCACTGCTCGCCGTCGATCCGGTCGGCGTCGCCGGCCGCCTCGCCCACGGCGCGCCGCGCCAGCGAAATACCTACTTCTCGTCGAGCGACGCCGGCTTCCTCGACCGCTACGCGGCCCAGGAGGAATGGCAGCGCGTCCATGACGGGACGATCCCGGTCGAGGGCGGCTGGCGGATCTACTCGAGCGGCCCGGGCCTGTTCACGAACCTGCTCGTGCGGCAGTTCGGGCGGTAGGGCCACCGAAAGCCACCTCTCTCGACCGTAGCGGATTTAGGGCGGACATCTGTCCGCCTGAACGCGTCGGCGCCGTCCCGGCAAGGTCGGCGGCATGGACACGCCCCTTCCGCCGACCTGGTTCGGCCCGCTCTCGCCCTTGCCGCCGGTGGCGCCGCCGGGGGTGGCGGGCCGCCAGTTCGACTATCTGACCGGCTGGAACCTGCAGGTGCTGCCGCGCGCGGAGGCGGCGGCCTCGCCGGCCGAGCTCCGCGCGCTCGCCGACAGCTGCGACCTGGTGCGCCTCGCCATCGAGACCCGCAAGGACCAGCTGGCCGATCTCCAATGGACGATCGCGCTCCGCGGCGGCGGCGCGGATGCGCGGGCGGGGCGGGCGACGTCGCTCCTCGCGCGGCCCGACCGCGAGCACGCCTGGGACGAATGGGTGCGCATGCTGGTCGAGGACATGCTCGTCCTCGACGCGGCCACCCTCTACCCGCGCCGCGCCCGCGACGGCAGCCTCATCGCGCTGGAACCCCTCGACGGCGGCACGATCAAGCGGGTGCTCGACGATTGGGGCCGCACGCCGGCGCCGCCGTTGCCCGCCTACCAGCAGATCCTGAAGGGGCTCCCCGCCGTCGACTACACCGCCGACGAGCTCCTCTATTTGCCGCGCAACCCGCGGACCTGGCGGGTCTACGGCCTCTCGCCGGTCGAGCAGTGCCTGCTCACCATCAACATCGCGCTCCGCCGCCAGATGCATAAGCTCGAGTACTACACCGAAGGCTCGATGCCCGACGCCTTCCTCGGCGTGCCCGAGGATTGGACCACCGAGCAGCTGAAGGAATACCAAGCCTACTGGGACGGGCTCCTCTCGGGGAACACCGCCGAGCGGCGGCACTTGCGCTTCATCCACGGCAACGTCCGGTACGTCGAGACCAAGCCCGCCATCCTCAAGGACGATTTCGACGAGTGGCTGGCCCGCATCGTCGCCTTCGCCTTCTCCATCAGTCCCGCCCCCTTCGTGCGGCAGATGAACCGGGCGACGGCCGAGAGCCAGGACGCCCAGGCGCTGCGCGAAGGCATGGCCCCGCTGATGCGCTGGCTCAAACGCGTGGTCGACGAGGTGCTGGCCCGAACCATGGGCTGGCCGGACCTGGAGCTGGTCTGGCGCGACACCACCGAGCAGGACCCGCAGAAGCAGGCGGAGATCGCGACGAGCCTGGTTGCCGCCGGGATCCAGACCCGCAACGAGGCCCGCGCCGCGCTCGGGCTCTCGCCGCTGCCCGACGGCGACGCGCTTACGGTGGCCGGGCCGGTCACGCCGCTCGCCCGGCTGCTCGATGGGGGTGCGGAGGCGTTCGGAAAGGCGGGGTTCAATCCCGACGAGCCGCGCGATGAACGGGGACGATGGACCACGGGAGCGGCCGACGCCCTCGTCAACAGGTTCGCGGCCGATGATACGAAAGCGGACATCAGGGCGACCACAATAAGCGGGTTGCGCCGCCACGCTCTCTACACGCCATTGTCAAGCGGGCCGGTCCAAGTTGCGCAGGCCGAGCCTGCACCCGAACCTGTCGAGGGAGAACCCCTCTCGCAGCAGCCTCCCGAAGAGGAACCTGCACCAGAAGCTCCGTCCCCGATCCGGCCATCGCGACCTGCCCCAGCGGCTCGCCGCGACCCTCTGAATGAATTCTACGATCCCGCCAATCCTGCGGATCGGGCGCGGGTCTACGAGGACATCCGGCGCGAAATAGCGCGGCTCGATCCAGCCGATCCTCGCGGCGCCCCGGTGCTTGTTGCTCCTGGCTGGGTCCCGAACGAACAAGACGTTGCGGACATCGCCGAAGCCTTGCGCGACGTTCGGCAAAGGCTGGCGGCAAGGCCGGAAACCCCAGAGCCACCATCTTCTGTCTGGGGGCTAGGGTGGGGGGCTCGTGGGTTGGAGATCGAGACTGGGCGCGACAGAACAGGGGCAATGGGACCTGGCTTTCCAACAATCGACCGCTTCCCTAACGGCATCGCAATCAGTACTAAGTCGATTGACCTTCGTGCACCGACATACCAGAATCCGGCACGACTAGAGTCGAAACTGGAGACCTACGTCGATATATTATCCGGATTTCGTGGAGCAAAGTACAATGGAGAGGAGGTCCGAGAAGATCAAATTAAAGGAAGAGTGCTCGATCTTGTCGTTCCGAGGGGATCTGTTACTCCAGCTCAGGGTGAGGTTATCATGAGAGTCCGAACATATGCGGGAGCATTGGAGCCGCCGGTGGAGATTGAAGTGGATGAGTATTGAGGAGATGATAATGTACTTATCGCTATATTTGAGAAGAGGTATGATATATATTCCCACAATGGGTTTGAATACGGCTGGGTATTACAGTAGTGTCGATCCGGTTGCGGTTGCGCCGGTAAGCGATACGATAGCGTTACGCCGCGCCTTTCAAGAGGCCATCATGAGGGGGAATCCGAGAGTTCCAACGCCTGATCATTCCAAGGGGCATAAGCCCGTTATCCTGAAATACGCCAACGTCAATACCTGGTCCGCCTTCGAGAGAGGTGCTAGTACTTGGTCGATAGACGATAAGGATGGCGTCTATCGGATTATTCCCTGTCGCCGCCGCCCTGATCGAGGTTGGGAGGACGATCTACAAAATGCAGTCATCCTACCCCCGGGGTCGACGATCGACGAACTCTGCGCACGGGCAACCTCGATCATCCAAGAGCACGCACGTAAGTAGCAGGAATCGGAAGAACGGACGGACCCGGATGTCTTGAGCGGGTGACCGGGTCATCGGTGCCACGACTGCCAAGACAGTCGATCTTCGTGCGACGACCAATCAACCTCCCGCGCGATTATCGGCCGTTATACGGGGGGCTCCTCCACAGACAAACGTCCCAGCAAGGTAAACCCAGATCTCACGCCGTCGCAAGCTGCTCGAAGCCTTCCCGGCCTTCGTCGACGTCGGGCCGGCGATCGACCTGTTCGATCCGCGCGCCGCGCGGGCCCTCGGCGCAGGCGAGCGCGAACGCGTCAAGCGTGTCCCGCTCGGCAACCGCGTGGATCTCGACGGTGCCGTCAAAGCGGTTCCGTACCCAGCCGGTAATCCCCAGCCTGCGCGCGGTGCGGACGGCCCACCAGCGGAAGCCGACGCCCTGCACGACGCCGCTGACCAGGATGCGCTCGGCCGGCATCACTCGGATTCCTTCATGCCGATCGCTCCGCCCCGCTATCGCTGGCTGCTCTTGTACTTGGCCATCTGAATCGCGTGATTTTGCAGTTCGGTGAGGGCCTTGCTCTCCTGATCCCACATGGCGTTGAAGTCCGACAGGAATTTTGCGATCACCTTTTCCGCTGCCTTCAGCTTCTTCGCATCATCCGGTTTCTTCGGGTTCAGGCCGAAATCGTTCTTGGCGTACGCTGCCGCGGTCTGCTTCAGCCCGTTCTTGTAGTCCGAGATGAAGTTCAGCAGCGCAAGGATATTGGCCTCGAGCTCGTCCCGCGACTTGTGGAAGGCGCCTTCCGCGGCGCTCTTGCCCTTGTCGATCTTGTCGTAGTCGACCTTGTCCTTCGGCAAGGCGGCATCCTTGCCGAGGACGTCCATGAGCTCCCGATTCAATTCATCCGTAAGGAACCCAGCCATGTCTGTGCTCCGTGGCTTTTCGGCCCGCGTCGTCCTTCATGCCACAGAACCATCCGCCGATGTAGGGTCGGACGTCAGGCGAACTCCATGATGACCTGGTCGACGGCAAGGCTTTCGCCGGGGGCGGCGACGATCTTCGAGACGGCGCCGTCGCGCTCGGCGCGCAGCACGTTCTCCATCTTCATCGCCTCGACGACGGCCAGCGCCTCGCCGGCCTTGACGCCCTGGCCGGGAGCGACGGCGACCGACACCAGCAATCCCGGCATCGGTGACAAGAGGAACTTCGACAGATCCGGCGGCGCCTTCACCGGCATCAGCCGGGCGAGCTCGGCGGTGCGCCGCGGCACGACGCGCAGCTCGACCGTGCCGCCGCCGCTCTGCGCCAGGAAGGCGGTGCCGCGGCGCTCGATCTGCACCGCGAAGGGGACGCCATCGGTCGTCCCCGCGAAGAGCGGCAAATGCGGCCGCCATCCGGTCGCGATCCGCCGCATGCCGGCCGCGGTCGCGACCGCATAGGAGCCGTCGCCGGCCGGCGCGACCGTCACGTCGAAGGCTGTGCGGGGCGGCGGGCCGACCAGCACCGTGGCCTCGCCGGGCTTGCCGTCGCCGGCGCGGATGCGGGCGACGGCGGCCACGGCGACCAGCAGGTCGAGCGCCGCGGCACTCGGCTCGACGCCGCGGAACCCGTCGGGGAACTCGGCGGCGATGAAGTCGGTGGAGAGCCGGCCCGCGCGGAACCGCTCGCTGGCGGCGATCGCCGAGAGGAAGCCGATGTTGTGGTTGACGCCGCGGATGACGAAGGCGTCGAGCGCCGTCTTGAGCCGGTCGATCGCGGCGTCGCGCGTCTCGGCGAAGGCGACCAGCTTGGCGATCATCGGGTCGTAGAACATCGAGATCTCGGCGCCCTCGTCGACGCCGGTATCGACGCGGATCCCCTCGCCCGCCGGCGGGACGTAGCGGGTCAGCCGGCCGATCGACGGCAGGAAGCCGCGCAACGGGTCCTCGGCATAGACCCGCGCCTCGATGGCCGAGCCGGTCAGCCGCACCTGATCCTGCGCGATCGGCAGCCTCTCGCCGGCGGCGACGCGGATCATCAGCTCCACGAGGTCGAGCCCGGTCACCATCTCGGTCACCGGGTGCTCGACCTGCAGCCGCGTGTTCATCTCGAGAAAGAAGAAGTTGCGGTGGCGGTCGACGATGAACTCGACCGTGCCGGCGGAGCGGTATCCGACCGCCTTGGCGAGCGCCACGGCCTGGGCGCCCATGGCGGCGCGGGTGGCTTCGTTGAGGAAGGGGCTCGGCGCCTCCTCGATCACCTTCTGGTGCCGGCGCTGGATCGAGCATTCGCGCTCGCCGAGATGGATGACGTTGCCGTGGGCGTCGCCCAGCACCTGGATCTCGATGTGGCGCGGCTCGACGATCGCCTTCTCGATGAAGACGCGGCCGTCGCCGAAGGCGGACTTCGCCTCGGCGGTGGCGGAGCGGAAGCCTTCGCGCACCTCGGCATCGCTGGCGGCGAGGCGCATGCCCTTGCCGCCGCCGCCGGCCGAGGCCTTGATCATCACCGGGTAGCCGATCGAGCGGGCGATATCGACGGCCGCGTCGGCATCGGGGATGACGTCGAGATGGCCCGGCACGGTCGAGACGCCCGCCGCGACCGCCAGCCGCTTCGATTCGATCTTGTCGCCCATGGCGGCGATGGCGGAGGGCGTCGGGCCGATGAAGGCGACGCCTGCCGCCTCGAGCGCCTCGGCGAAGCTCGCCCGCTCCGAGAGGAAGCCGTAGCCCGGATGCACCGCATCGGCGCCGGTCTCGCGGATCGCGGCCAGGATCTTGGCGACATCGAGATAGGACTCGGCCGCGGTCGAGCCGCCGAGCGCGACCGCCTCGTCGGCCTCGCGGACATGCAGCGCGCCGGCGTCGGGCTCGGAATGGACGGCGACGGTGCCGATGCCGAGAGCGCGGGCAGTGCGGATGACCCGGCAGGCGATCTCGCCGCGATTGGCGATCAGGATCTTGCGGAACAAGGGGCCACTCACAGCGGGATGTTGTCGTGCTTCTTGGGCGGATTGGCGAGTTGCTTGCCCTGGAGCATGCGGAGCGCCGAGATCACCCGCCGACGCGTCGAATGCGGCTGGATCACGTCGTCGATATAGCCGCGCGTCGCCGCGACGAAGGGATTGGCGAATTTCTCGCGGTATTCCTGCGTGCGCGCCTCGATCTTGGCGGCATCGCCGAGATCGGCCCGGAAGATGATCTCGACCGCGCCTTTCGGCCCCATCACCGCGATCTCGGCCGAGGGCCAAGCGAAATTGACGTCGCCGCGGAGATGCTTGGAGCTCATGACGTCATAGGCGCCGCCATAGGCCTTGCGGGTGATCAGCGTCACTTTGGGCACGGTCGCCTCGGCGAAGGCGAAGAGCAGCTTGGCGCCATGGGCGATGATGGCGCCGTGCTCCTGGGCGGTGCCCGGCAGGAAGCCCGGCACGTCGACGAAGGTGAGGATCGGGATCTCGAAGCAGTCGCAGAAGCGCACGAAGCGCGCGGCCTTGCGCGAGGAATCGATGTCGAGGCAACCGGCCAGCACCATCGGCTGGTTGGCGACGATGCCCACCGTCTCGCCGTCGAGCCGCCCGAAGCCGGTCACGATGTTCCGCGCGAAGCCGGGCTGCAGCTCGAAGAACTCGCCATCGTCGACGACCTTCTGAATGAGCTCCAGCATGTCGTAGGGCTTGTTGGGATTGGCCGGGACCAGCGTGTCGAGGGAGGGCTCGCCACGGTCCCAGGGATCCTCGGTCGGCCGGCGCGGCGCCTTCTCGCGATTCGACGGTGGCAGGAAGCCGACGAAGCGCCGGGCCTCCAGCAGCGCCTCGACATCGTCCTCGACGGCGAGATCGGCGACGCCGGACTTGCGCGTGTGGGTGAGCGCGCCGCCCAGCTCCTCCTGGGTCACGGTCTCGTGCGTGACCGTCTTCACCACGTCGGGGCCGGTCACGAACATGTAGGAGGAGTCCTTCACCATGAAGATGAAGTCGGTCATCGCCGGCGAGTAGACCGCGCCGCCGGCGCACGGTCCCATGATCAGCGAGAGCTGCGGCACCACGCCCGAGGCCAGCACGTTGCGCTGGAAGACCTCGGCATAGCCGCCGAGGCTGGCCACGCCTTCGTGGATACGGGCGCCACCGGAATCATTGAGGCCGATGACGGGGGCGCCGACCTTCATCGCCTGGTCCATGACCCGGCAGATCTTCTCGGCATGCGCCTCCGAGAGCGAGCCGCCGAAGACCGTGAAATCCTGGCTGAAGACGAAGACCAGCCTGCCGTCGATCGTACCGTAGCCGGTGACGACGCCGTCGCCGGGGATCTTCTGCTCGCCGATGCCGAAATCCGACGAGCGATGCTCGACGAACATGCCCGATTCCTCGAACGAGCCGGCGTCGAGCAGTACCTCCAGCCGCTCGCGCGCCGTCAGCTTGCCCTTGGCGTGCTGCGCGGCGATCCGCTTGTCGCCGCCGCCGGCGCGTGCCGCAGCGCGCCTATCCTGAAGCTGTTGAAGAACCTGCTGCTGCATCCGCCGATCCGCCCCATTCCTGGCGCGGCGGACGATGCCACGATAGGGCGCCGAGGGCCAGCGGATGAGAGACCCGGCAGGACAGGACCCTGCCCTGCCGGGAATACGCGGCTACTTGGGGATCCGGTAGGCCACGCCGGCACCGTTGGCGCCGCCGGCCTCGGCGGTGCCGAAGATTTCTCCGTGGTCGTGGAACCCCAGCTCCGAGGACGGATTGGCCCCGTCGCCGCCGCCGGTGAAGCTCCAGACGATGCCCTTCTTCACCACGCCCCGCGACAAGGCCGAGGCGATCACGAAGTCGGTGCCGCAGCCCGCGGCGTCGCAGCCCGCGGCATCCAAGCCGCCGGCATAGGTCGCGCCGAAGAGCGTGTGCCCCGGCCGGAGAGTCAGCGGCGACAGCGGCGCCCGGCCGTCGGCGCCGCCCGAGAAGGTGTAGATCACGCCCAGCGGACGCACGCCGAACGCGTCCGGGGTCGACAGCTGATAGACGACGCCGCACCCAGCGGCGAAGCTCGCGGTGGCGGGGCAGTTGGCGGTGCTGCCGCCGGCCGACGTGGTGCCGAAGAGCCGTCCGGCATCGTCCTCGGTCACCCCGGCGTACGGATAGCCGCCATCGGCCGCGCCGGTGAAGCTGTGGAGGACGCTCTCGGTCCAGGCGCCGCGGTGGAGCTTCAGCTCGAAGACGACGCCGCAGCCCGCGGCGACATCGGCCGAGGCCGGGCAATCCGCCGTGTCGCCGCCGGCCACCGTCGTTCCGAAGTATCCGTCATGCGCGTGATGCAGCCGGCCATAGGGGCTGCCGCCATCCGCACCGCCGGTGAAGCTGTAGAGGACCGTCTCGATCGGCGTGGTGCGCAACTTGGAGATGCGGAAGACAGCCCCCGCGCCGTTGGCACCGCCGTCCCTCGTGGTCCCGACGATCGCGCCGTCGTCGGTCCGCGTGAGCTCGGCGAAGGGATGGGCGCCGTCGGCGCCATCGAAGGCGTGAATCACCCCCTCCGTCCACGGCTCGCCGCGACGGGCCGGCGGCAGGAGCTCGAACACCACGCCGCATCCCGCGGGAGCGGACGCCGTCGCCGGGCAGGAATTCGCGTCGCCGCCATAGGCCGTCGTGCCGACGAGAGTGCCGTTCCCCAGCCGGACCAGACCAGCCATCGGCGTGCTGCCGTCCTGGGCGCCGGTAAAGCTGTAGAGAACGGTCTCGGTCCAGCTGTCGCCCTTCACCGTGGGCTGCTTCAGCTTGAAGACGACGCCGGCGCCGCTGCCGCCGCCGGAGGTGACCCCGTAGTACACATCGCGCCCATCGGGAACGAGCGGGCCGACCGGCGTCGCGCCCGACGTGCCGCCGAAGGCGAACATCGGCTTGTCGGTGGCTACGGCGGATGCCGTCGACGCCGACAGAAGCATCGCGGCAGCGGCACCGCCCATCCAGATGGCCCTCGGCCAAGATTCGCGCACACCACGGACCGGGACCATCCCGGCCTTGAGATCACTCTGCAATTGCGGCCTCCTAGAGTTGCCCGAACGGGGGCTCGGGCGGCCCACGCCGCCCATTCGGGAGGTCATACGCCAGTCACAAACCGCCTATCCCTACGATCGTACGCATGCCGCATGTCAGGCCTGTCCGCGATATCGCCGTGCCAGCTCGACATAGCCGGCGGCGACCTTGGCCATCATCGCTCGATCCTCGTCGTCCAGCCGGCGCGCGAACCGGGCAGGACGGCCCGTCCACAGCTCGCCGGCAGGGATGCGCTTGCCCGGCGTGACCAGCGACCCCGCCCCGACCATGGCGCCGGCTTCCACGACGGTACCGTCCATGACCACTGCCGCCATCCCGACGAAGCTGCCCGGCTCGAGGATGCAGGCGTGGATGAGGGCCATGTGACCGATCGACACATCGTCGCCGATCGTCGTGCCGCCCTTCCTGCTGGAGACGTGGACGACCGTGCCGTCCTGGATGTTGACCCGCGCCCCGACACGGATCGGCGCCACGTCGCCCCGGAGGACGCAGCCGAACCAGATGGTGGTGTCCGCGCCGATGACGGTGTCGCCGACGACCGCGGCATTCGGCGCGATGAAGGCATCGGGATGGATGCTCGGCACGGCCGGCCCGAATGGGATGACGAGGTTCATGACGGCGGTTCTAAGGGCGAAGCGGCGCCGGGGGAAGACCGCTCGGCCAGCCGCCGGACGCAATCGCGGCCAGTGTCCCGACTTTGACGGATGGCCCCTTTACCTTCCCAACCGACGTGCCCGGGCTCGTCCCATAGGCGCCAAGATAAGGCGCTTCCGCTGGCCTGGAGCATTGCGGCGGGCACCCCCTCCCCCTATCCCCCTCCCGCAAGGGGAGGGGGAATTCAACGGCGGAAAACCCCCTCCCCTTGCGGGAGGGGGAAGGGGGAGGGGTCGCACCAGCG
>Ga0209579_10003531_pt1 | contig 11297 bp, 14 predicted proteins | sample Coa_R1_2_FD_187152 | JGI IMG/M metagenome (GOLD analysis project Ga0209579, IMG submission 187152) | Surface soil microbial communities from Centralia Pennsylvania, which are recovering from an underground coalmine fire - Coalmine... | ecosystem: Environmental > Terrestrial > Soil >... | reverse complement strand
TCGGCTCGCGCTTGCCGCCTACAACGCGGGCCAGGGCAACGTCGACCGGTGGCTGCACGCGCGCACGGGCATCCGTTTTCCCGAGACGCGCGCGTACGTCGACGGGGTCGAGCACCTCGAGCGCGTTTACCGCGACGCCTGGCACTCGTCGCTGTACCCCTCCTAGAGCAACTCGCTGTCGTACCGAGCAAAGAGCTCGCGCATCGCCGCCGGGTCGCGGCCGGTCGTCTGGTGGATGTCGTCGATCATCCGCATCAGGTTCGGCGTCAGCACGATCACGTACCTGACGGGCTCGCCGGTCGCGTTCCAGTACGTGTGCGCCACGCCGCGCGGCGCGACGACGGCGGAGCCCGCCGGCGCGAGCAGCCCGGTGTCGTCGAGCCGGAAGCCGAGCATGCCTTCGAGGACGTACCAGGCCTCGTCGTCCGCGTGGTGCACGTGGAGCGGCGCGATCGGGCGCTCGGCGCTCGTCTCGCCGCTGTCGGTCCACTCGGCAAGCACGAACGGGCCGTCGGCGCGGCCGATCACGTTGCCCGCGAGCGGCGGCGCCTGCACGAAGTTGTTCCTACGATGGAGGGGTGCGCGTCTCGGCAAAGGCTGACTATGCCATCCGTGCGCTGGTCGAGCTGGCCGCCGCCGGCGCCGGCCCGGTCAAGGGCGAGCGCGTCGCCGAGGCGCAGGAGATCCCGATTCGCTTCCTCGAGAACATCCTGGTCGACCTGCGCAAGGCCGGCCTCGTCGCGAGCCAGCGCGGCATGGACGGCGGCTACTGGCTCGCGCAGCCGGCGGCGGAGATCACGCTGGCGCAGGTGATCCGCGCGGTCGACGGTCCCCTTGCGAGTGTGCGCGGCCGCCGCTCGGAGGAGCTCGCCTACGAGGGCGCGGCGGTGCCCCTGCAGGAGGTCTGGATCGCGGTTCGCGCGAGCCTCCGCCGCGTGCTCGACGCGGTCACCCTGGCGGACATCGTCAGCGGCCGGCTGCCAGACGTGGTCAGCGCCTTGACGGCCGACGCAGACGCGTGGCAACCCCGCTAACCCTGTGGACGAATTGTCACACTCTCACATCTGTCTCTGACACCTCTCTGAGACGCTCTGAGAGGTGTCAGAGGCCGCGGGTCAGGTGAACGTGGTCTCGCGCGTCGGTCGGACGTGGACGATCTCCCCCCGCACGAGCTCGAGTCGCTCGGCTTCGTCTCGCGTCAGCTGGATCGAGAGCGGCTCGCCGTCGTCGCAAACGAGCTCGACGCGCACCTCGAAGCCCAGGTGCGCGATGCGTTCCACCATCGCCTCGCGGGTCGTGTCGTCCGCCTCGAGCACGAGCTCGAGATCGTGGGGCCGCACGAATGCGTCGCCGATCCGGTTGACGTGGCCGACGAACGACATCACGAACTCGTTCGCGGGCCGCTCGTAGAGCTCCCGCGGTCCTGCAACCTGCTCGATCCGTCCGCCGCGCATGACGACGACCTCGTCCGCGACCTCCATCGCCTCTTCCTGGTCGTGCGTGACGATCACCGTAGTCGTGTGCGTCTCGTCGTGCAGCCGCCGCAGCCACGCACGCAGCTCGGTACGCACGCGCGCGTCGAGCGCGCCGAACGGCTCGTCGAGGAGCAGCACCTGTGGATCGACGGCGAGCGCACGCGCCAAGCCCATCCGCTGGCGCTGGCCGCCGGAGAGCTGCGCCGGATAGCGCTGCGCGAGCCCTTCGAGCTGAACGAGCGCCAGAAGCTCACCTACGCGCTCTCGGATCTCCGCGCGCGCCCGTCTGCGGATCTTCAGCCCGAAGGCGACGTTCTCCCAGACCGTCATGTGCTTGAACGCGGCGTAGTGCTGGAAGACGAAGCCCACGCCACGGTCCTGGACCGAGCGGTTCGTCATGTCCTCGTCGGCGATCACCACGGTGCCCGAGTCGGGTGTCTCGAGCCCCGCGATCACCCGCAGCAACGTCGACTTGCCGCTGCCGCTCGGCCCGAGCAACGCCGTCAGCGAGCCCGTCGCAACCTCGACCGACACGTCGTCGAGCGCGACGAAGTCGCCGAACCGCTTCGAGACGCCGCGCGCCGAGATCGACATCAGCGGCTCTCCGGCCGCGGCCGCACGACCGTCATCGCGACGAGGACGACGATCGCGATCGCGGCGAGGACGAGCGCGATCCCGTATGCGCCGGCCTGGTTCAGGTTCTCGTACTCCTCCTGCACGCGCAGCGTCGCCGTCTCGGTCTTCCCCTGGATGCTGCCGGAGACGATTGCCACAGCTCCGTACTCGCCGAGCGCACGAGCCGTCGTCAGGACGACGCCGTAGACGACGGCCCAGCGGATCGAGGGCAGGGTGATCCGCCAAAACGTCTGCCAGCCCGACGCGCCGAGCGTCGAGGCCGCTTGCTCCTGCTCGTCCCCGATCTCGCGGAGGGTGGGCACGACCTCGCGGGCGACGAACGGCAGCGAGACGAACACGGTGGCGAGCACGATCGACGGCAGCGCGAAGAGCACCTGGTAGCCGTGTCCGAGCAGCCAGCTGCCGAACCAGCCCTGCCGACCGTAGAGGAGGAAGAGCGAGACGCCGACGACGACGGGCGAGAGCGCGAGCGGCAGGTCGACGAACGCGTTCAGCAGGCCGCGGCCGGGGAAGCGGCCACGGACGATGGCGAGCGCGCAGACGACGCCGAAGATGGTGTTGAGCGGCACGGCGATCGCCATCACGATCAGCGTCACCTTGAAGGCGTGGACGGTGTCGGGGTCGCTGAGCGCGCTCCAGGCGTCGCCGAGCCCGTGGTCGACGACCCGCCAGACCCCCATCGCGAGCGGCCCGAGCAGCACGAGCAGCAGGTAGCCGAGCACGCAAGCTCGCAGCGCAAGCTTCCGGAGGGGTGGCCTACGCACGCTCGTGCCTCGTGGCGAAGCGGCGCAGGCCGCCGACGGCGAGCAGGACTCCGAAGGAGATGGCGAGCAGCACGACGGCGACCGCCGCCGCGCCCGCGGGATCGCCGCTCTCGATCCGGTTGAAGATGAAGACCGACGCGACCTCGGTCCGGTACGGCAGGTTGCCGGAGATGATGACGATCGAGCCGATCTCGCCGACCGCCCGCGCGAACGCCATCGTCACCCCCGAGAGGATGCCCGGCAGGATGTTCGGCAAGATGACCCGGAGGAAGACAGTCAGCTGACCGGCGCCGAGCGAGCGCGCCGCCTCCTCCATCTCGACGTCGAGCTCGATCAGCACCGGCTGCACGGTCCGGACGACGAACGGCAGGGTCACGAACAGGAGCACGAGATAGATCGCCCAGCGCGAGAACGCGGCGTCGATCCCGACCGGCGAGCGTGGGCCGTAGAGTGCCAGCACCGTCAGCCCGGCCACGATCGTCGGCAGCGCGAACGGCAGGTCGATCACGGCGTTCACGGCTCCCTTGCCGCGGAAGTCGTCCCGGACGAGCACCCACGCCGTCACCGTTCCGAGCACCGCGTTCGTGAGCGCGACGAGGGCCGCCACGATGAGCGTCAGCTTCAGGGCCGCGACCGCTTCCGGGTTCGAGACGACGCCCCAGAATCCGGCTGCACCGTGCTTCGTCGACGACCAGACGAGCGCCGCGATCGGCAGCGCGACGACGACCGAGAGATAGAGGGTGATGGAACCGACCGAGAGGGCGGTCGAGCCGCCCTCTCGAATCGTGTGGAGAGCCCGTCCGTCGGGGCGGGCCGCGACCGCGACCGCCTCAGGCGCCAGACGTCGGCCCTCCGACCGCTTGCTCGATCCCGACCATCAGGCCCTTGTTCGGATCGAACCACTTCGCGTCGGCGGCGCGCCAGCCCCCGATCGTCTTGTCGGCGATGGTGAAGATCCCGGGCCGCGACGGGAACGTCTTGGCGAACTTCTTCGCCGCCACCGGGTTCACCGGACGGAACCCGTACTGCGCGAAGACCTCCTGCTCGGGCTCAGACTTCACGAACTGGATGAACTTGTTCGCGAGGTCCTTGTTGGGGCTTCCTTGCACAACAGCGATTGGGAGCTGGATCAGCATCGTCTGCCGCGGAATCACGTACTGGATGTCCTTGCCCTGGAGCCGGGCGTTGATCGCCTCGCTCTCGTAGGTGATGAGAACGTCGCCCTTACCTGAGAGGAACGTGTTCGTTGCGTTGCTGCCCGACGAGTCCTGCGAGACGACGTGCTGGAAGAGCTCCTTCACGTACGCAATCGCCTGCGCGTCGGTCTTGCCGAGATGGCGCTGGGCGTCGTAGGCGGCGAGGATGTTCCACTTCGCGGAGCCGGAGCTGAACGGGTTCGGAGTGACGACCTGCACTCCGGGCTTGATCAGGTCGGCCCAACCCTTGATGTGCTTGGGGTTGCCGTCGCGCACGGCGAAGACGACGACCGTGTCGGCGGCGATCCCGTCGTAGCCCTGCTCGTCCCAGTTCTGGTTGACGAGGCCTGCGTCCACGAGCTGGTTCACGTCGTCGCCGGCGGAGAGGAAGACGAGGTCGGCGGGCTGACCGGCGATCACGGCCTTCGCCTGGTTCGTCGACGGCCCGTAGGACTGTGTGAACGAGACGCCTTGCCCGTTCGGCGTCTGCCCGAAGTCCGAGATGATCTTCGCCAGCACCGGTTTCGGCGTCGAGTAGGCGACGAGGTTCAGGGTCGTCCCGGCGGTGGCGCCCGCGACGACGACGAGGGCGGCAACCGCAACGGCAAGGGCGAGCTTCAAGCGCGGCATCGAGTCTCCTTTGTCCACTGGATCGGTGGACAAATACATGAGGAATACTAATTCGTCAAATAAGCTCTGTCGGCGAGCTTGAGCGGAGCCCGCTGCCGCGGTAGGCTCGCGTGCGGGAGGCGCCATGACCTCGACCCGGGGCGGCGCGGCGATCGGCCAGACTGCGACCGAGGTGAGCGACGCAGGTCTGCGCTTCATCGGCCGGTTCGAGGGCTTCCGCTCGAGGCTCTACGACGACCCGGCCGGGAACTGCACGATCGGGTTCGGACACCTCGTCCATCTCGGGCCGACGAACGGCTCCGAGCCGGCGGAGCTCTGCGCGGGGATCACGCGCTCCCAGGCGCTCGAGCTGCTCCGCGCCGACGCGCGCGCCGCGGCCGATGCCGTCCGGACGCGCGTGGGCGTCCCGCTCACCCAGCCCCAGTTCGACGCCCTCGTCAGCTTCGCGTACAACGTCGGGCCCGGTGCGTTCGCAGGCTCGACGCTCCTCCGCCTTCTGAACGGCGGCGCCTACGCCGCCGTGCCGGGTCAGCTCGCCCGCTGGTCGAAGGCGCAGGGCCGCACCTTGCCCGGCCTCGTCAGGCGGCGCGCCGCCGAGGGCGAGCTCTTTGCCCGCGGGGCCTACTAGCGGCCGGGCAGCCGGGCTACACTTGTGGTGTCAATGAGCACGATCCTCGAATCGAAGCGGCTCGAGGCGTGGGTCGGCTTTCTCCGCTCCCACGCGGCGATCACGCGCCAGCTGAACGTCGACCTGCTGACGGCGCACGGACTGACCTTGAACGACTACGAGGTGCTCCTGCTCCTGTCGCGGGCCGACGATCAGATGATGCGGCGCGTCGACCTGGCCGAGCGCGTCGTCCTGACGGCGTCCGGGATCACGCGCCTCCTCGACGGCCTCGAGCGGGCCGGCTACGTCGAGAAGGCGAGCTGCGAGACCGACGCGCGCGTCTCGTACGCCAAGCTGACCGAGGAGGGGCGGGAGAAGCTTCGCGAAGCGGCGGCGACGCATCTCGCCGGCATCGACGAGCTCTTCGTCGCCCGCTACTCGGAGGCCGAGCTCGCTGCGCTCGCCGAACTGTTTGCCCGCCTGCCGATGACCGGGAAGGCGTGCGTCGGCGAGCATTCCTGCGGCTAGCGGCGGCCCGCGACGCCTGTCTACTGGAAGCCCAGCAACCCGACGCGCAACATGCGCGACCGGGCATGGGCAAAGCGCGCGCTCGCGCGTGAGCAGGCCTTGAAGCGGCTGCGCGGCCCGTCGCTCCTGAGCCGCCTGCGCGCGTGGCTTCGCCGCTGACGGCCGCCGTATCCCGAAGCAGCGGTCGTCCGTTCCACCGGTGGTCCGATGTGGACACCGCGCTCCGTGCTCGCAGTCTCCCTCCTCTTCGGAGCCTGGGCGGGAGACGCGCGCGCGGTCCCGGTGACGATCAGCGCCGTGGCCCCGGGGACGACTCGCGTCGTCCCGGGACAGGCAGTGGTCGCGGGCATCACGTTCTGGCTGCCGCGCCCGCATGAGCGCGACGCCGTCAGCGTCAGCGGCGCCAGCATCGCCGTCTCGGGCCGCTGCGCGAACGGTGCGCGTCGGACCCTGACGATCTCGCTCGCCACGGCCCCGTCCGAGCTTCCCGGGAGCGAGACGCAGACCTTCGAGCGTCTCGTGCGCGCACCTTCATCTCTCTGCCGCGGCGCCCCGCTGAGGGTTGCGACGGCGACGTTCGTCGGCGACGTCGAGTCGACGCTGCCCGGCACGCTGCGGGTGGCGTTCCACTATGGCAGCGCACTCGCGAGCGCACGGGTCAGCGTCCTCAGCGGCCCGGTACGCGCGGCACCGCGCGCGAGCGAGCAGGCTGCGCCGCCGTCGACCGTTCCCGGTCTCCGGATCGCGACGAAGCAGACGATGATCCAGCACACACGCGTCGACTACCGCATCACGGTCACGAACACGAGCCGCTCCGCACTCGCCGTCGTCGTCGCCGATCCCCGCTGCGACGCGGGCACGCTGTCGCCGTTCGGCCCGCAGCCCATCTTTCCAGGCTCGTCGCTCGCGTGGGAGTGCTGGCACGTCTTGCACTCCTCGACAAGCGCGTTCTCGAACACCGCCCTCGCTGTCGGGACGGCCGCCGACGGTACGTCGTACGGGCCCGTTGCGCGCACAAGCGTCGCCGTCGGGCGCGCGTTGAGGCAGCGGTCGTAGCTGACACCGCCGTTATCCTTCGCCGCGGGATGAGCGAGAAGGGGGACCTCGATCGCCTCCGAAGGCTGCAGCTCGTCACCGACGCTGCGCTCGGGCATCTCGAGCTCCAGGCGATCGTCGCCGAGTTGCTCGTGCGCGTGCGCGAGGCGCTCGAAGTCGAGACGGTGGCGATCCTGATGCTCGACGAGGATGCCGGCCAGCTTGTCGCCTTTGCCGCGCTCGGAATCGAGGAGGAGGTCGAGCGCGGCGTCCGCATCCCGCTCGGACGCGGGTTCGCCGGGCGCGTCGCAGCCGAGTGCCGGCCGGTGATCCTTCCGGACGTCGACCACGCCGACGTGCTGAACCCGATCCTGCGCGAGAAGGGGATCAAGTCGCTCCTCGGCGTGCCGCTCGTAATCGAGGGACGCGTGCTCGGCGTGCTGCACGTCGGGACGCTCGTGCCGCGCGACTTCGACGAGGAAGACGTCGAGCTCCTCCAGCTCGTCGCCCAGCGCGCGGCGATCGGCATCGAGCATGCGCGGCTCTACGAGGCGGAGCGGCGCGCGCGCGAGCGAATCGAGCAGGTGCAGTCGGTGACCGATGCGGCACTCGCGTTCCTCGACCTCGAGCTGCTCCTCGGCGAGCTGCTGCGCCGGATCCGCACCATTCTCAGGAGCGACACCGCCGCCATCCTCCTGCTCGACGAGGCGAGCGGCGAGCTCGTCGCCCGAGCCGCGGTGGGCCTGGAGGAGGAGGTCGAACGCGGCATACGCATCCCGGTGGGCGGCGGATTCGCCGGGCGCGTCGCTGCCGGGCGAGGGCCGGTGATCCTTCCGGACGTCGATCACGCAGACGTGCTGAACCCCATCCTGCGCGAGAAGCAGATCAAGTCGATGGTCGGCGTCCCGCTGCTCGCGGAGAATCGCGTCGTCGGCGTGCTGCACGTCGGCACGCTCGAGCTGCGCGACTTCACCCCGGACGACGTGGAGCTCCTGCAGCTCGTGGCCGAGCGCGCGGCGATCGCGATCGAACGCGCCCGCGTCCACGAAGAGCTCCGCCGGGTCGACCAGCTGAAGCTGAACTTCGTCGCCGTCGCCTCGCACGAGCTGCGCACGCCGGCGACGTCGGTCTACGGCATCATCGCCACCCTCCGCCAGCGCGGCGACACCCTCTCGGCGGAGATCCGCGAGGAGCTCGAGGACGTGCTCTGGCAGCAGGCGATCCGTCTGCGCCGCCTGATCGAGCAGCTGCTCGACCTCTCGCGGCTCGATTCGCAATCCATGGAGATCCACCCGGAGCCGCTCGTCCTGCGCACGCTGGTGCGCGAGCTCGCGGCGACCGTCGCCGACCCGTGGCAGTACGACGTCGACGTCGAGATCGAGCCTGACTTCGCGGTGCTTGCGGACCGGCTCGCGCTCGAGCGGATCCTCGGAAACCTGCTCGCAAACGCCTTCCGCTACGGCAAGCCGCCCGTGACGGTCAGCGCCGAGCAGCGCGACCGCCACCTGCGCATCACGGTCGAGGACGCCGGTGAGGGAGTGGCCGACGAGCTCGTGCCGCGGCTCTTCGAGCGCTTCGAGCGTGGGTACTCAGGCCACGGCAGCGGCCTCGGTCTCGCGATCGCGAAGGCGTACGCAACCGCCCACGGGGGCGATCTCGTCTACGAGTCGTCCGTGGGCGGCGGCGCACGCTTCGAGCTCGTGCTGCCGAGCTGATCAGGCAGCGGGCTGTGCGTACAGCAGCGAGCCCGGCGTCGTCAGCGACTCGCCGGTCTCGAGCAGTGTCTTCAGGCCGGACAGGATCTGCGGCCAGCCACCGTAGACCTCGCCGTGCGCGCCGTCGCGCAGCTGGTCGTGCGTCACCGTCAGCTTGCACGAGTCGCCGACCGGCTCGATCTCCCACGTGACGCGCGACGTTCCCTCCGCCTTGACGTCGTCGCTCCACAGGGCGTCGAAGCTCTGCACGAGCCGCCGCGGCGGGTCGACCTCCAGGTTCTCGCCGGCGAGGATCAGGCCGGCCGGGCTCGCGCCCTCGTAGCGCGAGCCGGGCGTCCAGTCCGACTCGACACGCAAGCCGAAGCTGTAGGTCGCGCGCTGCTCCGGATCCGTGATCGCCTCCCAGAGGCGCTCCGGGGTCGTCTTGATGTAGATCTCGAACACCTTTTCCATCGTCTTTGTCTCCTCCTCCAGTCGGCGCTTGAGGCCCGTGAGCGTCGTCGCCCACGGCTCGGCGTATTTGCTCACCCAGCGGTCGTGGACGAGCCGGATCGGGACGGGGTTCAGAAAGTGGAGCTTCTCGCGGCCTCGCCGCCTGGTCGTCACGAGCCCTGCGTTCTCGAGCACACGCAGGTGCTTCATCACGCCGATGCGGGTCATCGGCAGCTGGCGCTCGAGCGCCGTCAACGTCTGCCCGTCGAGCCGGTAGAGCTCGTCGAGCAGGCGGCGGCGGGTCGGGTCTCCGAGCGCCTTGAACACCTCGTCCACGGGCACATAATATGTAACCAGTAGGTTACGTGTCAAGCGGCCTACGGCGAACGGAGCACGATCGTGCAGTGCTGGATGTTGCCTGCGTTGTCGCTCGTGGCGACGATGCACTGGTCGCCGCCGGTGCCCGGGCCGTTGAACTTGTCGCCGTTCGAGCTGACGGGGCCGCCGCCGACGAAGCAGTTGTAGCTGTTCGCATTGCCGTGGACGTCGTCGTTGCCGCTCGAGCCCAGGATCAGGTTGCCTGCGGTCGCGACGTTGAAAGCCGTGCCGCCGCTCGGGACGTTCACGATCGCCGTCACCGTGCCGGTGCAGGCCGCGGGTTTGAGATCAGCGGCGCCGATCGAGTGTGTGTACGTGCCGACGTTCGTCGACGGCACTGTGTTGCTCGCGGTGAAGGCGGTGGAGACCGCGAAGCCGAGTCCGCCTGCGAGGAGCAGCAAGACCAGCAGCGGCATGAAGCCGAGCGGCCGGCGACGGCGGCGGCGCCGACGTTTCACTGCGTCGCCACCACAGTGAGCTGCGTCGATCCCGTTGCCGTCGCCTGCGGCGAGGTGGTTGCGCACGTGACGCTGCCCGACGTATTTGTGCACGCGTACCAGCTCCCGCCGCTCACGAGCTGCGCCTTGACGACGCGCGCCGTCGCCGGGCTGATCGTGAAGGCGACCTGATCGATGTTCTGCGGGCTCGTCGAGTCGAGCGTGTACGCCACTCCGGACACGGAATACGCAGCTACGGACGTCGCCGACCCGTAACCGAGCGACTCGTTCGGCACCGTGCTCGAGGCGGTGGAGACCCGGCCGACGACCGCACCCGCGACCAGCGCGGCGAGCACGAGCAGCAGTACGAGTCCGCGGCGGCGGCGCATCAGCCTGCCGCTGGAGCGGGCGCGGACTGCGGCTCCACAGCCGCGGCCGGCGTCCTCGCCTCGTACACGTACACAAAGCCGTTGTCCTCGACGAAGAACACGTCGCTTGCTTCGTGGCGAAGATGCAGGATCATGCGTGCCGCCTGCTCTGCGATCTGCACGAGACCTTCGATCGAACCGACCGCCACGGTCGGGAGCTCGAGCCCACGCGGCGTCTCGGTCACCTCGACGATGACGTGTCCGAAGCGCCGGTCGATGGCATCCGCTTCGCTGCGCGGTCGGCGGTGGTACCAGAACAGCAGGCCCGCGACGAGCGCCACGAGTGAGCCGGCGGCACCGTAGAGTGCGAGCCGGCGGGCGGTCGGGACTGCGAGACGAATCTTCGCCAGCGAGAGCGTGTTCGCGACGACCACGGGGCCCGACCCGGACGTCGACTGCGTGAGCAGCGTGGCGCTCGACGGGCCGCCGGCGCTTCCCGGTTGGAGCTGGAGCTGGTTCGCGTCGAGGAGGAACGGGAGGCTGGGCGAGAACGTCTCGTGGATCGGCCTGCCGTCGACGGCGCCGCCGAGCTCGACGTGAGGTGTGAGCGTCAGCGTGTACGTCTGGCCGCTGACGTTGGACAGCGTCGCGACCTCGTTCGCGAGTGCCTTCAGCTTCGCGAGATCGAGACTGCCGGCGACCGTGGTGTTGTCGCCGCTGAACTGCTGCGGCCCGGCCAGGACGAGCTTGCGATGCCACCCGTCGGGCGCCGCCAGCGTTGCAGAGAGGCTGGCGCGGCCGAAGACTCGATGCGTCTTCCTGGACTCGAATCGGTATGCGAAGCGGACGTTCGCTGCACCGACGACGCTCAGGAAGAGCGGTTGTCCGGTCGAGACCGTCTCGCCGCGGTACACAGGCGACTTGTCGGCAAGCTTCGCCTCGTAGCTGAAGCGGCCGCTCTGGGTGTAGGCGCCGGCCTCGACCCCGGTTCTGGTCAGCGGCCGCGAGTAGCTCGCGGCGCAGAGCGCGCCACAGGCGAGCAGGACGCCGAGCGCGACCGCCGGAGCGACCGGGAATGGGCCGTGGGTCGGTTGGA
>Ga0209579_10003527_pt1 | contig 11306 bp, 9 predicted proteins | sample Coa_R1_2_FD_187152 | JGI IMG/M metagenome (GOLD analysis project Ga0209579, IMG submission 187152) | Surface soil microbial communities from Centralia Pennsylvania, which are recovering from an underground coalmine fire - Coalmine... | ecosystem: Environmental > Terrestrial > Soil > Unclassified... | reverse complement strand
CGACGGCGTCTGCCATTCGAGGCCGGTGGCATGCCACGGATTGCCCGGCGACTTCTCGCCGTAGAACAGTGACCAGGTCAGGTAGACAAGCGGCATCAGATAAGCGACTGCCAGGATCACCGCGCCGCCGCTGGAGAGGATGTGCCAAATCTGAAAGACGTCCGGGTAGTAATGATAGCGGCGCGGCATGCCGAGCCAGCCCATCACGAATTGCGGCAGAAACGTCACGTTGAAGCCGAGGAACATGGTGATGGCGGCGAACTGCGCCCAGAATTCGTTGTACAACTTGCCCGTCACCTTCGGCCACCAATAGTGAATGCCGGCCATGAACGCCGACACTGTGCCGCCGACCATGATGGTGTGGAAATGAGCGACGACGAAGTAAGAATCTGTTGTGGCGATATCGATCGGCACCGACGCGAGAAACAATCCGGTCAACCCGCCGATGGTGAACAGGCCGAGAAAGCCGAGCGCATAGATCATCGGCGCCTCGAAGCCGATATGGCCGCGGTAGAGCGTCGCTGTCCAGTTGAACACTTTTATGGCGGACGGCACAGCGACAATGAACGACAGGAACGAGAACACGAGATTGGCCAGCGGCGATTGGCCGGCGACGAACATGTGGTGGCCCCAGACCATGAAGCCGACCACCCCGATCGTCATCAGCGAGAACACCATGAAGCCGTAGCCGAATACCCGCCGCCGCGCGAAACAGGCGAACACTTCGGAGACCACGCCCATCGCCGGCAAAATCATAATGTAAACGGCGGGGTGGCTGTAGAACCAGAACAGGTGCTGGAACAACAGCGGATCGCCACCGGCACGGGGATCGAAGATCGGCAGGCCGAAATAGCGCTCCGCCGAGATGAGCAGCAGCGACATCGCCAGTACTGGCGTCGCCAGCACCATGACCATCGAGACCACGTACATCGACCAGGCGAAAAGCGGCAACCGGAACCAGGTCATGCCGGGGCAACGCAGCATGTGAATGGTGGCAAGGAAGTTCACGCCGGTGGCGATCGAGGAGAAGCCGACGACGAAGACGCCGGCCGCGGCCGCAATCACGTTCGAGTGCGAATAATCCGACGAAAACGGCGGATAGAAGGTCCAGCCGGTATCGACGCCGCCGGACAACAACACATAGACGGTGAAAGCGGCGCCGCCGACATAGAGATACCACGACAGCAAATTCAATCGCGGGAATGCCACGTCGGGCGCGCCGATCATCATCGGCAATATGAAGTTGCCCATGGTCGCGGGAATTGACGGCACCAGGAAGAACCAGACCATGATGATGCCGTGGATCGTGAACAGGCGATTGTATTCGTCGGAAGTCAGGAACAGACCGGTCGGGCTGATCAGTTCCAGTCGCACCAAGCCGATGGCGACACCGCCGATGAAAAAGAACAGCGTGATCGACAGCGCGTAGAGGATGGCGATGCGTTTGTGGTCGGTCGTGGTCAGCCACGACAGGATGGTGTGGCCTTCATCGAGATAGCTCCCGCCGCCGGCATCGAGTGGGGGCGCGAACGGCAGTGTCACATCGGTCATGGCGGCCTCCCGGCAATTATTCCTGCGCTCCCGCGTCCTGATCCGCGCTCAGCGATTTGATGTAGGCGACGAGTTCGAATATCTGGCCTTCGTCCACCGCGCCGGTAAAATTCGGCATGATCGGCGGAAAGCCGGCGACGCGGGTCGTGTCCGGCAGCAGCATGCAGTCGCGCAAGTAAGCCTCATCGGCGACCCGCGTGCTGCCATCGCTGAGATGCACCACATGCCCGTAAACGCCGTGCAAATCGGGAGCGTGCACCGATGAACCCGGCGTGTGGCATCCGGAGCAGCCGAGCGAATGGAACAGCGCCTTGCCCTGGTGGGCGAGATCGTCGCCTTCCGGCTGCGCCGCGGTCCAGCGCGCATAGTCTTCCGGCGTCATGATCACCAGCGAGCCGGCCATGATCGAATGGTCGGTGCCGCAAAACTCCGCGCAGGTGAAATGGAAAATACCGGTCTTGGTGGCGTTGAACCATTCGTAGGTGTAGCGATCGGGCAGAATGTCCTGCTTGAGCCGGAGCGCCGGCAGATAAAGATCGTGAATGACGTCCTGCGACGTCATCGCTAGCCGCACATTGGTGTGAGCCGGCACATGCAGTTCGTCGATCTCGCGCGCGCCGCTCGGATGCTGGAAGCGCCACATCCATTGCTTGGCAACGACATGGATCTCCAGCGCCTGCTTCGGCGGCGCCAGCGCCGTGAGCTGGTCCGAGGCCGCCCACCAGAACAGGAACAGGAAGCTGAACAGCGTCGCTACCGTCCAGCCGATCTCGATCTCATGGCTCTTGCGCTCGGGAACCTCGCCGCGCGGGGTAGACGAACCGCGGTAGTACAGCGCGAAGAAGACGATGATCAGCCCGCTGACCAGGAGGACGACGAGCCCGGAAATGATCGATTCCAGATAGAACAGGTGATCGACCTTCACCGCATAATCGGAAGCTTCGGTGGTGAACTGCGAAATATTCATGTCGCCGCCCTCCGCCGTTGACGAGCGACCATGCCGAATATGCCGGCGGCCAGAATGACGAGTGTCGTGCCGGCGGCATAACCGAGCATCGTGGTGATGCGCTCGGTGTAGATGCCCTGGGCGGGGTCGAAGCCGTAGCAGAGAAGATGCAGCTGATCGGCGAAGCCGCCGACCGCACCGTGGCCGGCGTCGATAATGGCAAGCCGCAGGTCGCCGCCGTCGAGCCCGATCGGCGACATGACCCGGCGGACGCGGCCGCCGGAATCGACGACATAGGCGGCGGCCGGATGGGCGTATTGATCGTGCTCGGGATCGTAAGCGTAATGCAGGCCGACCGCCTGTGTCGCGGCGCGAATGTCGGCATCGCCGCCGCTCAAGAAGACTGCGCCGCGGCCGACCGGATTGTTCGGGCTGATATGTTGCGCCCGCATTGCCCGCGCGGTCTCGATGCCGTCGCGCGGATTGATCCCGATCACCACCAGGCGATAATCGACGTCTGGACGCAGCCCGGTCTTGGCGAGACCCGCGGCGGTGAATTCCACGATCGGCCCGCACAGCGTCCGGCAGGTATAATCGGCGAAGATCACTACGGCGGGCACGCCGCCGATGGCGTTCTTGATCGTGGTGGTACGGCCGTTCTCGTCACGGAACGAAAGTGCGGGCGGAAGCACAGCGTGCGGCGGCGGTGAGGCCGAGATGGTGGCGAGCTGCGCCGAGGTAAAATTAGCCGATGCGGGCATGGACAGGGCCACTGCTGCCGCAGCTATCGCGATCATTGCTGCAATGTGGCGTACAGATTTCATGGCTGCTTCCCCGGCGTCGCGTTACCGGAATTGGCGGGCGCATTGGGCGTGGTCGCATTTTGCGCGGCGGCGGTGGGCGAGTTCGGCACGCCTTGCGGCGGCAATAGCGGCGCAAGAGCGTCACCACCCTTTTGCACCAGGAGTTCCATGGCGCGGTCGATCGGAACTTGAACGAGCGTGTGCTGATCGTTGGCCCAGCGCCAGGTGTTTAAGCGTCGGCTTTGCGCGGCTGCGAGCCGATGCAATTCCGCAATATCCGCTTCATGGGTAACGACGCGCGGCTGCGGGAATTCCGTCGGCAACGGCACCGTCTTGACGGGGATGTCATAGTCGTAAACTGCGTAGAGCCCGCCGATGGCACCGAACAGCAGCAGCAGGCCGCCGACGGCGCACCAGAGCACGATGCGGGTGTCGACATCGGCCGGCTCTGGCACGTATTGAATGTGCTCTTCAACGGACATCGGCCGACTCCCGTGCTGGAAAGAGCGTGGTGACGCCGCTCACGAACAGACCGAGCAAGGCGAGTCCGATGCCGATGACGGCCACAAGCGCGGCGATCAGCGCCTGCCAGTCCGCCGCCGGCGCAATCAGATAGGCGTCGTAGCAGGCAAGACCGATCAACACGCAAGCGCCAACCGCGCGGAGCGGACGCCGGGCGTTGCGAACTCTCGCCAGAAGGAGCGCGAGAACCGGGACGACGGAAGCCAAGATGAAAGCTGTAGCTGCCAACGCGTCCCACGGCCATCGGTCGCGCTCGACGAACCAGTTTTCTTCATGCGGCAGGTCGCCGTACCAGATCACCAGCACGGCCATGAAATCGATGTAGGTGATGCCGAGAACGGTGGCGAGAAGGAGACCGCCGATATCGCCGACGGAAGGATCGCCGTCGGGCATCGGCGCGAGCAGAGCTATAAAGGCGAGCGCGCCGACCAGCGAAGAAATGGCGACGCTAGCGCCGAACGACGATGAGGTGAACGGCGCTTCCAACGACAAATACCAATCGATGGAAACGAACGAGATGACCAATGCATGAAACACCAGGCCATGCGCGGCGAGAAAGCGACCCGACCGTCCGCTGATCCGCGGCAGAAAGAATGCCAGTGCCGACCAGCCGATCAATGCCAGCGTCGTGCGGACGATGAACGACGGCACATGCAGATAATACGACAGCACGTCGGGCTTGATCGCGGCCGGGTGGTGTGGCCACGGATACAGCGTCGGGATCGAGATGAAGAGCGGAACGGTCAGAAGGAGAAGAAGCGGCACGGCAGCCGCGGCCGGCTCGATCACCGGCGCGGCAAGCTCGCCCCAGCGGCCGCCAGTCAGCCGGTGAATCATGATGAGGGTGAGGCTGCCGACCAGCATCTGCGCCCAAAACGCAAAGCCGACGAGCCAACCCGCCGCAGCGGCCTTCGGTTCGAGCAAGGCGGCGACAATCAGAAGTGCAGCTGCCCAAGCGGCCCCGACCACGGCGGCATTGCGCAAATCGACGCGGCGATGATTGCGTCCATTCATGGGATATGCTCCGCGGCGACGGGCACTTCGGCGACGGTGGCGCGGCGCGACAGTTGCAGCGCGCGGATATAGGCGACGATCGCCCAGCGATCGTGCGGGTCGACCCGGTCGGCGTAAGAGAACATCACGCCGTAGCCGTCGGTGATCACGTCGTAGAAATGCTGCGCCGGCGCGGCGAGAAGACGGGAGATGTGATACGACGGCGGCGCCGGAAATCCATGGGCGACGATAATGCCGTCGCCGTCGCCGGCTAGCCCATGGCACGGCGCGCAGAAAATGCCGAAGCGATCCTGGCCGCGCGCCAACAGCGCGGCGGTGACCGGAGGCGGCGTTTTCGCTTCGGCGGCGCGCGCGACGTCGCCTTGCGCCACGACATGCGCCGGCAGCGGCCGTGCCGACGTCCCGTCCGGCCACAGCGCTGTCGGCGCATAGGTCGTGAGCTTACGCTGCTGAGTCATACTGAGATCGCAGGCCGCGAGCGTGAAACCCGCGACGGCGAGCGCCGCGACGATGGCGAAAAAGCGCGTCATGCGTCGACCTCGCGCAACGCCGTGGCGCCGGCGCCGCGAAAGAAATCGAGCGCGCGACGCACCTCGTCGCGGCCGGACGGACGCTCCAGCGCCAGAATGAAACGGTCCTGGCTCGCGCGCTCGAAACCTTCGACCGCGAACAAGGCGTGATGCAGCCGCGGTAAGCCGCATTCGAGGAGCAAGGTCGTAAAGCCGGCGATCGCCGCGACCAGGATGCCGGTGGCGAACGGCACCAGCATGAAGGCGGGCCAGGCGTCGAGCGGCCGGCCGCCGCTGTTGTAGGGATAATTGATGACGGCGGAATAATACTCCAGGCCATAGGCCGCTACCGCCGTGGCGACGCCGCCGACGAACATCGCGACGCGGATATGGCTCTTCCGCTGTTCTAACTGCTCGTGCATGCCCTCGACGGGAAACGGTGTGAAGGCATCGACGAGTCGGTAGTGCGCGTTCCGCGCGCGCCGCGCCGCTTCGACAAAACGCGTGGAATCGGCAAATTCGGCGAGCAGCAGCGCGGTCATGACGCGCCCTCTTCGTCGATCAGCTTGCGCACCTCATGCATCGACACCACCGGCACGAGGCGCACGAAGACGAGATACATCAGCGCGAACAAGCCGAGCGAACCGAACGTGGTGACCCAGTCCCACACCGTGGGGATGAACAGCCGCCACATGCTGACTGCGTAATCGTGTGAAAGCGTGTTCCAGACGATCAGGATGCGTTCGAGCCACATCCCAATATTAATGGCGACGGCGACGGCGAAAACGGCGATGACATTGTTGCGCACCGCGCCGAACCAGAACGCCTGCGGAATGGCGACATTGCACAGAAGCAGCGCCCAGAACAGCGGCGCATAGGCGCCGGTGAACTCGAACGCCACCAAGCTGCGCTCGACATGGTTGCCGCCATACCAGGCGTTGAACCATTCAGTGGCATAGGACAGTCCCATGATGATCGCGGCCGTCAGCATGACTTTCGCCATGACGTCGAAATGCGCGATGGTGATCAGGCCCCCCATGCGAAAGCCCCAGCGCACCAGAGCGGCGAGGCACACCACCATGGCGAAGCCGGAATACATGGCGCCGACCACGAAATAGGGCGGAAAAATCGTCTCCTGCCAGCCAGGCATCAGGCTCGCCGCAAAGTCCATGCCGACCACGCTGTGCAGCGATACGACCAGCGGCACGCCGAGACAGGCAAGCGCCAGATGCAGCGTCTCATAGGAGTGCCAATGCCGCGCCGAGCCACGCCAACCGAGCGCGAATGCGCCGTACACCATCGCTGCGAATTTGCTCCGCGCGCGGTCGCGTAAGCTGGCGAGATCGGGAATGAGCCCGACATACCAGAAGATGATCGAGAATAGGATGTAACTTAGGATCGCCCAGAAATCCCAGATCAGCGCGCTGCGCCACTGCGGCCACACCGTCATCGTGTTGGGGTAGGGAACCAGCCAGTAAAAATACATCGGCCGGCCGAGATGGATGATCGGGAAAATCCCAGCGATAGCTGCGGCGAACAGCGTCATGGCTTCGGCGAAGCGATTGGTCGACGCACGCCATTTCTGCCGCGTCAGAAGTAGCATTGCCGAGATCAGGGTGCCGGCATTGCCAATACCGATCCACCACACGTAGTCGGCGATCGCGGTGCCCCATACCACGGTGGTGTTGACGCCCCATACGCCGACGCCGCGCATCAAGACCACGGTCACGCCGACAAGGAACATTATCGCCATCGCGCCGCTCACCGCGAAGCCGATCCACCATGCCCGCCACGACCACTGGCCGCGCTCGTAGAGCGGCGCCGTGACGATCGCATTCACAGCGTCGAGACTGCGCGCCTCCGGCAGCGTCCAGCGCGCCGGCGCGGGCGGCATCGCTTCGGTGCGGATGGCGGTTACGCTCATGACTGGTTGCTCCCAAAATCCGGATTGGGATTTTGCAGCCGGGCGAGATAGGTGGTCCGCGGCCGCGTGCCGAGATCGCCGAGAAGGGCGTAAGCATGCGGCGCCGCGCGCAGCGCATTGATCGGCGAATTGGCGTCGGACAAATCGCCGAAGCTGATGGCGCGCGTCGGGCAAGCGGCCTGGCAGGCCGTGACGACTTCGCCGTCGTGGATCTTCCGGTGCTCTTTCTCCGCGCCGCGCCGCGCCCGGCTGATACGCTGGACGCAATAGGTGCATTTTTCCATGACGCCGCGGCCGCGCACCGTGACGTCGGGGTTGAACACCGCCTTGACGATGTCGTCACCGAAAGATTTGTATTCCTCGCCGTCGGCATAGCCCAAGAAATTGAAGCGGCGCACCTTGTACGGACAGTTCGATTGGCAGAACCGGGTGCCGACGCAGCGATTGTAGACTTGCAGGTTCAGTCCTTCGCTGTCGTGGACCGACGCCGCCACCGGGCAGACCGGCTCGCAAGGCGCGTGCTCGCAATGCATGCAGGGCACCGGTGAGAATCCCGGCTTGCCGTCGACGATGTAATCGTCGATCCGCAGCCAGTGCATGTCGCGCCCGACGGCGATCTGGTCCGGCCCGACGATCGGCACATTATTTTCAGCCTGGCAGGCGACGACGCAGGCATTGCAGCCGATGCAGGCCGAGTTGTCGACCACCATCGCCCATTCGTAAGTGTCGTATTTGTGCGGCGGATAAAGCGTCGGCGGATTGGCGCCAGGCTTGGTACCGAAGTGGTCCTTGGCGAGATCGGCAAGATTAAGCCGCGGCTGCAAGTCCTTGGCTTCGCCTTCGAGCTGGAAGAAATGTTGCGTGAGCAGAAGATTCTGCTGGCCGCTGGTTTTGCTGACGCTGACATTGGCGATCGACCACGGCGAATCTGCCGAACGCAGCTGATAGACGTCAAAACCGACGCCGTTGCCCATGCTGCCGGCGGCGCTGCGGCCGCAGCCAAGGGTGGCGGCAATCGTGCGCCTCGCCTGTCCCTGACGCACCAGGACCGGCGCATCAAGGACGATTTCTCCGGCAATGAGCCGCACCACGTCGCCGTCGACGAGACCGAGATCCTGTGCGTCGCCTGCGGCGACCTGCAGCGCATTGCCCCAGACTTGCTTGGTGAACGGCTTCGGGCATTCCTGTAGCCACGCATTGTTGCCGAAGCTGCCGTCGAACACGGTCGGATCTGGCGCGAGCGTCAGCGTGTAGCTGCCGCCGTCGATAGCCGGCGCTATTTGTGGCAGCCGTGGCTCGGGCAATGAGATCGTTGCCGATGCAGTGGCGGCAATCACGCCGTCTTGCAGCGTCTGCCGCCACCACTCTTCGAACTGGCCGCCGGCGGTGTGGTTCTGCCACTGGCTGCGAACCATCTCGTAGGAGGAGGAACCGATCGCGTTGTTCAGCAGCGCAAGCATTTGGTCTGCTGTACGCGTGTCGTAGAGCGGACGGATCAGCGGTTGGATGATGCTCGCGGTGCCGTCGAAGCCGCGGATGTCCGACCAGCCTTCCAGCACATGTGTGAGCGGGAGATGCCAGGTGGAGCGCGTCGCGGTCTCGTCGCGATACGCTCCGAGATGCGCCGTGAACGGCGTAGCGGCGAAAACGCCGGCGAGCGCAAGCTCGCCCGGCGCGTCATATATGGGATTGGCGCCGATCACGATCAGCGTGTCGATGCGGCCGCTGTGGCTGTCGGCGACCAGACTGCGAAGCGACTCGGTATTGCCGGCATTAAGCGGATCGACCGGCGGAATGAAATCGACCGGTGCGGCAAGCTCGTTGTTGATCCAATGGCACAGCGCGTGCACTTGCGCCGGCTGGCGTGGTCCGGCCAGTACCAAAGCCGCGCCGGGCTGCGCCGTCAGATCGGCGGCGGCCGCCTTGGCGAACTGCTCTGCTTCGGGGGGGCCGACCAGTTGCGGCACCGCTGCGCCGAGAGCACGCGCAATTTCGATGGCGACATTGCCGATCAACTCTGGCCGCAGCGCCAGGCGGTGGTCGGCGAGCGCGCCGGTCAAGGTCCAGGCCGGTTCGACGGCGTAAATGCGCAACGATTGCGCCGGCACGTGCGATTGCCGCGCACCGATGATGTCGTGCGCGAAGCGAATCTGTGCCGGTCCGGCGCCGAGCGGATCGGCATCGAGGGTCAGCAACACCCGAGCGTCGCCAAAGCGCGGCAGCGCCGTTGCGGGGCGGTCGAAGGCCAATACCGCGCCGTCGCGGATCGCGTCGTCCTCGACCGGCTCGTAACGGTACCATTTTGCTTGCGGCAGCGATTTTGTCAGCTTGGCAATCCGCGCGACCAAAGTCGGCGATGTGATGCGACCCGTAAGCAGCGCAAGGCCCGCGCCTTGCTTCGCGCGCGCCTGAGCGAGCCGCGGCTGGAGCGCCGCCTCGAACGCCGTCCACGGCTGGATGCGGCCGTCGCTGTAAGGTGCTTTCGAGCGATCGGGATCGTAGAGCGACAGTACAGTCGCTTCAGCAAAGACGTCGGTCGCGCCGAGGCTTGCCGGATGACGCGGATTGCCGTCGATCTTGATCGGCCGTCCCTCGACAGACGTCACGATGACGCCGCGGCCATACCCGTTGAGCGGCAGCGCGGTGGCAAAGCGCATTGGCAGCCCCGGCGTCTCGCCTCTGGGGATGTCGACGTAGGGTACGACTTGTTCGGCCGGCCGGCCGCAAGAGGCGAGCGCCAGCGCTGCGCCGCTGACGAAGAGTTTTAGAGCTGCGCGCCGATCGACGCCGCCCGGCAGTTGCCGCATCATCTCCTGATCGAGGCGCAAAGGTTCGTTCATCGGTGGCAGACCGAGCAATCGGTGAGATGCTTGTTGTCAAGATTCTGATGGGCGAGGACCAGGCCACGCTGGGCCTGGTCGGGAGGCGCTTGCCAGTCCGGATCGAACACTTCCGAGGCCGGCCGCAGATACGGCGCCGGATCGCGGTGGCAACCCAGACACCAGCCCATGGTCAGCGGCGCCGCCTGCCGCATCAGCGGCATGGTGGCGACCGGACCGTGACAAGTGGTGCAGCCGATGCCTTTGGCGATGTGGATCGAGTGATCGAAATAGACGTAGTCGGGCAGCCGGTTCACCTTATTCCAGCGGATCGGTTTATTGTCGGCGAGACTCTCGCGCACCGGCGCCAGCATTGCGGTCTGAGTGTAAAGCTGCGAGTGACAGGTCATGCAAGTGTGTGTCGGCGGCAGGCTGGCGACCGGCGAACTCTCCACCGCGGTGTGGCAGTAACGGCAATCGAGCCCCAGCCCGCCGACGTGATGCTCGTGACTAAACGGCACCGGCTGGTCGAGCGTGAGTGTTTGGTCGGTTTCGTAAGGCGAAGCCGACAGCCAATAGCCGGCGCCGATGGCCAGCAACGGCACGACCAGGATGGCGACGAGAACAGTGCGCGCGACGGTGTCAGTATACGGGCGGAATAAGTACCGCATCCGCCGCTCTCCAACGACTCGCCCGAAAAACTCGACATCCTGGAAAACTCGCGTCCCCAGGAAAAATTTCATCGGTCCAACGCCAAGTGTAACGGAAGGTTCCGGCCTGACGCGGAATGACGCAGGCACGGGGCGGGATAATGCAACTGCAATGGCGAACTGGCCGGGACAATCGGTCGATCCGCCGCCGTGATCGTGCCCTCGTTATCCCCGGCGTAAACGGCTGAGCACAGCAGGACGGCGGATGTTGCAGCGGCAAGCCACGGACTTTTATCAACACCTCCGGCATTTCCGAGGTTGATTTTGCGCGGGCGTACTTTGACTCCCCGGCGCAAACGCTTTCGACGCATCGCAATGCGGTCTATATAACGCCACCGGCACGCGCATCCGGGAGCTGCCGATCCGGATCGAAGAAGTTGGTCTAGAGCGGTTCATGGATTGACGGAAGCATAACCGGCATTGGCGAAGTAGTTGGTGCATTCGCTGGGCTGAATGGTTGAGACCAAGTCTCCGACGTAGCGCCATGTTTCGTCGATCGAGCGCTTCT
>Ga0209579_10003526_pt1 | contig 11312 bp, 13 predicted proteins | sample Coa_R1_2_FD_187152 | JGI IMG/M metagenome (GOLD analysis project Ga0209579, IMG submission 187152) | Surface soil microbial communities from Centralia Pennsylvania, which are recovering from an underground coalmine fire - Coalmine... | ecosystem: Environmental > Terrestrial > Soil >... | reverse complement strand
TTGCAATCGAAGAGTGTGACCGTGCATGACAACGCATTGGAATTTTTGGAGAACGTGCTGAAATCGCAGCTGCGCGGAATGCTGGTGCCGCTGCTGGATGGCAATGTGAGTTCCCAGGAGAGAGCGGCGATCGCGGACCGGTTAGTGCGGTCGAAAGTGGAAAACCGGGAGCAGGCGGTAGCGGAGCTGGTGGCCAGCGACGATCCGTGGCTGAAGTCTTGCGGGGCGTACGCCATTGGCACGCTGGGATTGAGCTCGCTGCAGGTGGAGCTGGCCAAATGCCTGGAGCATCCGGACCCGCTGCTGCGGGAAACGGCCCGCGCGGCAAAGCTGCGACTGGAAACAACTGCAGCGCAGTCTTAGAGATTGGAACCGCAGCGAGGATGAGTATAGCGGCAGGGGCCCGTGGCGGCAGGAGGCACATACGCCACCTGGCCGGGCCCCGAAGGACCGCGGAAGGCAAAAACTACCGCGGCTTACGCAGGTCTACTCGAGTGGCCTGAAGCACACCCTTATCATCGACTTGGCCCAGTACGATGACGAAGGAGCCTTCCTTGACCTCTTCCATCTTTCCTGGCTTTCCGCCATTGGTCCATTCGGTCGTGGCGCTATAGGCAACCTTGTGCATGTCCTCTTCGCGGCCATTGGTGCCCCCGCGGAGATCCATCATCGACGTGTCTTTATAGATGCGAACCACGTGCCCCTGCCATTTGGTTTCCTTTTTCTCAGCCTGACTCGCTGCGGACGCGGGTTGCCTGGCGCCCAAAGGCAGAACGGCGAGAAACGCTGCTGCAAGAACCACACCAACGAAAATCCGGGAAACCTTCATTGCACCCTCCAGTTTAGCTAGCCACAAGGAATCAACCGACTGACTACGGTAGGAATACGGTGGGAGAGGATAATGCGGCGGTGGGCCAGTGTAAAGGAGAATCTGACGCGGAGCGGTTGCGGAGACGGCGGCCCATGCCCGGGTTGTGAAGAATATGGAAATGGTCGGGGCGAAAGGATTTGAACCTTCGACCTCCTGGTCCCGAACCAGGAACCAAATCTACCTAAGTCGCTGTCCTGGCGTCAGTTACGGCTTTTCGGGCCGCTCTCAGTTAGACAAGTTTGGACAAGTTTTTCAGACCTTCGGCGGCAACGCCTTTTTTATCCAACAGAATTCGGCTACCCCATTATGCAAACTCTGCTCCCACACACCGTTCTGCTCAAACTCAAGGCTATTGCACCGACAAGGATTAATTCGAAGCTAGCGAGTCGAAATACCAGGAAGATCGTGTTTGCTCACGACTCCACAGCGTTCGCAAACAAACGATCGATCCCACTCCGCGTATTTCCGCGGATAAACCCACTGACTGTGCCGCCACATCACTGCCACTGATGCGAGGAGCACAACGGTCCCAATCACTCCAAACACCACGACCGGAAGGCCTGAGACCTTTTCTGAACTCGCCATCACAAAGTGGATATAGAGAATCAAGCTTACGACTGACACCAGCCCCGCTCCGAGAAACAGCTTTCCATAGGACCACTTTTTCGGAGGACGAATCCTACTGGCCAGTTTGGTTTTCCGCTCCCCCTTCGTGACCGACCTGCCGAAAACCAGATCCGGACCGTCGTTACCAAACAATAGGCCACGGAACCGAGTTATCGCTGTGATGCGAGAAACGCTCTCTTCGTATGCCAGCGAAACTTTCTTGAGGTCCACGCCAAGGCAATTCGGACACCGCAATTCCCTTCCATAGGCTCGTGGAGCCCCGCGCGAATCGAACGAAGCGTCCCTTGGAACTGCCTTCCTAAGAGACTCGTTCTGGTATTGAAATTCAGTCTTCGTACTCATAGATCCAACTCAGCACTTCCGGACCCGTGGCCCTGCCATGTAACAAGTGTCAGCGTCCGCGGTTCGCCAGTCCTCTCGCAATATAGAGCAGCAAATCTTGGTCATCCTCACATAAGTTCACTTGACGAAGTTCCTCGACAAACCGTTCGCTCCTAGCGCGCTTAGAGCGGGTCCCTCTCTTTGCCACAATTCTCTCGGCGGCCGTTGAGGCGCTCGCCGGCTGTTCGATATCACGAAACAACTGATGCAGCGGAACTTCCAGCGCATCCGCAATCCTCTCCAAAGTCTCGATGGTCGGTACCGCGCGTCCGTTCTCCAGCCAAGAAATCCGGCATCGTGCTACACCGCAACGCTGTTCCAAATCCGCCTGAGAGAATTTCTTGGCTTTGCGCTCCGCACGTATCCGTGCCCCAACCTTGATCCGCACTTACACTGCGCTCCAGTTTTTCACTTCGGGTCTGCATCCATAACACTAGACAATACTACCATTACAACAAATGGGGCACAGTGATTTTTGTTGGCGCTTATTTTCTGCCAGTGACTCGACGGGCCCGGTCGAGAGCCGCCAACGCCACAAAGCTGCTCAGGCTTCGAGACTCCCGCTTTGCAGCTTCTTCCAGCAAGTGGCGCTCCTCCAGCGTGTAGTACGAAAATACCTTGGCCCGCATCGGTCGCTTAGCAGTGCGCCGGGAAGGAACGTTTTGGGCGTTCTTGGGCACCGCAAGACAATGGTAGCACTACCTTGACCAGCCAAAGTCATGTGCCCTCCTCCGCCACAATAGAGTCGTTAACTTTGTTGTGGCTTAGCCTTGAGCAAAGACGATCCGCTTTTCGCCTGACCCGTTCCCGCTCGGGAAGAAAGACTTAAATCCCTCTTGGACCTTTTGCAGCACGGCCGCCTGCTCTCGCGTCACGCGGAAGTTCGTACCACGCGCGGACCGCAGGATTGTGAGGCTAGCCAATTCGGGTCGCGACAATAAGTACGTCCGTGAAATCACCGGATGAATTCTCTTGAGCATTCGGAGCTTGACGCGAAGCCGATCGCCGGCGAACTTCTGGCTCTCACGAATCAACGGAAGTTGTTCGGGCGGCTCTGCCTGAATTCGCGGTGTTTCGGCTACCTCCGCCAATCCAATGATTCCGCCATGCCGTCCAGATTCCCATAGGTAAACCCGGTCCCCGGGTTTGATTTCCTTCCCGAACTGGTGAACCAGGCAGACCGGCTCGTCGACCGACCGCAAGGCCCCTTTTACATTGGAAAATTTCGGGCTGGCCTGAAAAATCCATGTGTTCTGCAGGTCTCGATTGGCATCCGTAGGCAGCAGGCCCATGGTTGTTTCCCGTCTTTCGACTTCTTCTACTGACGCCTCTGGGCCCGACACGTGCGTGCTCGGGTGCGTAAACTGGATCAGAATCGAGCCCCGTGCATCAGTGTCCGAAGCTGAAATAAAGCAAAGAGTGATTTCTAACGGCAAATTTACTGTCACGACTTGTCTCCAAACTGAGTGCGAATCCTAATGGCCTACTTTCTCTTAAGCGGACCAACCCTCCCAGATTTGCCATTTCGATCCCCAAAAAATCTTTTCCCGGCGTGGCCAAAACCGTCACCCTGTTTCGCATACCGTATGCACACTGCCAGTAGCTCCGCCCATCGCCTTCGTGCCAAAATTTACGGGTCAGTATTTAAGTTGAGATCAGGCTGGCCTGGAGACCCTGCTTGGCGGAGCAACCGACCGTGGACCTTGGCGAATTGGCCCTCCGCCTGACGGCTTTTGCCCGGCGAACCTTCGCCGATTTTGGGCTCCGTGGCCCAGACACGGCGGTCGCCGGCGTCGGTCTTTCGCTTGAGGATTTCGCGTGGAGAGTTCTGGAGGAATACGTCGAGGGTAAGCTCGCACACCAGGCTTCCCGCGGCGATCTGTTCTCGCTGCTAGCGACGGCTTTGCGCAACGACATCATCGATTCTCTCCGCAAGGCGGCACACGTGCATGAGGAAAGCCGGTCCTCCCTACCTCGTGAGGCCGATTCCATCGCCGATCCGCCGTCGCTTGACGAGCTGCCGACAGCCGCCATCGACGTTGCCGCGTTGCTGGATGAGGAAAGATATCGCAAGCGTCTGTGGGCTTCGCTCGCCGGAGAACCCGAGCTGGCAGAGGTGGTGAAGGCCATTCTGGACCTTAACCTCACTAGACCCCGGGAGATCGCCGCCGCTCTTGGTGTTTCTGTGCCGGAAGTTCAGAACCGTAAGAAGAGGCTGCGACGCCGCTTTATCGAATTCAATTTGGTGCAAGGGAAAATGCCATGACCGAGCACGAAAAATCCGATCTCTTCGCCACGAGGGCAAATCGCCTGGCGCTTCTCTCCGACCGAATTCTGGGCGACCCGGAGGAAATCGACGCGGCGGAAGCGAAAGAACTCTTGCGCGAGGCAGATATCGATCCCGAGGAACTCAAGGCGCGCTTTCATCGGCGGTTCGACACTTTAGCTAAGGCGCACGCCGCCCAAGGGCAGCGCGTACCGCCCCTGCTGAAGCAGGCGCTCGCCGATTTCCGCCCCGGCGTGTCCCACTCGCGAACCGAAAGAGAGTTGCTGCGCGAGGCCCAAACCGCTGTCCGACGCCTCTTGAGACAGGCCAAGCAGCTACCACAACTGCTCGCTAAAATGCCGAACCTCGCACTAGCCGCCGCCTATCGCAGCAAGAAGGAACTCTCCGACCGCGACAAGAGACTTCTCGACGAGGTGGGCGAGCAGATCGCCAACCGCAAAAAGAATGCAAAGCGCGGCGGTCGCCTGAGAGATGGCACATGACCACGCTAACCACAGGTGCGGCCTATGCGCGAGCCCTCGCTCGCGAGTTGCCCCGCGGCGCCGGCAATCTCCTCCGCTTGGCTCCACAACTTGGTTTAGAAATCCGCGAAGTGCCTGCCGACGGCTTCGATGGGGCCCTGATTCGCGCCCGCGAGGTTCCCCTCGGTGCGATCGTGATCCGAAAATCCATCCGCGAAGCCGGACGCAAGAATTTTACGTTGGCTCACGAAATCGGCCACTTTCTACTTCCCGGCCACGACCGCGCGGACCTCGTTTGTACGAAGTCGGATATCGGAAATTGGGGCGACGGATCAAAAACAATCGAGCGCGAGGCGGATGAATTTGCCGCGGAGCTTTTGATGCCGGCCGCTGTGGTCCAGCGAATCATCGCTTCGAGCGCGCCGTCCCTCGAACTCATCCAAAGGATCGCTCACCGGTTTCGCACGTCGCTTTCGGCAGCGGCGTGGCGGTATTGTGATTTGGGAAAGGGACCCTGCGCGGTTGTGTGGAGTAAAGAAGGACGAATCGATTGGTCGAAACGCTCGGAGACTTTCCCGTTCTCACTCCGCAAAGGCGATTCACTCCCGGAAGGCACTTTTGCCCGCAGAGCGTTCGCGGGCCTGCCAATTCCGAAGCCGCCGCAACAGGTCGGGTCCGGTTTATGGGGTCGGTCACCTAATGCTAGTAAAGAACCGAAACTGTACGAACAGTCGAAGGCTCTGCCCACCTATGGCAGCGTAATTTCGCTTTTGTGGGTGAGCGCTAGTTAGCGAGGCAGGCCTCCGCTCCCGCCTCGCCACTAACCCGCTGTCCTGATTATGCGGCGACGTACTCCCCGTTGTACTCACGGGCAGTTCGCGCCTCCCGTGCTGGAGGCGGATCTAGGAAACGAACGTCGCTCGCAACGATTTCCGCGTAGCAGTGCTTCCGGTTCTCCCGGTCGACCCAATTGCGGAACGCGCGCCGTCCCTCGACGTAAACGCGCACACCCTTTTGCAAGCCCACGCTGACCGTTTCGGCAAGTTCGTCCCAAACTTGCACGCGATGCCATGCCGTCTTTTTGTGCAATTCGCCCATGAGGTCTTTGTAGGATTCATCCACTGCAACCGAGAAATTGGCTACGACGTGGTCATTCTTGGTGTGTCTGACCACAGCAGCCCGGCCAAGCCTCCCCGTCAGGGTCACTCTCTTATTTGCGCTTTGTCTGAAGGCATCTCCTTCGCGGGGCGACGGATTCGTTGAGCAAGGGGTTTGCAGAGCCGCGCCGGCTGCCGCTTGCGGCGGGCGCGCAGGAACGGCTCGCGTGTATGGCACGCGCTGGTAGCCGCTGTTCGGTGCGACGCCCTTGGCCTCCTTGCTGAAAGTAGATTGCTTCACCGCCTCAATGCGAGACGAAGGTGCTGCTGACGACGTATTCGGTACCACGGTAGTTCTCCAAAATTGAGCGCCTCATGAAGGAACTCAATCCATCTGAATTTCAGCAAACCTGCTGATATCTGCTATGCGGGGATCCCTGTCGAATTTAGCCATCCGCAAAATGACAAGAGTTTTTTGCTCCCTACGGCCCAAATCGGTTCGTTTACGCGCATACCACCTGACGTTCTTCGGTCGCCCGTTTCCTTCTGAGAGAAACGAAGTTGAAGCGGGGGCAATTTCTGCTCTGCAAGACTTGCGCAATGCGATCGGCCGCGAAACAAACACTCCGCGAATCCCCTTCAAACAATTCCCTTGGTTTCCCTTCCCTTCCCTTCCTGCCAAAGCCTGCACCTAGACCGTCCGCTTCTCCTGTCAAGGCTGTCCGCTCCGCTCCCATGAACGCACAACCCGCGGCCTTGACAGCGCGTGCGGCTAGGCGCGGTGGGCCAGCTAGGAAGGGCATTTGTTCCTTATGCACCGCTCCGCGTTGCCTAAAGAGCAAAAACCAAATTCAACAGCAGGAGATTTGCCATGCAACAAACCAAACGAAAACCGTTGTTTGACCTCGGCCAACTCGTCGCCACACCGGGCGCGCTGGCCGCTCTCGAAAAAGCCGGACAGAACGCGATGGACTTTCTCTCGCGCCATGTCATGGGGGACTGGCGGGAACTCTGCGAAGAAGACCGCAAGGAAAACCGATTCAGCTTGGAGACAGGCTTCCGGCTCCTCAGCAGCTACAAGACCAACGCTGGCGACAAGTTGTGGATTATCACTGAGTCCGACCGCTCAGTGACCACGCTGTTGCTGCCCGAGGAATACTAGGTCTTCGAAGACGGCAACTCTGCAAAGTCGCCATTCGACAGAAAGCAAAACTCGCAAATAAAAGCTGCTCATCAGGAGACAAGCCGGGCCAGACTTTTGGAGTCAGCCCGGCTTTCTTTGTCAAAGTGCAAGGAATGGAACGGGCCTCTCTCGCGCGGAGCCGCGCCAATTCACACCTGATCATCACTATTGCTCGCCGCCGATGTTCTCGGTCTCTCCGGTACCCTCGGAATAGACCTTCTCGATCGTGACTCCAGTGGTCAGAACATAGACGGCCTTCATGGCATTAGAGGTCTCCCAGGGTGAACGACTTCTTCAGAGCACGACATTGCGCATGGGGATAAGTTCTCGCGCTAGAACACAGGACAAGGCAGTGTGAGTCGCACCGGACGTCAATTCACGGCAGCACCTTTTGCCTTAGCGGCGTTGTCTTCCTGGAGTTTCCTCAGCTCGTGCCAGCGTTTCTATCGCTCTACCTTCCCTGGATCGGGATCCTTTTCCCCCTTGAGCCAGAAACGGAACCAATCAATGCGGTGGTTGTTCGGGCTTTAGGTATTTGTCGAAAAATGTATTCTCGCGGACCCAGAAGTCTTTGAGAGCCGCTCCCGTGAATCCGTGGCCCTGTCCCGGGTAGCGTAGAAGCGTTACGTCTTTCCCGAACCATCGCAGTCCATTAAACATCTCAATCGTATCCAACAGGAAGTCTCCGTCGTCGTCGCCGTCAGCTAAAAGAATTGGTGTTGTTACGTTATTTGTATGATAGACGGCCGACATTTCCATCAGTCCCGCGAAGTCGTCCCACGGATTCACGATCCCTGCCCACGTGGCAACCACTTTGTCGTCGGTATGCAACAAAAAAGGACGCACCCAATCTGAGAGAGCACCGGCAACCGACACTGCACACTTGAATCTGTTCGTCTTGCCCACGAGATAGTTTACGACGCCCCCGCCATTGCTGAAGCCATAGAGACCCATTCGGCTCGAGTCAACCATTCCTTGCCGTATCAACTCGTCTACTCCAGACATCACATCGTCTATCGTGACACTCCAACCCTTTGGCCCCTTCGCCGCCTGATAAAAGCTGGGGTTCTTGAACGAGTTCATCCAGACATGGGGAGCTCTTGGATCGGGGTAGAACACGACGTAACCTTTTGCAGCCCAGGCATGATTCCCATTCATTGCTCCGGCAAGCAAACCATTTGACATTCCTGGATAGCAATCCACGATAAGTGGGTAGCGCTTGCCTTTTTGGTAGCCGACAGGCTTAATCAAAACTCCTTCCAGAGAGTCGCCGCGTGCATTCCTCCATCGAAAGACATCTTGTTCTCCCATCTCCCACTCTCGAAGTTGCGGGTTGAGTTCAACAACGACATCGGAAGTCGCTGCTTGGGGTGCTCTGACGCGAATCACACCAGACGTGGACCCTGTGCTCTCGTCCCAACCCACGCTACCCGAGTGAGAAACGACGGCTGCGTCGCGGTAACCATCTGCGTCACCGCTCAATCTCGTGAACCGACCCGAGGGAAACTCCACTCGCAGTACCGGCCATGAAACACCGTCAATCACGAGTGCCATGAGTGAGGCTCCGTCTGGAAACCAATTGAAACTCATGACACTTCGCTCGAGTTTGCTCGAAGCATTGATGGGCGCTCCACCCGTCGCTGATACAACGAATATGGAGTGCATACCGAACTCTTCAGAATTCAAGTACGCGACCCACTTACCGTCAGGAGACCAACGAGGGACCCGCCTTTCACCAGCGCCTGAGGTCAACGGAGTCTTTACCCCGGTAGCAAGATCAACTACATAGATGTTCGTAGGTGGGAATTTCACACTCCCATCTGCGGCCAGCACCTTACCCTCGCTCGACACGCACGCTATTCGTCGTCCGTCGGGAGACCAATCGGGGCTGAAATATACATTTGTGTCCTCTGTGAGCTGCGTCGATAGTTTGCTGTCAATATCATTTATGAATAGCTGGCTTACCATAGCTGGCAGGTGCAGGCGGGTCGCTCGAGGTGTCTCGGAGTTCTGGGCCTGACTTTTTTGCTTTTGCTCTCCTGTCAGTTTTCCTAACAGTAGCCCGTCGAGTGTCCACCCCGCTGGCGTTGTGGAGTTGAGAACAATAGGTTGGTCTGTTGGAATTAAGGTCGGCGAGCTTTCTATGGTCGCAGGCACTTGAACTGCGACTCGGGACGAAAATACGAGCTTCTTGCTGTCCGGAGACCAGCTGTATCGAAACGGCTCAAACGTCCAGCCGCTTAGTCGCGACGATGGATCTGGATTGATACCGTCATGCAGTTGAGTCACCTGTTCACTTTTTTCTGAGACGACATCCATGATCCACAGTTGAAGAGAGCCAGAGGAGGTTGAATAATAAGCCAAATATTTCCCGTTTGGAGACCAAAGCGGAAAAGTTCCCTGGCCTAGCTTCCGTGGCACGCCATTGTGGTCTGTCGCGACAACCCAGAGATCTTTTTGCCACGTTGAATAGGCAAGAAACTGACCGTTCGGAGAGATATCCATGAGTTCGACAGATCGTAGAGTGTCGAAGTCGTCGATGGTCACACGATGTCTAGTCTCAGCGTATCCCGGAGTACCGTCATTGGCTGCGAAAAGGGCTGCTACCGCTAAACAACAGAAGAGGGCCCGATGGCTGCACTTAGATTGAATCATTATCCCATGGTCTCCATAGTGGTTGGGGCGAGGATGGTCCAAGGGCTCCTGGAAGGCATATTTCGTCAGCATTCTCCCCTTCCCTTGCCGAACACCCCCCTCCTAGAACACGAGCTTTAGCGCGAGCTGAATCGATCGCGGTCCGCCCATCTGGTAGAGAGGACTAAGCGCTCCTCCTCCCACATTTGACCCGCTAAGACTCTGTCCCAGCATCTTGCTCGACAGCCCAAATCCCCCTTCACCGAATTGATTGAGTGGCGAGCCAAAATTTGGGTGATTCAAAACGTTGAACATCTCGGCACGGAACTGTAATGAAAGCGATTCATGAATCGGAAAATCCCGATGTACGGCGAAATCCCATTGGGTCGCGCCAAAACCCCTTAGGGCATTTCTCGGCAAGGTACCCTGTCTTTGGGGATTACCATTCGAGTTGGTCGGAGGATCCGTAAACGCCGCTGGATTGAACCCCTTGTTGCCAGGGCAAGTTGAACCGAATACCGCAAGGCATTGCGCACCAAAAAGGTAGAGCGGCTGCCCCGGCACCACGTCAGGCCTTACGGCTGTCAAGAAGCCAGTGCTGGTTGTCGCGGCGATCTTGGTGTCGATAACATCCACCGGGGGACTTGAGCGAGCTTGAATGACACTCTCAACAGACCAGTCTCGAAGCAACGAGTTCACAAAAGCATTTAGCTTCGCCGACGGAAATGCATACGTCAAACCCGCCGAGAAAGCATGGCGAATGTCGAAGTCCGACGGACCCCGATTCGAGCTTGAGGGTACTAACACATTGGAGATCACCTGGCCCGATCCAGCTGAACCGGTGTCGATGGAGTGTGACCAAGTGTAGGACGCTAGCGCCTGCAACCCTTGGGCCAAACGTCTCTCGAACTGGACCTGCAGTGCGTCGTAATCGGAAGTGCCACCATTGGTCACCAGGCTGGCACCGCTGAAATTCGCGTTTGGAACAGAAATGAAAGCCGACTGGATCAACCTCCTGCCTGCAGCACCGATATACGAAGCAGTAAGGGTCTGCTGTTTACCGATGGCTTGCTCCAGCGCAACATTCCATTGAAGCACGTATGGAAGCTCGAGATTGGGATCGAAAGCGGTTATGCCATTTGCTGGATTGATCGCAGGGGGAGCCGCTGTTGCGGAATCCAGCGGAAAAGTTAGGCTGCTAGGGCAACCGGGCAATTGAAGATACGAGAGACAGGTTCTCGATGCCCCGAAGGGAAATCTATTTACGGTGATTAGATTCCCAGCCTCTGAAGTGGCTAGATCATAAAAAACCCCAAAGCCTCCGCGGAGCACGCTCGTCCAGGCTGGACTCTGGGAAAGCTGGTATGCTGCGCCGACCCGCGGTGCGACGTTTCCGTACTTCGTCTGGAAGGGAGAGGTACCAGGAGACGCCAGAGCGAGGTTCGACAAATTGTTGATATTGAAACCGGTCACGGCCGCGAAGTTAGGTCCGCCAAGCGCTGATGGAGAAAAATCAACGTCCCATCGCAGACCGTACGTCAACGTTAGTCGCGGCGTCATTCGCCAGGTGTCTTGAGCAAAGGCCCCGAGATTTCTCAGCAAAATCGTCGTGTCGACGGGGGAGAACACTAGACTGAAAAACAAGTTTCCTGCTTGAGCGGACGGGACGTTTAGAAAAAGACCGTTTTGCGAATACAAAGCTGGAGTGTGCTCGGGAGAGAGCCGACGATAGTCGACTCCGAACTTGAGATTGTGCCTCCCGATCTGAACG
>Ga0209579_10003524_pt1 | contig 11313 bp, 10 predicted proteins | sample Coa_R1_2_FD_187152 | JGI IMG/M metagenome (GOLD analysis project Ga0209579, IMG submission 187152) | Surface soil microbial communities from Centralia Pennsylvania, which are recovering from an underground coalmine fire - Coalmine... | ecosystem: Environmental > Terrestrial > Soil >... | reverse complement strand
TGGTCAGAAGTCGACAGGCCCGGCCGCTGCCTGCGGCTGGAAAGCACCAAGGAAGGGCGATCAATCCGCCCGGCTGGCGCGGCGTTGCTCGACGTGCTCGACAAGGCCGAGCGCCGGGCCGGCTGCGATTATGTGCTGTTCGGCGCGGCGCGGCCGGCGAACGACAAAGCGGACGGCAAGGACGCGAAGTCAAAGCCGCTCGGCCACTATCGGGGCTTGCCGAAGGCGTGGGCGCGGATCGCCAAGCGCGCCAAGCTGCCGCATGTCACGCCGCACACGCTGCGCCACAGCTTCGCGAGCGTGGCGAACGAACTCGGCTATACCCTGCCCACGATTGGCGCGATGCTAGGCCACGCGTCCGGCGACGTGACGAGCCGCTACATCCACCACGTTGACGCCGCGCTCGTCTCAGCGGCCGATCGCGTGGCGCAGCACATTTGGTCATACATGACCGGCGAGGCGGCCGACGTCCGACCGATGAAGCCTGCCAAGGTGACGGCATGAGCACCGACAGCGCCGAGCCGGCCGGGGGCTACGACTTCGATTTCAACGCCGTACAGCCTCCGTTAGACGGGCGGCTGTCGACCGAAGCGGATGTAGCGCTGCGCCACGCGCTCGCAACCACGGCGGCCGAGACCGCGTCAACCCGCAAGGCAGCTATCGCCGCGCTCGACGCGGCCCGGCTGGCACTCCGCGATTTGGTGCAGCCGATCGGCGACGAAGCGGCGGAGGCTTACGACATCCTAGACGACGCGCTCGTGAGTGTGACGCGCGAGCTGCGCGACCTAGCGGCCGGCGGCGCTCCGGGGCCGATTACCGAGCCGATGAAGGTGAACGGCCGGCCTGCAAACCCTGAAGCGAAGATTGTGGATCAGGCCCGGCGCGTGCTGGCCTATGAGTGGTTGCAGCTTCTCGGCGAGCGGCCGAAGCAGGCTGCGGCGATGGTTGCGAGCGCTACCGGCCGCGGGCTCGCCAGCGAAGTTGAGCGCGTGCAGCAACTCGCCGCGGACTTCAAGGGGCCTCGGCAGGCCCGCGCGTTGGGAAGCCTCTGGTATGAGGTCGAGTGTGCCGTGTGGGGCGATGGGGGTCGAACGGTCGCCGATGCGAGCCCAGGCGAAGTGATCGCCTAGCTGCGGGGCGCAATAGAATAATCGCCGGCTAACGTGCTCACCCACTTGCCCGCCAGCCGGAATTGTTGCTTACGACTTCGTCGGCGTCGGGGCTGACTGCTGCGGTGCCTGGGGTGTCATCGCGCTTGACCCGCCGGTCGGGGGCGGCTTCTGCGCCGTCGCGGCGGATGCGCTCGGCGTGTAGCCCTTTTGGAAGGGCTGATAGCCTTCCGTCAGCGGCTTAAAGCCGTCCATCGCCATTCCTCGGTTCGACCCGCTGCCCTGGTGCTTAGGTCCGCTCATGAAAGCCTCACTCCTTAAACTCAATGAACGCTATCTGCGCGGCGGTAAGATATATCCCACGCGACCGCTCCACGGGCTGCCAGACGCCTTCCTGGTCGATGACATAGACCCTCTCAAGATATAGGTCGTGCCGATCGGGATCGGAAGACGCCATTGAGGCTCCCCCGAAATAACCTGCTACCTCCTTGCCACTCGTAAGCGTCACTAAAACATAACATGGGTCTGCCCGACTGAAGAACCAATCCCAGCCGGTTGGTATAGGATTTATCGGGCGTAAACGCAGAAACCTAAATAACCATGCCAGGCCATCCCACTGTGCAACATAAGCGGCCCCAATTCCAAGCCCGGCTGGGACCAAGAAGATAATTATGAACCACAAAATTGCTTGGTACACCGGAAATGACTTAAATATCTGATCTGTTACAAGCAAATAGATAAATGGGGAGCAAATTGCATAATTGACCGCAGTGGCGGTCAAGAAACCAAGAAACATTGTTTCTTTGTCGCGTGTTTCCCTAAGAGGGACAAATTGCAACATAACACTGCGGTACACAAATCCCGGCACGAAGACAGCGACAACAAAATATAGATTGGGCCAGTCCTCTAGTTTCACTATCTAATGCTCCGAAGTTATCCCGGCGCAGCGTTGCACTTCCGGCGCGTCCTGTAATAGTACGGCTATCGGCTATCCACTCGCAATCTGGTAAGCGGCGAACTCCATGACATCTCTGTGAATTTGACCGGGACGTGATTGCTAGCGTGGCCTTCACGCGCTATGGTCGCGCTCGGCTGCGATCGAGGGCGGGAGCGATTGCCATGCTGCGGCATCCAATTCTTGCTTGCGCAGTCGCGGCGGTTCTTTCCGCGGACGCACAGGCAGACCCCATGCCAGTAGGGATGCAAGGCGCAGGTATGGCGACATGCGCAGAATACGCTAAGCAATATGCCGCCGAGCCGCTTATTGATCTTCACTATTTTTCCTGGGCTCAGGGCTATATCGCCGCAACGAATGTCCAATTTGGGAGCAGAGATAAATGGATGCTGGACCTTTCCTCAATTCCGGTTGAAGCGCAGCAAACTTCAATTAGGAGTTATTGTGATAAACACCCGCTTGCTCAATACTATAGTGCCGTTACAGAACTGATTTCAAAATTTAAGACAACCCGTGCCATTATAACCCCATAGTGGCAATTCCTTACGCGCCGTCGCGGCGTCCGGTTGACGAGTGAGTCCGGCCTTCCTATTTTCCCGCACAACCATCCCGACTGCCGAACGCGCGGAGCACCAGCAATGCCCGGTCCCGTCATCGACTTCGTTCCCGTCGAGCAAGCGCGCCCGATGCCCCGGCGCGGCGTCCGGTTCCGCGTTGTCATGTCCTTCGGCTTGCTGGCGGTCTTCGCCTACTTCATGTCGCAGCACTTCGCGGCAGCGGCCGGCGGGGGCGTATCAGCCTCGGCCGGCAACTGGTTCCTGTTGATGCTGCTGTTCGGCACCGTGGCGGCCGTGACTGCCTTCGCCAGCTTCCTAACGACTGGCAGGCTTTGGTAGCGACTGCACGGCCGTACTCGCCGGGAGCGTCGTAAGCGCGGACGTCGCGAGCGCCCGCAGCGGAGCAACGCCACGCTGCCGTGCCATACCGTCGGCGAGCTGCGCCGCATAGGCGGGGTCGGTTACGGCGCGCTCTAGGGCATTCGTAAACGCCGCCTGCCGCATCCGGTCGGGGATCGCCTTAACCGCCTGTACGACGGGCTGCAACATGCCGCCGGCGATTGCCTTGGTCGCCGCTTCGGCCCCGCCGGTCGCCGCGCCGAGAGCCATCGGGACGGCGGTTGTGGCGATCGTCTCGGCCAGGTTGCCACCGCTCCGGTCGTTCAACGCCTCGCCGATCGCCTGTAGCCGCATCGTCGCTTCCGGCGACTGGCTGCGCGCGATCAGGTCCCGGTTGCTGCGGAGCCACCCGTTGAACGAGGCGGGTGTGATCTGCCCTGTATCGTCGCGGAGGTCCCGAGCCGCGATGCTGTCGGAGACGGCTTTCTGTGCCGTCAGCGTGTCGAGCGTCCCTTGCGCTGCCTTGGCCGTGGCGAACTTCTGCGCCAAGCCTGGAAACCAATACTGCACGTTGCCATTGAGCGACTTCTGGTATGGCGCCATCGCCCGATCGAACGCCACCTGATCGAGCGTCCCGTCGGGATTGATGGCGCCCTGTACGCGACCGATGAGATGCTGTTCAAGCGCTCCGAGCGCGGCGTTGCGGTCCCCACCAAAGGCCGCCGTCAACTGCTCAAGGTCCGTCTTCGTCGCTGGCGATTTGAGGAAGGTGTCGGGCACGCGCTCATCCTGCAAGGTGTATCGCGGCGGCTGGCCGTATTGCCGCGTGGCGTCAAGCGTCTTCGCCACCGGCCCGTAGCTCATAGGGTCGAGCGGACGGCTGGCATCGGCGAACCCCTGCCGAATGTCGGCGTAGCCGGCGAGCGCCGGCTGATCGGCTGTTGCCGCAACGGCCGGATACTTGGTGTCGAGCAGCGAGACGAACTGATCCCGTAGGATCGAAGCCGTGCGCTGCGCCCGCGAGCCCGGCGCGGTGGCGTTCACTGCGTCGTCGAGCTGCCCCTTGACACGGTCGAGCAAGTCCGGCGGCATCCCCGCCTTAATGTTCACCGGATCGCCGGCGGGGCTGAACTCGACGTAATCGGTGATCGGTGGCAGTCCTTCGTCCTTCATGGCGTTGCCGGCGCTGACAAGCGCGGATCGGAAGCCGGGCCGAGCCATGAACGGCGAGATATCATCCGGGCCGAGCGGACGGCGCTGGCGGAACGCGTCGTAAGCTGTACCGGCGACATCCGAGCGCGCCTGGCCGAGCTGATCGGCGCGGCCCTGTAGATCGCTGCGGAGCGATGAGCCCGCCTGCCACGGCTCGAGGCCCGGCCCAATGTCGCCGGTCGCAGTCTGGACGGCGCTGCGAGCCGCGCTCACGTCGCCGGGGCTGGGTTGCGGGAGAGCCGTCGCGGGGCTGTTGTCGACCGCCGCAACGACCTTCGCCGCTTGGTTTGTCCCGGCAACACTCGGGAGCATCGACCGTCCGGCAGAGGCCGCATTGTGTGCGAGGAAGGCCGACAGCGCGCCTCCGAGCACGGACAGTACGGGATCGTCCGTGAGCTGTTGGATGACGTCGCCGGTCCCGCCAGCGAGTGCGCTGGTTGCCGCGCGCGCGGCGCCGCCGCCCCCTGAGAGAGCCGCAGCCCCCGCAGCCTGCGCGACTTGCCCGGTCGGCGTGACCGGCTGGTAGACGCTCGGGTCGCGCCCGAAGGGCGAGCCAAGGATATGCAGCCCCGCGTTGACGCTGTCGGTGAGCCCCTGCGAGCTCGGCAACCCCGCCATCAGCGGATCGGTCGCGTCGAAATCGGCGCCCGTCATGTGCGGCCCGCTGTCGGGGCGTAGGTTGGCGCCCTGGGCTTTGGCCCAATTCAACACATGCTCGGCCGTGTGGGGTAAGCTCAATAGCCCTATCCCGGCCTGAAGCGGAACGGATACGGCGAGCTTGCCCCATTCCTCCGATTGGGGCGGCTGCGTCGTAGCCGGCGGGTCGAGCTTCACGTCATCCGGCAACGGCACGATGCGCGGGCCGCTCCCTGCGGCAGGCGGCGTGCCTGCGGGAGCCGGCTGGCCGTCGAGCCGTACATCATCGGGCAGGTATTGCAGGTTGCTCATGGTTACTGCCCTCCGATCGCGAACTTGCGCCCGTCGGCGCCTTGGAAGACCGGGTGCCCCTGATGGCGCCCAAGGAATTTGGAGCCGGCCGGCGCGCCGTAGGTGTCGGCGTAAGCTTGATTCGTGTAGTTGGCGACGGGGTTCGTCCGGTCGAATTGCTCGGGGAACCCGGCGATGGTTCCGTGCTTGGCGCGGTAGGCTTCCTGCCCTGTGATGTAGTCCGCCTGCCGCGCCGCCTCCTGGCCGATGACGTTCGTCATGAAGCGGTACGCTTCATCCTGCGTCTGAATGTTCGGGTTCGCATTCATCGCCTTCTCGACGATGAAACCGGCCTCGCGCTGGCCGCCGAAGCTGTCGCGAAGCTGCTGCATCGCCAGGCGCAAGGTGTCCTTCGCCATGACGTCCGCGCTCGCCGGATTGCCGAGCGTCGAGGCAAGGGCGTTGCCGTCGAAACCGAGCCCGGTGAGGAACCGGGCGCCGGTCGCCCGTAGGTCGCCCCACGTGCCCGGCTGAAAGGCGCGGGCCTGATCCTGCATCACGGCGACCGTCTGCTGGAGCTTCCGAGCGTCGGCGAGGCTGGCCTGATCCTTGGCGTATTGCTCGCCGAGCGCGCCGAAAGCCTTTTCGTCCTCGGGCGTGAGCGGGCGATAGCCGCCCAGATTGCCCGACGCGGCGAGTTCCGGGAGCTGCGCCCGCGACACGGCGACGATCGAGCCATCCGGCGCACGCATGGTGATCGGCGCTGCCGTGGCCGCCTCGCCGTAGATGCGAGCGGCGTCTGTCTGGCGCTGTTGCTGCCCATGCGCCGCCGCATCGTAGCCGCTCGCGGCTTCCTCGTATGGCAGTCGCGCGCTCGCCTCGGCGCCGGCCGTGAGCCCCGCGCGCTGCGCGAGGTACGTGCTTGCGTCGGTCGAGATGGGTTGCCCCGTCACGGCGTCGACCATGCGGCCCGTCACCGGGTCAGCGATCGTGTTAGGGAGCGCGCCGGTCTGCGCCATTTTCTCGTATTCGAGCGCTTGCGAGGAATAGGCCGGTAGGCCGCTATAGAGTTGGGCGAGCTGGGCGAAGTGCGCCCGCACGGCGTCGGCCGGGTTGGTCGGAGCAGCGATGCCAGCGGCGGGAGCTTGCGGCCCTGCAATCGGACGCACGGGGGCAGCCGCCGGTGGTGCAGCCGGGGGGGTCGCGCGGTAGCTCAAGAACTGCGACAGCGCGCGCGAAGTAGCGTCTGCGGTCGGCGGCAGAAAATTTCCCCCAGGTGTAGCCACCGCTGCTGCGCCGCCCGGAGGCAACGCAGCCGCCGCAGCCTGCGTCGGACCCGGTCCCGCGCCAGGGACGTAGGGGATTGGATTGGCGGAAGGGGCCGCGCCATAGGGCGCCGCTGCGCTGGGGGCTGCGCCGCCACTGTTGACCGCGTGAAGGAACATGCTCGGGTCGAGGCCGGCGCGCTGCATCAGAGCGAGGTTCTGGAGGAATGCCAGGCGCTTCGTGTTGAGGTCGACAGCGCCGCCCTGCACGCCCTGCTCGGCGCCTTGCTGCGCCATGTAGGTCGCCGGCGCCGTCAGCGGGACGTCGTTCTTGTCGGAGACGGCCTTGAGGATGCCGCCGAGCGCGCCGTGCCCCCAAAAGCCCGACGAGGCGAGCGAGCGGAGAAAGGCGTTGTCGCTGTACGCCTTGTAATAGGGGTCGTAGGGCGGCAGCACGTTTGCGCTCGGGTCGCCGCCGGTCGGCAGCATCCCGTTCGGAGGCGCTTGCGGCGCAGGCGCGGCGTTCGGAGACGGCTGATTTCCCAGGATGTTGCTGGGGTCCACTGGCGCCGATCCTTGCTGCTGCCGATAGCGGTTCAACAGCTCGAGGGCTTGGCCGACATTGAGCTGCGGAGCCATCAACTGCGCACGCTCGGCCTGGTACTTCTGCCATTCCTGCGGGGCCGTCTCCTGAAAGATCGTCGCCGCCAGCCTTCTGTCGGCGTCTATACGGTCGGTTGACACAGCACCCGGCGGCCCCTGGATACCTTGCATCCTGCTTTGATACCATTGGTCGTAATCCGGGTTCGGCGAGGGCGGTGTCATCACTCCCGCCGGAAGCGGGGTCGCCGGGTGTGTCGCTGGCTGGCTTGGGCCAAGAATGCCAGTCTGGCCGGTCTGGCGATTGCCAAATAGAAAATCGAGGATGGACACGGTGAGGGGTTCTCCCTTTCTGGATTGAGCCGCACGAGCGGCGGGCGTGTGCCGAAGGACGATCGGCGGGTATGATGGCGATGGTTATTCGCGCGAACGGCGACTGACTCTGCGGAGCGTTCTGGAGTCCGCTGGCGAGCGAAGGGCGATTTGCGCTACTACCCCAGCGGCCCCCCTGACTTCCCCTGAGCCACGCGCCCGCGCCGGGCGGCGCGCTATCGAGTAAGGGCCGGCGCCGAGAAAAGCGGGAGGCGTGACCGATGGGGCCGAAGCCGGTAGACGAGTGCGAAATCCGGGTCGACGGCGGATGGCAAGCCGTCGACATTTCCGAGGCCCTGGCGCTGCGCCACCGCCGGATCGAGATGCGCTGCCCGGAGTGCCATGGGCCGGTGCGAGCGCATCGGGAGTACAATGACGGTGCCCGTGCTCATTTCGAGCATCTGCGGGCTCATGCCGGGTGCTCGCTCAAGCCCGGCTTCAACGGCCGGCGCACGCTGCATCCCGACGCGCTGTCTTAGCCATTAGCCGCCCGGCTAGTTGGACGGTCGTTCAATAGCGAGGTCCGACCGGACCCCCGCCTCCCAAAGCGCAAGCGCGCGCCCGCCCACTCGGCCGCCCGCGTCGTCACTGTTGGGCGTTCGTTCAAGAGGACGTGTTGCCGCATTGCATCGATTGAGCCGATCGCCTGCGTGGTTGTAGCGCCTAGGCCTAGTAGGCTGGCGCGCTCGCAGAGTGCGGCGCCAGCTATATACCGTAGGTATAGACAATCCCGCCAATCGTCCAAGTTACTGAAAACAAACGACAATATGCTCTGGCGGGAAATCGTCCAGACCCGTCTTCGTCCAGACATAACACCTTGAAATACCTACATAATTCTCTGGATGGAAATCGTCCACTGGACGATTTGGCGGGCGATCGTCCAAACGCCGCCATACCATATCTAGGCGACCGCCACGGGCTCATAACGAGGCGCCCCCCGGTCCTCCGTCTTCGCAACCCGGCCGGCATCGATCAGTCGCTCAAACACGGTCTGCACGCTCTCGCTGCCCTTGCTCTTGCCGTCCTTCGTGATCGGGAGGCCAAGATTTCGAATGAGCGGCCCCCACGCCACCCAAAGCGCGCTTGGGCTCGCCGTGAAGTACCAGCCGGGCTCGGCCATTTTCTTCGCCCACATGGCCGCGTAGAGCCGGCCGTCGGTGTCATCGCGCCGGGGCGCGAGCTGCTCCAACTCGCTGGTGCGGTCGATCAGCAGCCCGGTCTTCGTGTCGCGCACCAGCGTCCGCAGCACCTTGGCGCCCGGAGCGTTCCCCTTCGTCAAGCCGCCGAAGTAAACCACGCCTGCCTGCCGAGCGCGCGCGGGCTCTCCGAGGGCCTTCAGCACGGTGTAGGCTTCATCCTGGCTCGCTTCCCAAAGGACAATCGCCCACCGCCCGTTGTCGACAAAAGCGCCCGCGCCCCGAATGGCATTGCGCGCGTCCGACAGGCTCCCGATGTCCGCAGCCTTCGCAAAGTGATGCACGAGCATCACGGCGGCGCCGCTATTCGCGGCAACGTCCGCCATCTCCCCCATCACTGCCGTCCCGACGGCGTTGTCATTCGTGTTGGCGTGGACGAAGTGCGAAAGCGGGTCGACAACCACGAGCGCCAAGTCGGTGAAATCCAGCAATTGCGCGCGGATATCCTGCCAGAATGGCGTAACCTCGGGGCCGTTCCGACCTTGGATCACGATCGGCTTGGGGCCGCCCGCCGTCAGCAGCGGCAACACGATCAGCCTCGAGGCATCGGAAAGGCGCAGGCCCTCCGGGTCGAGCGCCGTGAGCCGGCGGTGTATCTCGTCCGCGTCGTCTTCCGCCGTGAGGATCACGGCCGTCCCGCGCCCGGTGATGGGCTGTCCGAAAAAGCGCGGGGTGTCGTTGACGCCTGCCGGGCTGTCCGCTGCCATCTTCGGCGCCGGATAGCTTCCGACCGCGAGCGCCAGGCGCAGCGCAAGCATGGACTTCCCGGCGTCGCCGACCGCGGCGAAGACGCCCGGCGTCCCGGCAGGGAGCAAGCCGTCAACGATCCACCGGCGGCCGGGGGGCGGCCCCTTGAAACGCCGCGCATTCCAGTCCACCAGCCGCAGCCCTGGGGTCGGCTGCCATTGCGGAGGCGGCACGAACGGCAGCAACGGCCCCTTTTCGCCGATGTCGCGCTTCAACAGCCGGTCGAAGTCGCCGCGCAGGCGCTCCTCAGGCCACGGTGGGCGCATCTCAGCGGCATTCCATCCTTGTACGCGCTCCCACGCTTGAGCCTCTGTGAGCCGGCCGGAACGCATCTCGGCGATGAAGTGGCCGATCGCCATGCCGGCCGCCTCGTATCGGACAAGGCCGTCATCACTCTTGCCCTCGGCCAGCACGGGTTCCGTGAGCACCCGGTCAAGGTTCTGGTTTGCTGGCTTGGCACTGTTGAAGTCAAAATAACTGGCGTCGGAGGGAGATGCAGGCGTCGAGAGCAGCCCCGGCCCGAACGCCCGCACCAAGGTCTCAAGGTCGTGCCGTAGGGTTGGGTCCGCCGACACGATGCGGCACATGGTCGGCGCGCCGCCCGGCTTTCTGTGCGGGCTTCCGGCGACCCTTAGAACTTGAACGGGATTGCGCCCGACCTTCATATCACAGCCGAAGCGGCGCGCGACTGCCTCGCGCAGCGCGTCGAGCTTCGCGGCACGCTCGGCGGCGACCGGCTCGAGCACTCGATAATAGACATGCGACTTAGCGTGCCCGCTCGCTTTGTCGACGCCGCCGCTGTGCAGAACCATGGTCGGCTCGCCGAGCAACGCTTTGATGCCCGCGAGCTTCTGATCGATGTCCCCGCTGTCGATGTCAATCGCGAGTGCAATGCTGGCGATCAGGCCCGTCTTGCCGCCGTCGCCTTCGCGCATGATTGCGGGGATGAGGTACGAAGCGAAGCCGGCCGCAGTAAATTCGTCGACAAGATCAGCGACGCGGTAGGGCAGCGAATTCTCGATAGGTAGCCATCGGTCGATCGCGTTCGCCTTCCTGCCGACCGGCTCGGGTTCTTCGATCGCCCGAAAATTGACGAAGCCTCCGCATCCCCCTAGGCCGCCGAACAGCGCCCGAACGAATTGATCCACTTGCGAGCGGTCTACGAGTCCAGGCGGCGAGAGCGCCGCTGCGCCGGTAGGCGATGGAAGGAAGACGGCCGGCGACGCCCCCATTATCGCGGCGCCTTCGTTTCTTTAATCACGGCGGTGCAACCGACACACTGCGCGCGCAACAGAACAGCCAGGGCGGCGTCTCCGTGCTCGGCGAGCTTAATCAGCTTACCCCTGATGCGTTCGCGCAGCACGCTCGGGACGTGCTCGCACTCGGCTAGAATGTCCGCGCACCGCCGGACGGCCGCCACAACTCCCTCCGCCCGCAGCGCAGCCTCGGACGGTTCGTCGGCGAAGGCCAGCGCCAGCCGCTCCATCCCAAGGATGCTGTATTGCCGGGCGTGGGCCTTCGCGCCCTCAAAATCGAGGTCAACCGCCTCGACGAACATGGCGCCCGCAAGCACGAGGTCGCTTCGCAGCTTGTCGGACTTGCGGGCGGCCCGGTCGCTCGAGGCGTTTCGGACGGCGCTGGCGTCGAGATGATCGGCCATCAGTCTGCGCACCGCCGGCGGTAGGCATCCGGGTTGCCGATCGCGCTTGCGACGTCCGCCAGGTTGCTCGCCACGCCGTCCAACGCTTCGGCTACGGGGGCCAGTTCATACGGGCGGCTGTTCTCGATAGCGATGTCGACCAGCGCGGCGACGAGCATCCGAGACGAGTGGCCGGCCGCCAACGCTCGCAGATGAGTCACCAGATGGTTGCGATGCGCGTCCTGAATGAACAGGCAGTTTTCGAGGCTGCGGGCGCAGCATTCGAGGTCGGCAGGCGCCGGCACGGGGGTATCGGAGAGGTACGTTCGCAGGGCGTCAAGCCCCCGATCGGCGATTTTGCCGCCGTACCATGCTTGCAGGGTTCGCAGAAACTT
>Ga0209579_10003519_pt1 | contig 11338 bp, 6 predicted proteins | sample Coa_R1_2_FD_187152 | JGI IMG/M metagenome (GOLD analysis project Ga0209579, IMG submission 187152) | Surface soil microbial communities from Centralia Pennsylvania, which are recovering from an underground coalmine fire - Coalmine... | ecosystem: Environmental > Terrestrial > Soil > Unclassified... | reverse complement strand
AAGGTGGTCTTTCCACTGCGAGTCGAGCACGCTTAGCATGATCATGCGCTCGTGATGGCGCATCGCCTCCGGTCCGATCAGCTTTTCTTTTGCGTCATAGCGCTCTTTCAACTTCTCGAAAATCGCATCGCCCAGTTCCTGCCGGTTCAACGCCTCGGCTTTCACGCCCTCAGCAAGAAAATCCACGCCGAAACGGGTGAAGACCGCATCTTTCAATCCTTTGATATTCCAGTCATCCGCGTGCGCTTTAGGCGGGCAATATTCTTCCATCAGATCGCCGAGTATGGCCGAAACGTAATCCTCGAGAATCAGATCCTTCTGATCCATGCCCTCGAGCAAACGGCGCCGCAGGCCGTAAACGGCCTCGCGCTGCTTGTTCATTACATCGTCGTACTCGAGCAGATGCTTGCGCGATTCGAAATGCTGGCCTTCCACTGTCTTTTGGGCCGTCTCGACGCGGCGTGTCATCATCTTCGATTCGATCGGTACCCCTTCTTCCATACCGAGCCGCAGCAGCAACTTCGAGATCCACTCTTTCGGCATGAAGATGCGCATCAGGTCATCTTCGAGCGAAAGATAAAAGCGGGAGGAACCGGGATCGCCTTGGCGGCCGGCGCGTCCACGAAGCTGGTTGTCGATGCGGCGTGATTCGTGGCGTTCCGTGCCGAGAATATGCAGGCCGCCCGCCGCCACAACTTCATCGTGTTCTTTATCAGTCTGCGCTTTATAACGAGTGAGCGCCTCGGCCCATTTATCCGTAGGCACGGTATATTCGTTGCCGTTGTAATAGAAAATGGAGTTGATTCCGTCTTCCTGCGGGCCCTCGATCTTGCCTTGCGCCACGCGCAATTGCTGCGCGATCCCCTTTTTGACCAGTTCCTGCTTGGCCATAAATTCGGGGTTGCCCCCCAGCAGAATATCCGTGCCGCGTCCGGCCATGTTGGTTGCGATGGTGATTGCACCGGTGCGTCCGGCTTGCGCGACGATCTCGGCTTCACGCTCGTGAAATTTGGCGTTCAAGACCACATGGTTCTTAATGCCTTTCTTTTTCAATAACTGATCGATTCGCTCCGATTTTTCAATCGACGTAGTTCCCACCAGCACCGGCTGGTTGGTCTGGTTCAGCTTCTGAATCTCATCGGCGACAGCGAAATATTTTTCTTTCTCCGTGCGATAAATGACATCGGGATTTTCCAGCCGCAACATCTTCTTGTTGGTCGGAATGACTACGACGTCGAGTTTGTAAATATTGTCAAATTCGGTCGCTTCCGTTTCGGCCGTTCCCGTCATGCCCGAGAGCTTTTTGAACATGCGGAAATAATTCTGGAAGGTGATGGTGGCAAGTGTCTGGTTCTCCCGCTCGATTTTCACGCCTTCTTTTGCTTCAATCGCCTGGTGCAGGCCATCCGACCAGCGGCGCCCTGGCATCATGCGCCCGGTGAATTCGTCGACGATAATGACTTCCCCGTCCTTGATCACATATTCGACATCTTTGCGATAGAGAGCGTGCGCCTTCACCGCAGTCTCGACGTGATGCTTGAGCGGCCAGTTCTCCGGATCGGCAATGTTGCCGATGCCGAGCAGTTGTTCGACCTTCTCCCAGCCTTCGTCGGTGACGGTGATGTTGCGGTGCTTTTCGTCGACTACAAAGTCCCCGGTGAGTTGAGCAGGTTCGCCCGGTGCTACCTCAAGCTCCTCGCCCTTTTCGAGCTTGGGAATGATCCGGTTGACGCGGTAATACTTGTCGGTGGATTCTTCGCTCGCGCCAGAAATGATAAGCGGCGTGCGGGCTTCATCGATCAGAATCGAATCTACTTCATCGACGATCGCGAAATTGTGTCCCCGCTGCACACAATCCTTCAGATCGAACTTCATGTTGTCGCGCAGGTAATCGAAGCCGAATTCGTTGTTCGTGCCATAGGTCACGTCAGCGGCGTAGGCAGCGCGGCGCTGGTCGTCATCGAGATCGTGAACGATGACGCCGACGGTGAGCCCAAGAAAGCGGTAAAGCTTTCCCATCCATTCGGAGTCACGTTTCGCAAGGTAGTCGTTCACGGTGACCACGTGCACCCCGCGGCCGCTCAGCGCATTCAGATATACGGGCAGAGTGGCGACCAGCGTTTTGCCTTCACCAGTCTTCATCTCTGAGATCATGCCTCTGTGCTGCACCATGCCGCCGATCAATTGCACATCGAAATGGCGCATGTTAAGCACCCGGCGCCCAGCCTCACGCACCACGGCGAAGGCTTCTACAAGGATTTCATCCAGAACTTCCTGCAGCGCGTCGTATTGTTCTTTCTCGATCTGTTTTACGCGATCGGGATCGTCTTCCGTCTCGTCGTCGCTCGCGGCCGCCGGCGATCCAGTTACCCGGCTCATTCGCTCCTGGATGCGCTTCCGGAACTCGTCGGTTTTGGCGCGCAGTTCGGCGTCGGTAAGCTTTTGCATCTCCGGTTCGAGCGCGTTGATGGCCGCGACCCGCGGCATCAAGCTCTTCACCAGACGCTCGTTTTTGGTCCCGAAGACCTTTCCAATCAGAGTGTTTATCAAACGGTGAAATCCTTCAGAGGAAGGGGTTTTTGCCCCAAAGCGTTCTTTTTTAGCCTAGCATATTTAGATGCAAGACGAGCAGACAAGGACGTGCAGCGCGGGCAGACCCTTTTCGTGTATATTCCCGACGACCAATGCCCACATTTTACGATCGCTTTGTCGAATGCGCCGAACGCTGGCCGGATAACACCGCGGTCGAACTTCAGTTACAGGATCACGTTGACAGCAGCACCTACGCCGAACTCCGAAGACAGGCCGAATCTGTAGGCCGATGGATCAAGGAAAGCGGCTATGCTCACGGATCGCGGCTGGCCATTATGGCCGATAATCATCCACGGTGGGTAGCGGCCTATCTTGGAATCATTGCCGCAGGCTGCGCCGTTGTTCCACTCGACACGGCTTTGCGTCCTGATCAACTAACAAATCTCTTAAACGACAGTGGCAGTTTAGTGCTCTTCTGCGACGCCCGGCACGCTGAAGTTTCATGCCAGGCCGCGGAGGGCAGTAAACTTCGGCTCGTGCTGATGGATCCCGAACGGATGCCCGGCGCCGCCAAGCTGCAAAGCTGGCCGGATACTTTGACCGCGATCTTCGCGGCGGGGCCCGACCCATTCCAGCGAGTTTCACCCAGCGCCGACGATCTCGCGTCTCTGCTGTACACGTCTGGCACCACCGCTGACCCAAAAGGCGTGATGCTCACTCACGGCAATCTGCTGGCGGAGGTGGAAGCGGTATTCAACTGGGTCGACATCGGGCCGCAGGATGCCCTGCTGGGCGTCCTGCCCATGTTTCACGTGCTGGCCTTGATGGCCAATCTGATGTTGCCGCTGGTGAAGGGAGCACGGGTCTGCTACCTCGAGACTTTAAATACCACTCAACTGCTTCGCGCACTGGAGGATCGCGCGATCACAGCGTTTGCCGTGGTTCCGCAATTTTTCTACTTGATTCATGAGCGCATCTTTCAGGAAGTCACAAAGCGCGGCGTGCTTCCGCAAAAAGCTATGCGCCTGCTCATGAACCTGAATCTTGCATTGCGAAGTATTGGATGGAACGCAGGTCCGGTCTTTTTTCGCAAGATCCATCGCGTTTTTGGTGGGAAGATGCGCTACCTCGTCACCGGAGGGTCGCGCTTCGATCCCTCGGTGGCACAGGATTTTCGCGCGATGGGCATTGACGTTTTGCAAGCCTATGGTTTGACGGAGACTACGGCCGCGGTCTTTGCAAATTCGCCCGCCGACAATGTAATCGGTTCGGTTGGCAAAGCGATGAGAGGTGTGGAAGCAAGAATCGTCGATGCACAGCCGCAAGGCGAAGGTGGTCCTGCTACGGGCGAGGTTGCACTCCGCGGTGGTGTAGTAATGAAGGGCTATTGGAACCGTCCCGACGCAACCGCCCAAGTGCTGCGCGCAGGGTGGCTCTACACGGGCGATTTGGGCTATTTCGATGCCGAGAATAACTTGTTCCTGACCGGTCGTAAGAAGGAAATCATCGTTCTAAGCAATGGAAAAAACATCTATCCCGAGGAAGTCGAAGCGCATTACTTGAAGTCACCATACATCAAAGAGATGGCGGTCGTCGGACTGGAAGGCAAACCTGGCGAAAGCGGCGATCGCCTGCATGCCGTCATCGTGCCCAACTTCGACGTGCTGCGCCAGAGAAAAATTGTGAACGCGAAAGAAGTAATTCGCTTCGACATTGAAAGTCTTTCGCAACAGGTAGCTTCCTCCAAGCGCATTGGCAGCTATGAAATCTGGCAGGAAGATTTACCTCGAACTACGACCCGCAAGATCAAGCGCTTCGCGGTGGAGAAACGCGTGAAGACGAATGCCGCGGAGAAGCGAGCAGACAATGCCGATCTGCCAATAAATCGCCCGTTAACCGCCGAAGAGGTCGATTGGCTTAAGCAACCGCTTGTTCAAAGAGCAGTATCCATCATGCGCGAGCTGGCACACGGTGCCCCGGCGGAGCTGCACCCAGCTCACAATCTCGAACTCGATCTCGGCTTTGACTCCATGCAGCGGATCGAGTTGCTCAGCCAGATCGAGCAGCAACTGGGAGGCGATGTTTCGGAGTCACAACTCGCTCAACTCTATACCGTACGCGATTTGATTGATGCTGTCCTGCAAAGCGCGGCCACAGGGATGAGTGACTCCATTTCAACCTCAACTTTCAGCGGGTGGAAGACGGTTTTCGAAGAAGAACCGAACCCCGCGGATCTAGTGGCGCCCCCCGAGTCTCGATGGCTTGCCGACACCTTCTGGTACTTGGTTTCGCGACTTATTCAAATGATCGCGCTCGACCGCTTCGACCTGCATGTAACCGGAATTGAAAATCTGCCAAAGAGCGGAGCATATATCATTTCGTCGAATCATCAGAGCTATCTGGATGCGCCCATCCTGGCGAGCATTCTGCCGCCGGGCACGTTCGACAAAGTGTTTGCTGTAGGGACCAGCGAAATTTTCGGAGATGGTTTCATGCGACGACTGGCGCGCTCGCTGCGCATCGTAGTCGTCGATCCAGATGCAAATCTCGTTCCCGCGATGCGCGCCGGAGCTTACGGCCTGCGACAAGGGCGACCGCTCATTCTGTATCCCGAAGGCGAACGCTCAATCGACGGCACGCCCAAGAAATTCAAGAAGGGCGCGGCGATACTTTCGATTCATCTACAGGTACCGATTGTTCCGGTAGCCATTGAGGGATTCTCCGAAGCGTGGCCGAGGAATCAATCGTTTCATGGATTCTCGCCGTTGCAGATTGAAATTGGCGAACCGATTTATCCGCCGCCCGAAAGCGAGGCATCGGACGAAGCTTACGAGAACTTAACCAGGCAATTGAAAACGAAAGTCGTAGAGATGTGGGAAGGTCTCAGAGACAATCCCTGTCGGCCAGTCTGAGTCTTATTTTGCTCGGGGATGCGTTTGATCATAAACCTGCATCACGTGCTTCATCGATAACTGTGTGTAACGCTGCGTTGTGGCAAGGCGTTCGTGACCGAGCAACTCCTGAATGGCACGCAAGTCGGCGCCTTCCTCCAGCATGTGTGTGCCAAACGCATGGCGCAAGGTGTGTGGGTGAACGTCCGGCGATAGACCCTTGGCAACCGCAATCTTCTTGATGATGCGGCCGACACTTCTGGTGGTAAGCCGGCCGCCGCGCCGGTTGATGAGTAGTGCATTCGAATTTTTTTTGGATGATTCGAGGAGCTTGTGGCGCTCCGGGAGGTAGGCGTCGAGTGCGGAGCTTACCATTTCTCCAAACGGCACGTAGCGTTCTTTCTTGCCTTTGCCGCGAATCAGAATCGCCTCGGCACTTGAGCGAATATCGTCGAGATTAATCCCCGTAAGCTCGGAGTTGCGGATGCCGCATCCATAGAGCAACTCGAACATCAGCCTATCGCGCTCTGGAAAAGCTGCGACATCAGGGAGCGCGCCATCGATCACGGTATTCATTTCCTCGATCGTGGGCACGCGAGGCAGTTTCTTTGGCAGCTTGGGCGTTGCCACCAGTTTTGCGGGATTCTGCTGAACTATTCCTTCTTGCGCAAGCCAGCGGTATAACGAACGCACCGCTGCCAAGGCGCGTGCTACCGAGGTCTTGCTTAATCCCTTTTCGTAAAGCTGCGAAAGAAATCCCCGCACCGCAATGTGATCGACATGCTTCCACTCGCGCGGCCCAACATAGGCGGCAAACAATGCTAGATCACCCCTGTAAGCTTTGACCGTGTGAAGCGAGGCGTTGCGCTCGCGCAGATGGCATAGAAAATCATTCACCGCTTTGGCGACGATGGTTGTTTTCATTTGGCTTTCGCCCTGGGATGATGGTTCTGATAGACCGTTCTCAGACGGTCCAGCGCAAGATGCGTATACACCTGAGTAGTAGAAATATCAGCATGGCCAAGGACTGTCTGCACAGTTCGCAAATCGGCCCCATTTTCAACCATATGCGTCGCGCAGGAATGGCGGAGCATGTGGGGAGAAGCTGCGCGTCCGGAGCCGGACGATGCGGCCCGGACCATTTGCCAAACTCTTTGGCGGGTTAACTTGCGGCCATTGCGTGCAACGAAAAGCAGCGGCGAGGGTCGGGAAACTATGCTCGCCGAATCCGGCCCTGATTTCCGCTCCGCCAGCACTGGCCGCCCTTGCGCGAGATATCTCGTGAGTGCATCCTGAGCCGATTTCCCCAGTGGAACCACGCGTTCCTTATCGCCCTTCCCCCGCACCAGCATGTATCCCATCTCGAGTTTCAGGTCCTCAAGCTTCGCGTTTACCAGTTCTGATACGCGCAAGGCCCCGGCGTAGAAAACCTCAAGGATCGCTTGGTCACGAATTGCGATTGCAAGCGACTGGCGCTTATTTCCCTGCGGACTACTGTTAGAACGCGCCAGCGGAGCCACAAGCGTTTTCTCCATCTCATCTTGGGCGAGCGCCTTGGGTAAGACTTTCCACTGCTTCGGCGAAGCGATGTTCAGAGTCGGATCATGTTCGAGCTTTTTGTCCAGCAATAAATAGCGATAAAGATGGCGAAGCGAGGAAAGTTTTCTTCCGACACTGCGTCCATCGAAATGGTGCGAAAAAAGCTGTTGTAAAAATTCACGCACATCAGCATGTCGAGCCGTGTAAAGCAGCCGTTTCCGCTTTTCCAGAAATTCGGAAAACTGGCGGATATCGGTGGAATAAGCGCTGACCGAGAGTGGCGCCAGCCCTTTCTCGATTCTCAAGTAATCGAGAAAACTGGAGAGCACGCGCGAATTCGTTTCCGTAGGCATTGCGGGAGGATTCAGTATGCGCGTTATCGGACGCTCAAAAAAGTACTCAATCCGGTGCTCGACAACTATCGCTCGGAGTTAGCGATTTCTGCACTCGCGCAGCAGATCTACCGCATAGAGAGCGCCTTGCGGCGTTTCTTCGTGCTTGAAATAGGCGAAAACGTCTCGCCCCGCAGCGAGATGTTCGCCGATGCGCCGGATCATCGTGGTGCGCTCTTCATTTGTGTACGTAGGTTTGCGAAACCGGTAATAGGCAAAAGGCCCCGTGATCACATCGGGCGTAGTTCTCTCTTCAGTCTCGGCTACACACAGCGAAGCACCGTGTGATCTCAACGCCTCCCAGGTGGGCTCGCTGAACCAAGATTCATGTCGGAATTCAAACGCTGCCGGAACGGTTCGCGGCAGAATCGCCAGAAACTCTGTGAGGAGCGCGGAATTAGCCTTCAGATTCGGCGGCAACTGAAAAAGCACGGGACCTAGCCTTCCAGCGCTGGCCAACGGTTCGATTGTCGAAAGGAAGCGCCGAAGAAAATCTTCAGTTCCCTTCAACCGCTTGATGTGCGTGATCACCTGGTGCGCTTTCACGCCGAAGCGAAAGTCTTGAGGTGCTTCCTGAATCCAGTTCCGAATGGTCGTTTCTTTTACCAACTGCCGGAAAGTGAAATTTACCTCCACAGTATTGAGTTGGGCTACGTAATGGCTGAGAAATTTCTTTTGCGCGAGCTTGGCTGGATAGAAATCCGGTTTCCAGCTTGGATAGGCCCATCCGGAGGTCCCGGCAAAAAGTTGAGGCATGGCAGAGTTCGTGAAGCGGAATGATTTGCGAAGTGATTATACCTTGCGTCGTGTTTTTCGAACTCGAGGCTTCGTTGCCCTCGCGATCGATCTTGCGGATGAGCGCTTACGGGATTTTTCAGGCATTTTTTCCGCCTGCGCCGCAATCGAAATTGTTTCTGGCTCGGCGGCCGCGGGTGCCGACGACAGCTTCTTGAGATCGGGAAGGCGCTGTTTCAATGTCAGCAAAGGCGCAAACAAATCACCCATTTTCTCGACACGCTTCACGGTTTGCATCGATTCGAAGATAAGCAGCGTAGGATCTTTCTTTTTGAGGGCATGTTCAACTTCCTGCCAGGTTACCGGCGTCGAAACCGTTGGTCGTTCCCTCGCCCGCAGCGAGTAGACCGCGATTGTGGTTTTATGTTCGTCATTCTGGCTCCAGTCGACAAAAACTTTTCCGGCGCGAAGTTTCTTGCTCATGTCTGATACAACCATGCCGCGATGATCGTGTTCGAGCAGTTGGGCCAGCGCGCGCGCAAATGTTTTGGTTTCGTCGTAACGGGTTGAAGTGTTCAGGGGCACATAGAGTTGCAGCCCTTTTGAACCGGAAGTCTTTGGAAAGCTCTGCAACTTGAAGTGCTCGAAAATCTCGCGCAACCATACTCCGACCTGGCAGCATTGCACGATGTTCGCTGGAGCTCCGGGATCGAGATCGAAGACCATCATTGTGGGGCATGGAATGTCTCTCGCCAACGAAAGCGACGGATGGAGTTCGATGGCCGCGAGATTCGCCAGCCAAACCAGCGTCGGTAAGTCGTTAGCCAGAATGTAGTGCACCATGCGGTGATTGCCTTCACTCCAGATAGGAACGGTCTTCACCCATTCGGGGCGGTGCTGCGGCGCATTCTTTTCGTAGAAGAACTCCTGATCCACGCCGTTAGGATAGCGCTTGCGCGTGAGCGGGCGATCCTTCAAGTGCGGCAGCATCGCAGGCGCGATTCGCACGTAGTAGTCAATGACCTGTTGCTTGGTAACCCCGGCGGCGGGATAAAGAATTTTTTCCAGATTCGATAGCTTGAGCACTTTTCCCTGGATTTCGATTGTCAAATCCATTCGTTTGTACGCTCCAGCAGGCATTGTGCCTGAAATCACCCTCATCGCAAAATACCGCGCTCGCCCTAAAGCGCCGGGATGTCGGGCTGCCCGGTTTGACAAGGCCCCCATTCGGCACGTAATTTCAGACTTCCGCCCTGCAAAAATCGTCTAAGAAAGCGTTGTGCATGCCTGTTAACCCGTTGGAGGTCCAATGAATCGCCGTTTTCTGCGGTCGCTTGCCGCCGTATTGTTCCTGATTGCGCTAGCCACCGCCCAGGACGTTTCATCATTCGAGAAACGCGTCACTGTGAAAACCCTCGCAAACGGCCTGACCATTGTCGTCTGCGAGCGGCCCGAAGCGCCGGTATTTTCATTCTTCACTTTGGTCGATGCGGGGTCCGCGCAGGATCCGATGGGCAAGACCGGACTCGCGCACATGTTTGAACACATGGCCTTCAAGGGCACAGAAACGATTGGCACTACCAACTATGCTGCCGAGAAAGTGGCGCTGCAGAAGGTCGAAACCGCCTACGCCGCGTACGTTGCCGAGCGCGATAAGCCCGTGGGCCGCGACGAAGCCAAGTTAAAGCAACTCGAAACAGTCTGGAAGGACGCCATCGCCGCCGCCGACAAATATGTGGTGCCGAACCAGTTCGGCAAGATCATCGAACAAAGCGGGGGACAGGATCTCAACGCATTCACCGACTACGACGAAACCGCCTATCACTACTCGCTGCCGGTGAACCGGCTCGAACTGTGGGCGTATCTGGAGTCAGAGCGCTTTCTGCATCCCGTGCTGCGCGAGTTCTATAAAGAACGAAATGTGGTAATCGAAGAGCGCCGCATGCGGACGGACAGCAATCCCATCGGGCGGCTGCTTGAGCAGTTCAAGGCGGTGGCCTTTGAGGCACATCCTTATCATCGCCCGACCGTCGGTTGGATGTCTGACCTGAATACCTTCTCGGCAACCGATGCGAAAACTTTTTTTAATGAATACTACGTGCCCGCCAACATCGTGGTTGCCGTCGCCGGCGATGTGAAGGCATCAGAGGCGATGCCGATTCTCGAAAAATACTTCAACCGTCTGCCTGACAGCCACAAGCCGGATGAGACTACGACCCTCGAGCCTCCGCAGAATTCTGAGCGCCGCGTCGAACTGAAAGAGCAAGCACAACCGCTCTACCTAGAGGGTTACCATCGTCCCGACTATAGGGCGAAAGATGACGCTGTGTATGACGCGATCACCGATCTCATGTCGGAAGGCCGCACTTCACGTCTTTATCGTGCGCTGGTGCGCGACAAAAAGATTGCATCCTTTTCGGCCGGATTCAGCGGGTTGCCCGGCATCAAGTACCCGCACCTTTTTGCCTTCTACGCTTTTCCACTGCCCGGACACAGCACGCAGGAGGTCGCGGAAGCGATTCACGCCGAAATCGAACGGCTCAAGAGAGAGGACATCAGCGACGACGAATTAAGGATGATCAAGACTCGTGCGAAAGCAAATCTGCTGCGCGGACTCGCTGACAACGAAGGATTAGCGGTTCAACTTGCCACTTACCAGACTCGCTACGGAGATTGGCGCGAATTATTCCGTTCCGTCGATCGCATTGAACAAGTGACAAAAGCGGATATTCGCCGAGTCGCGAACGAGACTTTCAATGATACGAATCGGACAGTCGGTGTAATCGAAACAGTCTCAGGAAAGCCAAACGACGAAAAAGGCGAGGGGAGGCAACCCCCGCCGCAGCAAACTTCCCCAGATCAGGGAGGTGGGCAGTGAGGGTACGACAGACCGCTTTTTTCCTAATCATTATCGTCTCAATTCTGTCAGTCACTTCTCTCGGCGCTATGGCTCAAACCAATAGCTGGCAGCGAGTTCCGACGCCACCGCTCCCCGCGTTCCATCCGCCGCAACCGAAGCGCATTGAGCTCTCGAACGGCATGGTGATTTTTCTGCAGGAAGATCACGAATTGCCGCTGATCGACGGAACGGCACGCATCCGTGGTGGATCGCATAATGAACCGGAAAGCAAAGCTGGGCTAGTCTCTCTCTTCGGACAAGTCTGGCGGATCGGCGGCACCAAGACTCAGACCGGAGATCAACTCGACGATTTTCTCGAAGTACGCGCGGCCAAGGTGGAGACCGGAGGC
>Ga0209579_10003518_pt1 | contig 11340 bp, 10 predicted proteins | sample Coa_R1_2_FD_187152 | JGI IMG/M metagenome (GOLD analysis project Ga0209579, IMG submission 187152) | Surface soil microbial communities from Centralia Pennsylvania, which are recovering from an underground coalmine fire - Coalmine... | ecosystem: Environmental > Terrestrial > Soil >... | reverse complement strand
GCGAGAGGCTCAACATGGACGACTATCGCGGTTCGTGGACGAAGTGAGAGGTATGCACCGAAACCCGCGTCTCGACGGCGTGCGCGTCGGATTGATCGTGCCTTCGGTCAACGCGACGATCGAGCCGGAGCTCGCATGGATCGCCCCGGCGAGCGTGTCGTTCCACTGCGCGCGGGTCATGCTGGGCGAAACGACGGCCGAGGGTTTGCGCGAGATGAACGCCGAGGTCGAATCGGCCGCGCGCCTCCTCGCATCGCTCGCGCCGAATGCCGTCGCGTACGCGTGCACGAGCGGCTCGTTCCTGGAGGGCGCCGAGCGGTTGCGCGCGCAGATCGATGCGATTTCGCGGATCGTTCGATGCCCGGTCGTCGCCACGTCGCAGGCAATGATCGATGCGCTTCGCGCGCTGCGCGTGCGGCGCATGGCGCTCGCCACGCCGTACCTCGATGCATTGACGCAAATCGAGCGCCGTTTTCTCGAGGATCAGGGCTTCGATATCGTCTCGCTGCGGAGCCTCGGCCTGTCAGGCGCGGCGATCCGCGAGGTTTCGCCCGAGCGCGTCTTCGAGCTCGCTTGCGAGGCCGATTCGCCGCACGCGGAGGCGATCTTCGTGAGCTGCACGGATCTTCGCGCGCTGGAGATCGTCGATGCGCTCGAACGTCACCTCTCGAAGCCCGTTCTCACGAGCAATCAGGTGACGTTGTGGGCGCTGCTGCGGGCGCTCGGTCGTTCGGCCCCCATCGCGGGATTCGGTCGGTTGCTCGATGGCGCGGCAGCGACGGCGGTTGCATGAGCAATCCCCGTTTTCGCAACGGTGCGCGCGTGCGACTTTACGAAGCGGAACGCTCGCCATCGATCGCGGCCGCGCGGTTCGGCCTCGATCCCGCGGCGATCGACGACTTCTCGCTCAACGTCAATCCATTCGGTCCGTCCGCGTCTGCGGTCGCGGCGGCACGCGCGGCGCTCGATCGCTGCAACGCGTATCCCGATACGCAGCTTTCGGCGTTGCGCAAGGTGCTTGCGCATCGTCACGGCGTCGACGAGGATCAGATTCTGTTCGGCGCCGGCCTCGACGACGTCATCAAGCTCGTGCTGCACGCTTGGACGTCCGAGGGCGATCGCGTGCTCGTGCACGTGCCGACATTTCCGCGCTACGAGCTGGAAGCGCAGTTTCACGGTTGCAACGTCGTTGCCGCGCGAAGCGATCCCCCGTGGACGATCGACATCGCCGCGGTCCGGTCCGTTCTCGCGGAGCAGGCAGTCGACGTCGCATTCCTCTGCACGCCGAACAATCCGACCGGGGCGACGATCACAACCGAGGACATCGCGGCCTTCGCGCGGCGCTTTCGTGACACGATCTTCGTCGTCGACGAAGCCCTCGGCGATCCGCGCGACCAAGGCGCCACGGCGCTTGCGCGAACCGAACCGAACGTCGTCGCGCTGCGCACGTTCTCGAAGGCATTCGGCCTCGCCGGCCTTCGCATCGGCTACGCCATGGGCCCGGCCGCGCTGCTCGCGCTTGTCGAGCTCGCCCGGCCGCCGTTCAACGTCGCGGTGCCGGCCGAGGCGGCGGCGGTCGCCGCGCTCGACGATGATGCTTTTCTCGCGCGAAGCTACGAAACGTTTCACACCGAAGCGTCGCGCTTCGCGGCGGCGCTCGAAAGGATGCCGAGGTTCGCGCTGCGAGGGCAGCTTGCGAACTTGGCATTGATCGAGGACTTGTCGGGCAAGGCGGCGGCGTGCGTCGACGCCCTCGCTGCGAAGGGCCTGCTCGTCGCCGATGCGGGGTGTTTCGGCGGCCTTGATGGGCGCAGCATGATTCGCGCGTCGCTCCGCGACCCGGCCGCCAACGCGCGGCTTCTCGATGCGCTGATGAGCCTTTCATGACAGTCTCCGACACGACCGACGCGATGACGCATCCGCAGGACGCGGCCGCGTCCACCCCACGCGACGCGCGCAAGCGTTTCGCGCGCCGTGCGCTCTTCGCGCGCGCGAGTCCGCTCGTCGTCATCGTCGGCGTACTGCTGATCTGGGAGCTCGGCGTTCGCATCTTCAACGTGCCGGCGTATCTGTTGCCGGCGCCTTCGGCGATCGCGCGGCGGATCGTCGTTGACTACAAGCTCGTTGCGATCAACACCTGGGTGACGCTCGGCGAAGTGCTCGCGGGTTACGGGCTCGCGATCGTCGTCAGTATTCCGCTCGCTGCGATCCTGTCGCAGTTTCGCGTCGTCGAGAACGCGATCTACCCGACGCTCGTTGCATCGCAGACGATTCCGAAGGTCGCGATCGCGCCGATTCTCGTCGTCTGGTTCGGCTTCGGGCTCCTGCCCAAAATTCTGATCGCGTTTTTGATCTGCTTCTTTCCGATCGTCGTCGACACGATGACCGGATTTCGCAGCGTGCCGCGGGAGGTGATCTGGCTCGCGCGCTCGATGGGGGCGTCGCAATGGAAGACGTTCATCAAGATTCGCATTCCGGCGGCGCTGCCGAACATCTTCGCGGGCCTGAAGGTCGCGAGCACGCTCGCCGTCGTCGGCGCGGTCGTCGGCGAGTTCATCGGCGCCGATCGCGGGCTCGGCTACCAGCTCATCGTCGCGAACGGGCTCATGGACGTGCAGTTGTCGTTCGCGGTGCTCGTCGCGCTGAGCCTGCTCGGCATAGTGCTCTACGCGGCGATCGATCTGCTCGAGCGCCTCGCGCTGCCGTGGCACGTATCGCATCGGATGGCGGACGGCGCGAAACCGGCGGAGGCTTCGCGATGACGAGCGCGGGCCGTCACACCGCTCACCCCGACCCTCTCCCCGCACGCGGGGCGAGGGAGCAGGACGGGCCAGCCCTCGTTTTCCGGCGCGTCGGCAAGGTCTTCGAGACGCCGACCGGAAGCCTGCGTGCATTGCAGGGCATCGACTTCGAGGTGCGGCGCGGCGAATTCCTTTCGGTCCTCGGCCCGAGCGGGTGCGGCAAAAGCTCGCTTTTGGCGCTTGGCACGGGTCTCGAATTTCCCACGGAAGGGAAAGTCGAGGTTGCGGGTCGGCGCGTCGATCGCCCGGTGACCGACGTCGGCATCGTGTTCCAGAGCGACGTGCTGCTCGACTGGCGCACGGTGCTCGGCAACGTGATGCTGCAGATCGAGATGCGTGGGGTCGATGTGCGCGAATACGAGGCGCGCGCCCGGGAGCTTCTGAACACGGTCGGCCTTGCAGGTTTTGAGCGCAGGCGTCCGTACGAGCTCTCGGGTGGCATGCGCCAGCGCGTATCCATCTGCCGCGCGCTCGTGCACGATCCGGACATCCTCTTCATGGATGAGCCGTTCGGCGCGCTCGACGCAATCACGCGCGAGCAGCTCGTGATGGAGCTTCACCGCATCTGGAACGAGACGCGCAAAAGCGTGATGTTCGTCACGCACGACATCGGCGAGGCGATCTTCCTCGCCGATCGCGTGCTCGTGATGACGCCGCGCCCCGGCCGCATCGAGGAAATGGTCGACGTCGATCTTCCGCGGCCGCGCACGATCGCGATGCGCGAATCACCGCGCTTTCTCGCGCTGGTCGCACACGTACGATCGTTGTTCGTGCGCGCCGGCATTCTGCAATTGTCAGCGTAATCGCACATTCAAGGAGGGGGCATGTTCCGAAGCATCGCCAATGTTCTGCGGATCGCCACGTCGGCGGCGGCCGTCGTCGCCTGCCTCGCGGCCGGTGTCGCCGGCCCGGGCATAGCGAAGGATCTCGTGCCTGTCACGGTCCGCCTGGCCTTCAATTACAACGGCCACCGCTCGCCTTATCTGCTCGGCGTCGACAAGGGCTTCTATAAGGAGGAAGGCCTCGACGTGAAGGTCCTCGAAGGCAAGGGCGTCACGTCGTCGATGCAGCTCGTCGCGAGCAAGCAGGACACGTTCGCGATCGTCGACCCGCCGTCGCTTATGCTCGGCGTCGCGCAGGGCATGCCGCTGAAACAGGTCGTGCAGCTCTACCAGGTGAGCCCGAACGCGGTCGCGAGCTGGACGTCGACGAACATCCACAAGCCCGCGGACCTCGTCGGCAAGACCGTCGCCACGCTGCAGGGCGACACGACGACAACGATGCTCTATGCACTGCTCGCGAAGAACGGCGTCGACGCGAAACAGGTCAAGATCGTCGCCTCCGACGGCGGCACGCGCAACCAGACGTTCCTGTCGAAGCGCGCGGACGCGATCACCGGCTTTACCAACGACTCGGCGATCGGCCTCAAGGCGCTTGCCGACGCGCCGATCTCGGTCTTCGCGTATTCCGAGTTCGGCATCAACACGATGGGCGACGGGGTCGCGGCGCACGTCGACACGATCAAGGAAAGGCCGGACGTCGTGCGCGGCTTCGTGCACGCGACGATTCGCGCGTACCAATACGCGCTGCAGCACCCCGACGAGGCGATCGCGTCGCTCGCGAAGGTGGCGCCAAGCATCAAGCGCGATGTCGAGATCGAGAAACTCGAGGCGACGGCGCCGCTGCTCGTATCGGCCGACACGAACGCGCACGGCATCGGGTACTCGGCGAAGGACAAGTGGGAGGCGACGCAGAAGCTGATGCTCGAATACGGTGGCTTGTCGAAGGGCGTCGACGACGTGTCGGTGTATTACACGAATGCGTTTCTGCCGAAGTCCAAATGAAGGACAGGCTTATTGTCGGCATCAGCGGTGCGTCGGGCACCGTCTACGGCATTCGCGCGCTCGAGGCGTTGCGCGAGCTCGGCTTCGAGACGCATCTCGTGATGACGCGCTCGGCGCGGCTTGCGATGTCGTACGAGACGCCACTCAAGGGCGCCGACGTCGAGGCGCTCGCCACTATCGTTCATCGCAACGAGGACATGGCGGCGCCGATCTCGAGCGGGTCGTTTCGAACGCTCGGGATGATCGTGGCGCCGTGCTCGATCCGAAGTCTCTCCGAGATCGCGACCGGCGTCACGTCGAGTCTGCTCACGCGCGCGGCCGACGTCGTGCTGAAGGAGCGACGGCGCCTCGTGCTGATGGTGCGCGAGACGCCGCTGCATCTCGGTCATCTTCGCAGCATGGCGCAGGTAACCGAGATCGGTGCGATCGTGATGCCGCCGGTGCCGGCGCTCTATGCGCGGCCGCAATCGGTCGACGAGGTCGTCAACCACAGCGTGGGGCGAGTGCTCGACCTTTTCGGCATCGACAACGCACTCGTGCGACGCTGGGGAGAGTCGGACGGTTCACTGGCTCGCACCGAGATCATCGGGCGCAAGGCATGAAGCCGGTACGCGCATGACGTCAGGCCGCGCATTGACCGTCGGTGCACGGCCTCTGACGCCTCGCGATCTGCGCCGCATCTATCGCGGCGACGTCGACATCGCGCTCGACGAGACGGCCGTCATGCCCCGCCTTTCAGCGTCGCAGGCACTCGTGGCAAGCATCGCCGACGGTGACGACGCGGTATACGGCATCAACACCGGCTTCGGCAAGCTCGCCCAGACGCAGATACCGCGCGATCGCCTCGCGGAACTGCAGCGCAATCTCGTGCTGTCGCATAGCGCCGGTGTGGGGCCGCCGCTTGCTCCCGGTGTCGTGCGACTCGTGCTCGTCACGAAAGCGATCAGCCTCGCCCGCGGCTATTCGGGCGTTCGTCCGCAGATCGTGCGGGCGTTGCTGGCGCTCGCGAATGGCCGCGTGTTGCCGCGCATTCCGGCCAAGGGATCGGTCGGCGCATCGGGCGATCTCGCGCCGCTCGCGCATCTGTCGCTGGCGCTGATCGGCGAGGGCGACGTATCGATCGGCGATGAGGTGCTCTCGGCGGCCGAGGGTTTGCAACGAGCGGGCGTTGCACCGCTGGCGCTTGGTCCCAAGGAGGGGCTCGCGCTGCTCAACGGAACTCAGGTGTCGACGGCGCTCGCGCTCGGTGCGCTGTTCGAGGCCGAAAACGTGTTCGCCGCGGCGCTCGTCGCGAGCGCGCTGTCGCTCGAAGCGATCAAGGGCTCGATCCGGCCGCTCGATCCGCGGATCCACGAGGCGCGCGGGCAAGCGGGACAGATCGACGTCGCGGCGGCGCTTCGCACGATGCTCGACGGCAGCGAGATCGTGCCGTCGCACGCGAACTGCGGCCGCGTGCAGGACCCTTACTCGATCCGATGCGTGCCGCAGGTAATGGGCGCATGCCTCGACAACATGCGCCACGCGGCGCGCGTGCTCGAAGTCGAGGCGAATGCCGCATCGGACAATCCGCTCGTCTTCGCGGACACCGGCGAAGTCGTGTCGGGTGGAAACTTTCACGCAGAGCCGGTCGCGTTCGCCGCGGACATTCTCGCGCTCGCGATCGCCGAAATCGGTGCGATCTCCGAGCGGCGCATTGCGCTTCTGATCGACGCGACGCTCTCCGGCCTGCCGCCATTCCTGGTCGAAGAAGGCGGGCTCAACTCGGGATTCATGCTGCCGCAGGTCACCGCGGCGGCACTCGCGTCGGAGAACAAGACGCTCGCGCACCCGGCGAGCGTCGACAGCCTGCCGACGTCGGCGAACCAGGAGGACCACGTGTCGATGGCGACGTTCGCGTCGCGTCGTCTGTTCGAGATGCTCGACAATACGGCGACGATCGTCGGCATCGAGGCGATGGCCGCAGCACAAGGCATCGATTTCGTGCGACCGCTGCGAAGCTCCGAAGCCGTCGAGCGCGAGTTCGCGCAGATTCGCGAACGCGTGCCATTCGTCGCGCACGATCGCGAGTTCGCGCCGGACATCGAGGCGATGCGCACGTGGGCGACGCGTGATCGCTGGCCTGCGCCGATCGCGGCGATTTTGCCGAGCCGGGGAGAACCGTGATGGGATACACCCCTCACCCCAACCCTCTCCCCGCACGCGGGGAGAGGGAGCCGAGCGAACGCGAGGCGGGTGAGGGGTGCAGCGCCGACGGCGTCTGGCGTCACCTGCGCCTTCTGCCCGAGACGCTCGACGATCCGTCGCTCGCTGATGCATCGCAAGGCAGCGCCATCGTCGTTCGCGACAGCACGATCGCATGGCTCGGCGGCGAATCGCATCTGCCGCGTGAATTCGACGCGATGCCGCGACACGAGTGCGAGAACGCGCTCGTCACGCCGGGGCTCGTCGACTGTCACACGCATCTCGTCTACGCCGGCGATCGCGCCGGCGAATTCGCGCTCCGTCTCGCCGGCGCGAGCTACGAGGAGATCGCGGCGCGCGGCGGCGGCATCGTCTCGACGGTGCGCGCGACGCGGGAAGCGAGCGAAGACGGACTGTTCGAAGCATCGGCGCGCCGATTACAACAATTCCTCGACGAAGGCGTCTGCGCGATCGAGATCAAGTCGGGCTACGGTCTCGATCTCGCCACCGAGCGCAAGCAGTTGCGCGTCGCACGCCGACTGGGAGCAGCCTTCGGCGTGACGGTGAAAACGACCTTCCTCGGTGCCCATGCATCGCCACCCGAATTCGCGGGACGAAGCGACGCGTACATCGATCTCGTCGCGAACGAGATGCTCCCCGCGCTCGCCGAGGAAGGACTGGTCGATGCGGTCGACGTCTTCTGCGAGCGGATCGCGTTTTCGCCTTCGCAGACCGCGCGCGTGTTCGACGCTGCGAAACGCCTCGGACTGCCCGTGAAGATCCACGCCGAGCAGCTCTCGGACTCAGGCGGCGCCGCGCTCGCCGCACGCTACCACGCGCTGTCGGCCGATCATCTCGAGCATCTTTCGCCCGAAGGCATCGACGCAATGCGCGACGCCGGCACGGTCGCCGTGCTTCTTCCTGGCGCCTTTTACATGCTGCGCGAAACGAAGCGACCGCCGGTCGATGCGCTGCGTGCCGCCGGGGTTCCGATCGCGGTCGCCACCGATCACAACCCCGGCACGTCGCCGATGCTCTCGCTGCTCGACGTGATGCACATGGCCTGCACGCTGTTCGGCTTGGCAGTCGCCGAGATGCTCGCAAGCGTGACGCGGAATGCCGCACGCGCGCTCGGCCTGCAGGCCACGCACGGCAGCCTCGGCGTCGGCAGGGCCGCGAATTTCGCGCTGTGGGAGCTCGATTCGCCGGCAGGTTTCGCCTATTGGATGGGAGGGCGTCCGATCGCTCGAATCGTGCGCCAGGGAAGGATCGTGGAGGTCAATCGATGACGATGGAAACGTCGATGCGCAGCTACATGGAATCGCTGCGCGCGCGCGGCGAATTGCTGGAAGTCACGCGCGAGGTCGATCCGAAGCACGAGCTCGCCGCGGTCACGTCGGCGGCACACCGAAAATGGGACAAGCCGATCCTCTTTCACAAGGTGAAGCATACGGCGCTGCCCGTGCTGACGGACATCTACGGATCGCGCGAGCGCCTTGCCGAGATCATCGGGATCGGCCCCGACGAATTCTGTCGCAAGTGGAACGATCTCGCGACCGTTGCTTCGACGCGCGACGTCGCGCTTCGCCCTGCCGCCAAACCGACCCACGATGTCGTCGAATGCAAGCTCTCCGATCTGCCGCTCATCACGTACTCGGAGCGCGACGCCGCGCCGTATTTCACGTCGGCGATGTTCCTCGCGCACGAGCCCGAAACCGGCGTTCGCAATCTCTCGTTCCATCGCTCGATGTACGTGAGCGACAGCGAATTGCGCTGTCGCCTGGCACCGCGTCACCACCTGACGCTCTATCACGAGAAGGCCGAGAAGATGGGCAAGCCGCTCGAAGCGGCGATGCTGATCGGTCCGCCACCGACGGCATTCCTGACCGCCGCCTCACCGCTTCCGTACGACGCCGACGAGCTCGAAGTCGCCGCGAAGCTCGCGGGCGAGTCGATCGAGATGCGACCTTGCAGGCACATCGACCTGATGGTACCCGCATCGACCGAGATCGTGATCGAGGGGCGGTTCCTGCCGAACGTGCGCCGCGACGAGGGACCGTTCGGCGAGTTCATGGGCTATTACACGCCGGTCGGCCAGAACGCGGTGTTCGAGGTGCTCGGCGTCACGCGTCGCTCGGATGCGATCTTCCACAGCATCCTGTGCGGCTCGTCGGAAGAGGTGCTGACGCTCGAGCTCACCGTCGCCGCGAACATCTTCCAGCGGATCAATGCCGTGCTGCCCGGCATCGTCGATGTCACTTGCCATCCGTTCGTGCTGCATACGATCGTCAAGATCCGCCAGCAATACGAAGGCCACGGCCGCCAGGTGCTGCTCGCCGTGTTCGGCGCCGAGCCGACGTGGGCGAAGATGTGCACGGTCGTTGACGAGGACGTGAACATCTACGACATGGACGATGTCACCTGGGCAATCCTCACGCGCTCGCGCCCGGACAAGGACGTGCTGATCCTTCCGGACACGCCGTCGTTCTACCGCGATCCGCACAAGGACCACTGGGGCCGGATGGGCATCGACGCGACGGTCCCGTTCGAGCGGCGCAAGGATTTCGAGCGCAAGCGCATTCCGGGCGCCGACACCGTCGATCTAGCGGCATACTTTCCAGTCTCGCGCTGAAAACAAACGGAAGCGCGAAGCATCCACCAACGGAGGAATCGCATGAAAGTTCCGACGCTCGTTTCAGCGCTCATCGTCGCCGCCGTCGCATGCGCGAGCCCCATTGCGGCGCAGGCGCAGGGTGCGCCGCTCAAGAAGATCACGTTCCTCACGAACTACACGTTCCACGGCCGCCACTCGCCGTTCTTCGTCGGGCTCGACAAGGACTACTACAAGGAGGCGGGTTTCGATATCGAGATCCAGCCCGCGACCGGCAGCGGTTTCGTGATCACCGCGGTCGACACCGGCAAAGCGGACTACGGGATGGCCGAGGCGGCGTCGGTCGTGCAGGCGGTCGCGAAGGGCGCGAAGGTGAAGGCCTTCATGGTCTTCACGGACATCAGCACGTCCGGGCTTGCGTCGCTCGCTCCGTACAAGACGCTCAAATCCCTCGACGGCAAGAAGATAGCCGCGTCGCAGACCGACAGCGCACGCGTGATCCTGCCGATCCTCTTCGAGCGCGCGAAACTCGATCCGTCGACGATCCAGTGGCTCGCCGCCGATCCCGGCGTCTACGCGTCGCTGCTGCTCTCCGGGCAGACCGACTTGATGACCGCATCGCTCGACGGCGACGTGCCCGCGCTCGAGAAGGTGGCTGGCCCGCGCGGCAAGAAGGTGTACTTCGCGCCATTCGCCGACTGGGGCTACGACGTGTTCGGCTACTTCCTGATCGCGAAGGACACGTCGCTCGCGAGCGATCCGCAGTCGGCGAAGAAATTCGCCGAGGCGACGCGCAAGGCGGTGCAATATTCGGTCGCGCATCCCGAGGAGACCGCGCGCATCATGGTCAAGCACAATCCGGCGCTCAACTACGACACCACGCTCGCGCAGTGGCGCCAGACGATCAAGTCGATCGAGACACCCTACGTGAAGAAGCACGGCTACGGGGCGGCGACCGACGATCGCGTGCGGCGGACGATCGACCTCGTCAAGACGGCGATGAAGCTCGACACAACGCTGGCGCCGAAAGACGTCTACGTGTCGGAGCTCAAGGCGAAGTAACGCGTGTCCGTCGCAGTCGAGATCGCCGAAGTCCGCAAGACGTTCGGCACCGGCGTCGCGATCGAGCGCGCGGGTTTCGTCGTCGAGGGCAATTCGTTCGTCTCGATCGTCGGGCCGAGCGGCTGCGGCAAGTCGACGCTTCTGCGCATGGTCGCGGGCCTCGTTCCGACCACTGCGGGACGCATCATCGTCGACGGGCGCGTCGTTCGCGGTCCGATCGACAACGTCGGCATGGTGTTCCAGTCGCCGGTGCTGCTGCCATGGCGCACGACACTCGCGAACATTCTTTTCGTCGCCGAGGTGGCGGGGAAGCGAGCGTCAGCGCATCGCAACCGCGCGCTCGAATTGATCTCGCTCGCCGGCCTCGACGGCTTCGAGCACGCGTATCCGCATCAGCTTTCGGGCGGCATGCAGCAGCGCGCGGCGATCTGCCGTGCGCTTCTGCTCGATCCTCCGCTGATCCTGATGGACGAGCCGTTCGGTGCGCTCGACGTGATGACGCGCGAGCGGATGGCGTTCGAGCTGTCGAAGATCTGGGCGGCCAATCGCAATACGGTGCTGTTCGTCACGCACAGCATCGCCGAGGCCGTGCTCTTGTCCGATACGATCGTCGTGATGTCGGCGCGTCCGAGTCGGATCCTCGACGTCGTCGTCGTCGACCTGTCGCGACCGCGCGAAATTTCGGTGCTCGAGGAACCGCGCTTCATCGAGTTGTCGGCGCGGGTGCGAAGCGGGATTCTGGGGTCGGAGACGTTGGGGTCGGAGACGAGTTTGCGTGAGCAAGGTCGTCTCTGACCCCACCTTGGTTCGCGCCGTGCCGGTCGAAACCGCCGACCGCGCG
>Ga0209579_10003517_pt1 | contig 11342 bp, 9 predicted proteins | sample Coa_R1_2_FD_187152 | JGI IMG/M metagenome (GOLD analysis project Ga0209579, IMG submission 187152) | Surface soil microbial communities from Centralia Pennsylvania, which are recovering from an underground coalmine fire - Coalmine... | ecosystem: Environmental > Terrestrial > Soil > Unclassified... | reverse complement strand
CATCGCTGCGCAAGAGCTCGGCGAGCGCGGCGCCGCTCGCGTCCTCGGCAGCTCCCCGCGACACGCGGTCGGAGATCGTCAGCACGCCGGCTCTCACCCTCGACCTTGGAGCGGCGCCTTCGTCTTCTCGACGAGCCCGACGTCCGTGATCTCCATGCCCTTGTCGATGGCCTTCGCCATGTCGTAGACAGTCAGCGCCGCGATGGTGACGGCGACGAGCGCCTCCATCTCGACACCGGTCTGCGCCGTCGTCTCGGCGGACGCGACGATCTCGACGCCCGTGTCGCCGACCGCGAGGCCGACCTCGACGTGGGTGAGCGGGAGCGGGTGGCAGAGCGGGATCAGCTCGCTCGTGCGCTTCGCGGCCATGATCCCGGCCAGCTGCGCCGTGACGAGCGCGTCCCCCTTCGGAAGCTCGCGGAGCCGCCGCCCAGTCTCGGGCGCCATCCGCACCGCGCCGCGAGCGGTCGCACGCCGCCGGGCGGCCGGCTTGCCGCCGACGTCCACCATCCGTACAGCACCGGACTCGTCGACGTGCGACAACTCCTGCACAGGGCGATCCTAGACCCTCGATGCAGGATCGGCGAGCCGCTCGATCTCGGCGAGCTGGCCTTCGATCCACGCTTCGATGTCGTGCTCGCGGACGAAGGCCGAGATTGCCGCGGCCCGCCGCCGGCGCTCGTCGGGCGGCATTGTCAGCGCCCGGTTCAGAGCCTCTGCCTGATCCTCCAGGTCGAACGGGTTGACCGAGATCGCCCACTCGCCGAGCTCCGCGTGCGCGCCTGCGTTCTCCGAGAGGACAACGACACCGTCCCGCGAGTTGACGACCGGGCCTTCCTTGGCGACGAGGTTCATCCCGTCGCAGATCGGGTTCACGAGCAGGACGTCGAACTGCTTGTACGCGGCGACCGACTGGTGGAAATTGTCGCCGATCTCCAGGTCGATGGGCCACCAGCCGTCCTGTCGGAAGCGGTCGTTGATTCCGCGGGCCTCGAGCGCAAGCGCCTCGAGATAGTCGGCGTACTCGGGCAGGCTCTGGCGCGACGGGTCGAGCAGCGCGAGCATGACGACGCGGCCGTGGAGCTCGGGATGCCGCTCGAGCAGCAGCGCGAAGGCCCGGAAGCCACGGACGATGTTCTTCGAAGGATCGGTGCGGTCGACCCGGACTATGAGGAGCTCCGGTCGCCGCTCCGCGATCAGCCGTTCCTCGGCAAGCACCGCCGGGTCATCGCGAAGCGCGTCGAACTCGACGACGTCGATCGAGATCGGCTGCACGAGCGCGCGCGTCGCACGGCCTCCACTGCGGACGACCGACTCCTCCGCGTTCCACTCGGCCCCGATGAGTTCTTCGCACGCGTGGGCGAAGTTCGAGCGCCAGCGCTCGGTGTGGAACCCGACGACGTCGTTCGCGAGCAGGCCCTCGTGGACGGCGACGCGCAGGTCGCGCGGAAGCGTGCGCCAGTAGTCGGCCTGCACCCAGGGGACGTGGACGAAGTGCGTGAGCAGCGCATCGGGACACGCAACGCGAACGAGCGCCGGCGCGAGGTAGAGGTGGTAGTCGTGGAAGCAGACCGCGGCATCCGTCGCATCGTTGTCAAGCTCGGCAACTACAGCGTCGGCGAACGAGCGATTCACCACCTCGTATCCGTCGCGCCACGCCCGGCCGAGCTCAGGCCCGAACGCAGGCTCGTAGGCGAGCCCCCACAGGTAGTGCTGTACGAACCAGAGCGTGCCGTTCGCGACCACGTTGTAGAAGCCGTCGTACGCGTCGGCATCGTGCGCGATGAGGCGCAACCTGTACGTCGACCCGTCGCGTGCGTGCTCCTCGAACGCCTCGCCGCCCGCCTCGGCGGCAACCGCGCGGTCCTCGTCCGTCATCGCGCTCGCGATCCACGTTACGTCCTCGTGCGTAACGAGCCCGCGCAGGGCTGTGACGAGACCGCCGCCCCCGCGACGCGTGACGCGCTCGCCCCCGGCATCGCGTGCGTAGGAGACGGGGCCGCGGTTGGAGACGACGATCAGCCGTCGTCGAGCCATCACTTGGTCGCTGCCACGCTCACGAGCTCGGCACCCTCGGTGTCGTTGCCCGCGAGCCGGTTCAGCAACACAAGCCAGTCGCGCAGCAAGCGCGGCGTGAGGAAGCGGCGGCGAACGGACTCCTTGCCCCGCAACGCCCGCGCCCGGGCCTCGGCCGGGTCGGCGAAGATCTGCAAGCAGGCGGCGGCGCACTCCGTGGGGGAGTCCACGAGCCAGCCGCTGACGCCGTCCTCGATCTGGGTGACGATGCCGCCGACGCGGCCGCCCACCGTCGGTCGTGACTTCCAGAGGGCCTCGGCGATCGTCAGGCCGAAGCCCTCTTTGATCGATTTCTGGATCACCGCCGCCGAGTGCACCTGAAACGCGTTCACCTCGACCGCGCCGACGTTGTTCATGTTCGAGAGGATGTAGATGTCCGGATCGTCGGCCGCGTATTCGACGGTGCGGTGGTAGTAGTCCCAGCCCTCCGGATCGTCGTGCGCCATCGAGCCCACGAGCGCGAGCTGCACCTCGGGCACCTGCTCCTTGACGGCGCGGTAGGCGTCGATGACGCCGAGCGGGTCCTTCCACGGGTCGAAGCGCGAGACCTGCGTCAGGAGCGGCCGGGTGACGTCGATGCCGAACTGGTCGACGATGTATTCGGCGTCCTCGGGGGAGAGCGCCATGTTCTTCGGCGTCAGCGGGTCGATCGCCGGCGGCCAGATGAAGATCTCGGGCAGCCCGCTCACCTGGGGGACGTATTGCGGCAGGTGGAAGATCGCGGCGTCGTAGCGACAGATGGACGGCAGCAGGACGTCCATGACCTCCCAGTTCGGGGCCGAGAAGTCGATGTGGCCGCGCCAGATCCACTTTGCGCGCGAGGACGGGAAATGGTCGATCATCGCGACCGGCTGCGGGTCGTGCACGATCACGTAGTCGTACTCCTCGGCCGGGAGCTCCTTCGCGTTCATCGCGTTGTAGCGCTGGAAGATCTCGATCTCGTTCGCCGTCAGCGAGCGAGGCGCACCCTGGATCGCGTTGTGGATCGCCTTCGTCACGTTGAAGAAGTCGTCGGCGCCGCGAATGATCCGCCACTCGACGTCGAGCCCGACGTCCGCCATCAGCGGCACGAGCGTGTAGTTGATCTCGGCCACGCCGCCGCCGAAGGCCGTCGCCGAGACGTGCACGACGCGCTTTCCTTGCAGCGGCTCGGCCAGACGGTGGATCTGGCTGACGAGACCGCGCGAGACGATCGAGCCGTAGTCCGCGAGGCTCTTATGGCCGACGTTGACGAGCTGGAGCACGGAGCGGAACGCTATCCGCTCAGGCGCTTGACGAACCGCAGCGTCGATCCACCTCCCGGCCGGCCGCCGATCTCGAGCTCGTCCGCGAGCGCGCGGATGATCGCGATCCCGAGCCCACCTTCCGTCAGGAGCTCGTTCTCGGCCTTGCTCGCCACCGGCTGCGAGAACCCGCCCCCGTTGTCCGAAACCTCGACCTCGATCCGGTCCGGGTAGAGCCGGTAGCTGATCTCGACGACGCCGTCGCCGGTGCCGTTGGCGTAGGCGTGCTGGACGGCATTCGTGCACGCCTCGGTCAGCGCCAGCTTCACGTCGCTCAGCTCCTCGTCGGAGAGCTCCTGCACCCGCGCGAGGCTCGTCAGGGCGAGCCGGCCCAGCATGATGTACTCGGCCTTCGCCGGGATCGTCAGCCGTACCAGCCGTGCATCGCCGCTGTTGCTCAGGGCACCATCCCCTCCCTGGATTCCCGTCGAAACGAGGAGCTAAACGTCGCGAATCCTGCCGAATGCTCGCCGGCGGCTGTCGGCTTCTAGATGAGACGTTGCCGCGAGGACGGTTTTCGTAACCTGCCGAGCCGGCCGGCGCCGCTTTCCACGTGAAACGGCCGCGCGCGACTTGGACGGCGCGGCGATGCGTGCAGGCCAGCGGGCCCGGCGCTCACGGAACACCGAGCCGCCCGGCCGGGACGACCTGCGCCCGGCGGCGGACGGCGCGCACGAGCACCGCGTCCAGCGTGCCGCCCGGGCGCGCGAGCGCGCCCTCCTGGACGAGGACGGCGAGCCCGAGCCTCCGGGCGGCGGCCACAGTCCCGAGCTGCAGCCACAGCTCACGGGTTCCGTCCTCGGTCTCGCCGGCAACGAGCAGGACGTGGGTCGATGCCGCGAGCTCGTCGAGGCACTGCTGAGCGCCGCGCGGCAGCGGCCGGACCGGGAGGCCGGCGTGCAATCGCCCGGCGACCCGTAGCAGCGTCGCGGTGCGGCCGGCGAGCAGCGCCAGGTCGCGAAGTCGGCCGTGCGCCGTTCCCGCGAGCAGGTAGGCGCGCAGGTCGGACGCCCACGCCGGGCCGTACTTCGCCTCCCGCTCGTCGCCTGTAAGGACGAGCGGCTCGAACGCTGGTGCTTCGTCGGCGAGCTGCGCGAGCGACCGCCGGACTGCCTCGTCGCCGCCGACCAGCGCGATCCGCAACCTCGGCTCGACGTCGACCTCGACCTCGACGTCGTCGGCGAACCAGCACACATGCTCGTGGACGAGCGCGAAGCGCAACCCGTAGCGCCCGCTCTGCGCAGGGGCGCGCACGTGGACGGGAACGACAGCTGCCTCACCCGGACCGAGATCGGCCGGCAGAGGCGTCCGCAAGCCGTATTCGACGAGGGCGCCGGCGCCGTCGAGCCATTCGTACGAGAGCCGCACCTCGGGTTCGCCCTGCTCGCCCCAGGGCCACGTCGTCCCGCTCAGGTTCCGAACGCGGACGTCGTAGGTGCGGGATTCGCAGGCCCGCAACTGCGCGGGCTCGTCGAGCAGCTCGAGCGTCGCACGATGGTCGATCCGGCGGCCGGCCCAGAGTTGCTCGACCTCCGCCTCGTCGGCAGTCGGCACGGCGACGTCGAGCTGTGGCGCAGCGACGGCGTCGAGCACGGTGCGAACGAGCTCGGCGTCGATCGGCGGAAGCGGCTCGCGACGCAGCCGATCGCGGTGCTCCGGAAGGTAGAAGACGTGGTTGAGGGGACCGCCGCCGATGCGCTTCGCTGGGCGGAGCGCCTCGTAGGCACGCGCCTTCTCGGCCCGATCCGCCGCCGACCGCAGCAGCAGATCGGCGTGGTAGAGCGGAGCGCGGACGAACCGATGCGGGCCGAGCGCCTCGACCGGACGATGCGTCTCGGACGGGAAGCGAAGCAGCAGCGGATCGTTGCGAACGAGCCGCAGCTGGTAGTCGGTGCTCCACGGGTGCTCGCAGATCGTCGACTGCGGGTCGGGCCACAACCATCGTCGAAGCAGCCAGTAGTGCGTGACGTCGGTCGCCGCGACGAGCGCCGGGAGGGCGGCGAGCAACTCGGCGCTCGGAACCTCGTCGTCGTCGATCGCGAGGATCCAATCGCCGCTGCAAAGCGAGAAGAGCCAGGTCAGCGAGCGGTTGTAGTGGAGATAGCGATGACGGACGACCCGGTCGGCGACTGCCGCGAGCGACCGCCCGACCTCCGGCTCTGCGCGCTCGTCCAGCCCGACCACGAGCTCGCCGGCGACCGGCCGCAGTAGGGCGAGCAGGGCCGCGACCCGCGCGGCAGGCCCGGCGGTCAGCAGGCAGACGGAGAGCGACGGCCCCGCCGTGAGATCGTCTGACTCGACCCGGTGGGCGACCGCCTCCGCCACGACCCTGATCGTAAACGGGTTTTGCCTGCTCCGAGCCTATGCAGCGGAGAGCGCCGGCTCGGCGACGGACGAGCCGGCGGCGAGGACGAGCGCGAAGCGCGTCCGGCCGGGGGACGAGTCGAGCTCGATCCGACCTCCCATGAGCTCTGCGAGGTCGCGCGCGATCGCGAGGCCGAGGCCGCTCCCGGAAGCGAGCGAGCCCTCGAGGCGGTAGAAGCGCTCGAAGACCTGGCCTTGCGACTCGACCGGGATGCCGGGGCCGTCGTCCTCGACCGCGAACACCGCGCGCCTGCCGTCCGCGCTCGCACTGATCCGAACGCCCGTCCCGGGGGGCGTGTGCACGAGTGCGTTCTCGACCAGGATCCGGGCGACCTGCACGACGCGGTCCGCGTCCCCGCGCGCGAACACGGGGCCGGCGACCGCCTCCTCGAGCGCATGGTCGCCCGCCGCCGCGCGCGGGCCGAACTCCGCAGCGACGTCCTCTGCGACGCGCGCAAGGTCGAGGTTCTCGTTCTCGACCGCGAGCCGGCCGGTGTCGATCCGCGACAGGTCCAGGAGGTCGGTCGCGAGCTTCGTCAGTCGCGTGACCTGCTCACGCATGATCGCGATGAACTCCGTCGTCGTCGCCGCATCCAGCTCCTCGCCGTCGAGCAGCTCGAGGAAGCCGCCGAGCGAGAAGAGCGGCGTGCGGAGCTCGTGCGATGCGTTGGCGATGAACTCGGCACGGGCGCGATCGAGCGTCGCGAGGCGGAGGCGCATGCGCTCGACCGCCCGCGCCAGCTGCCCGAGCTCGTCGGCGCCCGGATCGACGACCGCCTCGTCGAACCGCCCGGCCGCGATCCGCTCGACCGCTCCCTCGAGCCGTCGGATCCGGCGAGCGAACAGGCTGGCGAGTACGTAGCCGAGGACGATCACGAACGCAATCGCCGCCAGACCCGCGATGAAGACGCGCCGCCGGACGACGTTCACGGTCTCGAGCTCGCTGTGCAACGGCGCCGAGATCATCAGCACCGCCGAGTCGATCGGCTCGGCGACCTCGGCGTACTGCGCGCCCGCGCGCGTCACCGTTCCGTGCATCTTGTGCTGGCTCTCGGCGGCGGCGAGGGCGATCGGATCGTTCTGGACGTCCCGCGAGCCGCCGCCGCTCGAGTCGGCGGTCGCCTCGACGAGTGGCGGGTTCGAGTTGTAGCTGAACACGACGACCCGGCCCGGCTGCGCGATCGGGAGCGCCTGATCCTCGACCCACTGCTGCGTGAGGTAGGTGGGCGAATGCGAGGCGGCGACCTCGGTCAGCGACCGCCCGAGGCTGGCGAGGCGCGCGTTGACGAGCGAGCTCTCGTACTGCGGAACGACGATCAAGTAGACGATCGCCAGTGCCCCGCCGACGACGACGAGCATCGCGAGCGCGAGGCGCGCGCCGACGCTGTGCAGCGGGTTCACGTGTCGCGGAAGCGGTACCCGACGCCGCGCACGGTCAGGATGTATTCGGGATTCGAGGAGTCGTGCTCGAGCTTCTCGCGCAGGTGGCGCACGTGGACGTCGATCGTGCGCGGGTCGCGGAAGTCGGCGCTGCCCCAGAGCGCCTCGAGCAGCATCCGCCGGCTGCAGACGCGACCGGGCATCGACGCCAGCGTCCGCAGCAGCTCGAATTCGACGAACGTCAGCTGCACCGGCTCGCCGTTCCGCTCCACGAGGCGGCGCGGGACGTCGATCACGAGCCCGTCCAGCTCGATTCGCTCTTCGGGTGTCTGCTCGAACGACCGCGACGCCTTCGCGCGCCGCAAGAGCGCGCGTACCCGCGACCGGAACTCGCGGATCGAGAACGGTTTCGTGATGTAGTCGTCGGCGCCGAGCTCGAGACCGACCACCTTGTCGAGCTCGTCATCGCGCGCGGTGAGCATGATGATCGGGACGGAGCTGGTCGCGCGCAGCCGCCGGCACACCTCGAGCCCGTCGAGCCGCGGCAGCATGATGTCGAGGACGACGAGATCGACCTGCTCGTCGCCGAAGCGGCGCAGCGCTTCCTCGCCGTCGCCAGCCTGGACAACTGTATAACCGTCCCGCTCGAGCGGGAAGCTCAGGACCCTCCGTACGGCTTCTTCGTCGTCGACGAGCAGGATCGTGGAAGAGTCGGCCATCGTCGTTCCCAGCCTGCCTGTCGTCGCTCGCCTTCTTACTATAGCCCCGAGATGGCGGCGTCACTGCCCCCGCTCCGGCAGCGCCGGCGGGCCCGGCGCGGCTCGATCGAGCGGCCGGTCGACGGACGCCTCTACCGCGGGGCGTTCCTCGCTCTCTCGCTGCCGCTGCTGCTCGCCGCGTTCACGATCCGGCAGCCCTCGCCGCTCCCGCCGCCGCTGCTGCCGCCGCTCTTCGACGCCAAGGCGACGAATCAACTCGCCGCGACGCTCGCGAGCGACTTCCCTGACCGCCGGCCCGGAACGAGCGGCGCCCGCGGCGCCGCGCAGTGGTTCGCGGCGCAGCTGCGTCCATTCGACCTGCCGACGGCGACGGAGACCTGGACGCAGACAGTCCCCGACCTCGGTCGGGTCAAGCTGGAGAACCTGTGGGCGGTCGCGCGCGGAAAGTCGCAGGACGCGATCGTCGTCATGGCACACCGCGACGACCTGGGAGCAGGGCCCGGGGCGAACGACAACGCGTCCGGGACTGCCGCGCTGGTCGAGTTTGCGCGCGCGTATTCAAAGCCGGCAACACCGATCCAGGCCGCGGCGCAGTCGATGCATACGCTCGTCTTCCTCTCGACGGACGGCGGCTCGTACGGCGGGCTCGGCGCCTTGCGGTTTGCGACCAGGCCGCCGATCCCGAACCCGATCGTGGCCGTCATCAACCTCGACGCGCTCGCCGGCGACGGACCGCCACGGCTCGAACTCGCGGGCGAGGACTCGCGGGTGGCGGCGGCAACACTCGTCGCGACCGCCGCACACCGGATCCTCGAGACAACCGGCGCGTGGCCGCAACACCCGGGCTTCCTCGGACAGCTGATCGACCTCGGCTTCCCCTTCACGCTCTACGAGCAAGGCTCGTTCCTCGCGCACGACGTCCCGGCGCTCACGATCACCACGGCGGGCAACCGGCCGCCGGCCGCGTTCGGCGACACGCCGCGCCGCCTTCACTTCCGGACGCTCGCGAACCTCGGCCTGTCGGCAGAGGCACTGTTGGCGTCGCTCGACCAGGGCCTGGCGCTCGCACAGGGGACGACGAGCGACGTCTGGGTCGGCAAGCGCGTCCTCCAGGGCTGGGCGATCGAGGTCGTGCTCGTCGCCCTCTTGATCCCGTTCCTCGTCGGCGCCGTCGACCTGTTCGCATACTGCCGGCGGCGTCGCATCCTGCTGGCTCCGGCAGTCCGAGCGCTGCGGACACGCCTCGGTTTCTGGCTCTTCGCCGGGCTCGCGTTCGAGGCCTTCCGCGCGCTCGGGGCGTGGCCGCAAGGCCCTGCGGTGCCGCCGAACCCGGCGACCGCGGTTGCCGGGAACTGGCCGGTCGCGACGTTGCTCGGACTGCTGCTCGTGCTCGCGCTCGGCTGGCTGGTGGCCCGCTACCGACTCGTCCCGCGAAGACCTGTCGCGCCCGAGGAGGAGCTCGCCGGGCACGCGGTCGCGCTCCTCGCGCTCGGCGTGCTCGCACTGCTCGTCGTCGCGACGAATCCATTCGCGCTCCTCTTCGTCCTGCCGGCACTGCACATCTGGCTGTGGCTGCCGCTCCTGCGGCAGGTGCGGTTCCCCCTCAGATTCGCCGTCTTCGCGGCCGGGTTCGTCGGCCCGCTGCTCATCCTCGGCTCGCTCGCGTGGCGCTTCGGCCTCGGCTTCGACGCACCGTGGTACCTGCTCGAGCTCGTCGGCCTTGGCTACGTGTCGACGACGGCATTCGCGGTCGTACTCGCCGCCGCCGCCGGGACGGCCCAGCTCGGCGCCGCGGTCGCCGGACGCTACGCGCCGTACCCGGCCGCACACGAGCGCGGGCCGCGGGGACCGATCCGCGCTTTCGTGCGGACGGTCGTCCTCGCGAGCAGGTCGACCCGGCGCCGGCGCGAGCTTCAGCGGCGTGCGGCCGGCACGTAACGTCAGCCGAGCGCGAGGTACAGGACGTCACTGCCGGCTGCGAGCTCGCCCTCGCCGCGCGGGACGAGCACGAGCGCGTCCGCAGCGGCCGCGCGCGCGATCATGTGCGACTCCTGACCCGCGAGCGGCTCGACCTCGACCGCGTCGCCCGCGACCCGCGAGCGGGCGCGCAGGAGCGACTCGCGGGCCGGATTTCGCCGTACTCCAGCCGCGAGCCGGCCGGGCCGGAACGGCGGCCGTGGCTCGGCGACACCCTGAAGCGCAAGGAGCGCCGGGCGAACGAACAGCTCGAAGCCCACGAGTGACGAGACCGGATTCCCGGGGAGACCGAACACGAGCGTCGCGCCGCGGACGCCGAACGCGATCGGGCGGCCCGGCCGGACGGCGACGCCCCAGAACACCTGCTCGACCCCGAGCTCGGTCAGGAGCCCGCGGACGAGGTCGTGCTCCCCGACCGAAACGCCGCCGCTCGTCACCAGCACGTCGACGCCGAGGCCGCGCTCGAGTGCCCTGCGAGTCGCTCGCTCGTCGTCGGTGACGTGAGGGAGCCTCTCGACGTCACCGCCCGCCGAGCGCACCTGCGACGCGAGCATCAGCGTGTTCGAGTCGTAGATCTCGCCCGGCCCGAGCGACTCGCCGGGCGGGCGCATCTCGCTGCCCGTCGCCAGCACGGCGACGCGGGGCCGCCTCGCGCAGCGAACCACGGTCACGCCGGCGGCGGCAAGGGCGCCGAGCTGCGCCGGACCGAGCCGGAGGCCCGCGGCGACGACCTCTGCACCGGCACTGACGTCGCTGCCGCGAGGCCGGACATTGTCCCCCGCCGGAACGACAGGGACCGCGACCTCGCCCCCGCGCGTCTCGACAAGCTCGACGGGAACGACGGCGTCGGCGCCGTCCGGAACGACCCCGCCCGTCGAGATCGCCACCGCCTCGCCCGCACCGAGCGGCCGCGGCGCCGGTGCGCCGGCCGCCACACGCGCGACCACCGGCAGCGTCGCCGGCGTGTCGGCAGCACGTACGGCGAAGCCGTCCATCGCAGAGCTCGGAAACGGGGGCAGGTCGACCGCGGCAGCCGCAGCCTCGACCAGTACACGGCCGTCCGCGGCGCCGAGCGGCACTTCCTCGGTCGAGAGCACACGCACCCGGTCGAGGACGCGCGCGAGCGCCTCGCCGATCGGGAGCGGCTCGCTCACCGCTTGAACGTCTTGTTGCGGATCGTCTCCGACGCCAGCTTGTCGTTCGGAATCGCGATCCGCTCGTCGTCGGCCGTCCGCAGCCACGTGTAGGTGAGGCCGATCTCCTCGACCCTGCCGGCTGCGTCCGCGATCTCGATCTCGTCGCCGAGGCGGACCGGCTGCGTGAACGCGATCAGCAGGCCGGCGACGAAGTTGCTGAGCGTGCGCTGCGCGGCGAGGCCGATCACGATCCCGATCACAGCCGACGAGGCGAGGATGGCGCCCGCTACCGCCCGGACCTGCGGGATGACGAACAGCGCCGAGAAGACGCCGATGAAGACGATCGAGACGGCGATCGTACGCCGCACGACCTGGTAGCGCGTCTCGAGGGCGGGCGTTAGCTCCCG
>Ga0209579_10003516_pt1 | contig 11344 bp, 11 predicted proteins | sample Coa_R1_2_FD_187152 | JGI IMG/M metagenome (GOLD analysis project Ga0209579, IMG submission 187152) | Surface soil microbial communities from Centralia Pennsylvania, which are recovering from an underground coalmine fire - Coalmine... | ecosystem: Environmental > Terrestrial > Soil >... | reverse complement strand
AACCAACTATTACTCGTTTTGGTACAACTTTTGCACCTGGTGATAAAGTAATACAACTCGTTAATAATTACGATAAAGAAGTATTTAATGGTGATATAGGATTCATCACCCAAATTAATTTAGAAGCGTCCCTGGCTGCGGCAATCAAACTGGGTAAAATGTGGTATGTGAAACAACGCGAACTCGATATCATTAAAAGTGAAAAGCAAAAAATTGAGCCGATGGAAAATGGAAAGATCCAGCCGGTCTTTTTAGTCAATGCATTGGATAAGATAGAAATGCTGGCCGTTCAAAAGCCATCCATGGTCCCATTTGCCATAAAAAAAATAAAAAGTCTGTTATTGTATGTCATCTATGATAACAACCAGCCGAAAGTGGGTTTGGAAAAAGAATTGCGTTTGCTGGAAGAATTCGTCGAACTGGAGAAACTCGGCAGCACCAATATGAATGTGAGCATGAAGATTATAGGTAACACGGATGGGGAAAGGATTGCGCCATTTATCATTTTACCGTTGATAGAAAACAGTTTTCGGCAATTGGCGAAGCTTGATCTGAAAAATAAATTTCTGAACCTGGAAGCGCGCGTGGGAGAAGGGATTTTTTCATTAAAAATTATGTGGAGCAAGCCTGTCGACACATCCACGCTGACCAATAACGACAGCACTTTTTTACAAAATATCGCAAAGCGGCTAAACCTTCTCTATCCACAGAGTCACGAGCTTAAGGTTCTCATTAACACCGATCAGTTTGCCATTCATTTAAAAATGGATCTGCACAAAGCAATCAATTGATGCAGCTCATTTTGGCGGCAATAAAATTTTCTTTAAAGAGAGTTCGCGGAATTTTTTCAGGTCACTGATGTCTGTGTTGGAAAGTTGTTCGTTGTTATCGTATTTCGACTTCAGAAAAAGTACTCTTTTATGTGCCGGAAATTTGGCAAGGATATCTCTGATCATCTTCCCGGTTTCTTCATCTTTTGTAAACATGGGTGTGGGAGCAGGTTTTTCAGATCTATATCTTGTGGGCATTTTTTTTATGATGGCCTCAAGTGTTCCGAGTTTGCCTGGCGAAATTCCGGTAATCTTCGACGCTTTACTGTGTAATCCCTGCAATTGTTTTTTGCTAAGACTTCCCATCTTTTGATAGCGTTGATAAAGGCTGATCACAAAAGATGATACCGGAAAGGCAATGATGCAATCTTCCAGAATTTCGTTGATGATATCGATTTTACCCTTTTCCTTTTTCATTTTTTGATCCGAAAGAATTTCAAATTTAGTGAAACGCCATTGAATAGGATGACCATCAGTTCAAGAGTGATTCATTCCTTTATTTCAGGAAAAGAACGGCAATGGGCAAATCTGCAACTACAAAAATGCTTAAACGTATTGAGATACCCCGATTATACCCTGAAAATCCAGCATCGGAAGATCAGAAATTTATTTTTTTTGTTCAAAGAAGAATAATCCTTTCTTATTGCAAATGACTATATCCGGCAAGCCATCACGGTTCATGTCTTTCACAACAACCTGCAAACCGACGCCGGAATCATTATCGATCAGGTGCGGTGTCCAGGAAGGGGTTTTCCCGGCTTTGAATTCAAACCAATACAGAACTGCCGGGTCAAGCGCACCGGGGTCTTTTTCATTATGGGCAAAATACCGTTTGCCGGTGATCAGATCAGGATATCCATCCCCGTTAATATCTGCCATCGCAAGACCGTGCGATTGTGAAAATTGATTAAAGAGGAGATGATGTACCCAGGTTTCCTTTCCGTTTTCGTCTTTTGTTTTCTCATGCCACCAGATCCCGTAATTGTGCGCCGACGCGCTAATCAGATCTTTATTTCCATCACCCTTTACATCAAGCAAATATATTTGTGAACAATCTTCACCAAGATCCGCTGCATGAAATTTCCAGTTTGGCTGTTTGGGATCAGCGGGCATTTCCCACCAGCCTTTTGTAATAATAACATCCGGTCTGCCATCACCGTTCATGTCTGCAAAACCAAGGCCGTGCGTGTACCGGTTGGTTCCGGTATCGCCCTTTGCAATTACAAATCTTTGCCAGCTTGTGTCGCCTTTTTTGGATGGCGATTTCATCCAAATCATTTCTTTTGCAATCGGATCATTGCATAAAATATCCGGTCTGCCATCCCCATCCACATCAACAAAAGCCGGTGACTCATTTCCTGCATTGGTAAGAATGGTATGCATTTTCCAATGGGCTGTATTGTTCTTCGGATTCTCATACCAGACAGCTTCTTCACCGGGAAGGCTGATCCGGATTACATCGATCCATCCATCCTGGTTCACATCCATATTAAAATCTAAAAAAGAATTGCTGTAACCAGTACTTGGAAAAAATTGTTGTGGAGTGGTGATCTCATGTCTTGTCCAGTTTGGCGCTTCAAACCAAAAAGCCCCGGCAATGATATCCAGCTTGCCATCATTGTTTACATCACCGACAGTTACGCCTTCTGAAATAAAATCGTTGGTGATGGTATGTTTGATGAAAGTGGGTGCCGCAGATTGCGCAAATGGTTGAAGTGACCCTAGAAATGATACGATGAAAAGTAATGGACGCATGTTAATAATTAAAACCAGTTATCGAAGTAAAAACTTTTTATCGAAAGATTGGAAACAATTCGGGAATTTCACCAACCTTTACTAAAATTCATAACTTAGTTTTTTGACGATTGCTGTGGCATTATTTTCTTAAATAACTTTATTATACCCATGACTCAAACACGTCAGCTGGCAGCAATTATGTTTACCGATATTGTCGGATATACGGCTTTGATGGGAGAAGATGAAAAAAAGGCATTCGGTTTATTACGCAAAAACCGAGAACTTCAAAAACCCCTGATCAGTGAGTATAATGGCAAATGGGTAAAAGAATTGGGAGACGGGGTGCTGGCAAGTTTCCAAACGGTGACCGATGCAGTTTCCTGTGCAATGAAAATCCAACAGGCATCATCCATCATTGCTGATCTGAAATTACGTATCGGAATCCATCTTGGTGAGGTGGTTTTTGAAGACAATGATGTTTTTGGGGATGGTGTGAATATTGCTTCACGTTTGCAGGCACTGGCGCCGGTTGGTGGTATTTATATTTCAGAATCTGTGTTCAGAAATATAGATAACCAGAAAGACATGGAAACCGAATTTGTAAAGGAAGAGGTTCTGAAAAATGTAAAACATCCGGTGAAAATTTACCAGCTAAAAAAACAAGATCTCTATACCAGACTAACACAGGGAACTCCTGCTGCGGAGAAAAAAACTCCCGTTAAAAAAATAACTGAAAAATCAATCGCCGTACTTCCATTTGTAAATATGAGCAATGACCCTGAACAGGAATATTTCAGTGATGGCATATCCGAAGAGATTATTAATTCATTGGTACAGCTTCCTGAGCTCCGTGTTGTTGGACGCACCTCCGCTTTTTCTTTCAAAGGAAAAAATGATGATCTCAGGTCGATCGGTGAAAAGCTCGGTGTAACAAATATTTTAGAAGGCAGCGTCAGAAAGGCGGGAAATAAAATCAGGATCACTGCCCAGTTGATTGAGGTTGCAAACGGGTTTCATTTATGGTCCCAAAAATTTGATAAAGAACTGATAGATATTTTTGATGTACAGGATGAAATATCCAAAGCCATCGTTGATCAGTTAATGGCTGAATTGACCCGGATAGAAAAACCCGCTGTTCCCAAAACAGCAACCAGAAATGTTGAAGCATATAATCTATTCTTAAAAGGTCGCTTTTACTGGAGCAAACGCACGGCAGATGGCCTGACAAAGAGCATTCAATTTTATGAAGAGGCCATCAGCATAGATCCGCAATATGCTGCAGCCTATGCAGCAATCTCTGACAGTTACTCGCTTTTATGCGCATACCACATTCTTGCACCCCAGGATTCAATATTAAAAGCCCGCGAAATTGCACAGAAGGCTGTTGCTATTGATGATTCACTGGCAGAGGGTTATGAAGCGATCGGGCATGTTGAACTGCTATATGACTGGAACTGGGATCATGCTCGACAATCCTATGAGCAAGCCATCAGGCTAAACCCTGCATATGCAACTGCCCTTCAGCGCCACGCGTTGTTATCATCACTTTTCGACAAGCATGAAGAAGCATTGGATGGAATCATTATGGCAGTACATCATGAACCGCTTTCGCTTATCATCAACACAGACGTCGCCGTAATTTATTTTGTGCAGAGAAATTATTATTCAGCGATCGCAAAATGCATGAATGTCCTTGAAATTGATCCGAAATTTGGAGTGGCATTGTTTATCATCGGATTATCTTACGAACAACTGAATCAAACGGATGAAGCAATTAATTATCTTCAAAAAGCCTGGGAAGTCTCCCGTAATTACATCGCCTTAGGTGCCCTGATTCATGCGGTTGCTAAATCCGGCAAAAAAGAAACCGCCATGACGTTGTTGGGTGAATTGAAGAACGCCTCTTTAAGTAAGTATGTTTCTCCTTACACATTGGCATGCGCATATTTGGGATTGAATGAAAATAATGCTGCCCTGGAATTATTGGAAAAAGCAGTTGACACGCATTCGGTATGGCTTGTTCATTTACACATGAAATCCGACCCGCGGATGGATCCCCTGCGTAAAGAGATTCGCTTTCAGAATTTATTACTCAGTATGGGTCTGCATTGATTGACCCATACTGAGTAATCAAGAGCAGCCTGATTTCGAACCCTATATTAGTGGATTTATGGACATGCATAAATTCGTAACTTGATTGTCTCCAAATAAAAAATGAGCACCCCATCATCAACCGCAGGAAAACCTTCTTTACAAAAAGTGTTAGGCCTTTCTTCCTTATTCGTAGCTGCGATGGGTGGGGTAGCTTCGCAGGGAAGTTTCGTAGCCATCCTTAATGGCGCAGGCACGGGCGGTGCATCTTTTTTTATTGCCTTGGTTCTTGCGGGTATCCTCATGTTCTCTTATACTTTTTCTTACCTGGAATTATCCCTGATGATGCCAAAAGCCGGCGGACCGGGTACCTATGCCACAGTTGCAATAGGTCATTTTCCGGCAATCATTTTGGTCCTTGGCGGTTATTTTGCTGCTGCTGTTTTTGGCGCCATTGTGGAATTGACACTTGTAGAGCGTGTGCTTGATACCATTTTTCCAGGCCTGTTTTCTCACATTGGTTTGATCCTTTTGGCATTACTTACGATTTTGAACCTTTTGGGCATCAATATCTTTTCTTCTGTTCAGAATATGATTGTTTATGTTCTGCTAATTGCCGCTTTCCTTATTGGGTTTACAGCATTGAATGGCGATACCGCAAAAGGTATAACGCCGCCTTTTTTCTGGCAACAGCTTATCCATACCAACGGTTCCGTTTTTTCACTGACGGTTCTGGCGTTGTGGGCATTTGCCGGTTTGGAATATGTATGCCCGCTATTAGAAGAGGCAAAGCGACCTGAAAAAAATCTTCCCAAAGCAATGTTGATTGCCGCTGCAATGTTGATTATTGTTTATGGACTTATAGCATTTGCTGGAATGAGGCAGGTACCTGCCGGTGTTTTGGCAACTTCGGAAGTTCCACACTGGTTATTGGTGCATGCATTATTTGAAAAAGCCGGAGGTTTAGTTATAGTGGTTTTTGCAATCAGTACCACTTCCAGTACTGCTAATGCCGTTATCGCAAGCATCCCAAGGATGCTTTATGGAATGGCGCATCACAAACAACTGCCACAGATTTTCAAAAAGATACATCCGCGTTGGGATACACCCTGGTTTGGCATTTTGTTTTTTTTCACTCTGATTGCGGTGCCTTTAATTATTCTTGGCAAAGAGCCCGGCTATATCTTTGTGCTGATTATTTCGGCTACAACATTATGGTTGATAGCATATATAATTGCGCATATCAACGTCATGGTATTGCGAAAAAAATATCCTGCCTTTAAGCGGCCCTTTAAAACGCCGCTGTTTCCTTTTTTTCAAATAGTTGGGGTTATAGGTATGTGTTATGCCATCTGGAACAATTCTCCGTCACCAGACATGACAACAAAAATTTATCTCAACACGGGAATTATTATAGGCATAATTGCTCTTTATGCATACTTCTGGGTGAAATTTAAAATGAAAAAAGGGTTGTTTAGCATTGAACCAATTGATGAAGCAATAACAGATTAAAATTTGCGGAACCGAATTGCCATATATCGAACTTTGTTAAACGATTTTAGACGGAATATGAGTCTTCTGTTTCGGGTGAATTGAAAATAAATTTTTGAATCTAAGTTTGAATTTAATAGATTCTCAAATTAAAGTGAACGGCAAGCGAATTTTTCATAATGCGGATTAAAATGTGGTAGAATCCATCTTTAAAATTGCTCCAGAACCAATAATAGCATAACATATTAATTACTAAAGACATTCTGTTGCTTTTTGCTGAAGCAGTGACGTTTCCCAAATATACATTAAGATAAAAATTGTTATATTTAGAGTGCCTGAATAAATTTACTTAACAACTAAACTGCTCATAAAATGAAACCTTCAACCTACGTTACTATAATTGCAATTGTAGCAATTGCTTATGGACTTGCCCTAATTATAATACCCGTTAAGTTTGCTTCGAACTATGGAACTATTTTAGACGCCGCTGGCGCTGGGGTTGCACAAGGATGGGGGATTGCATTATTGACTTCTGGGCTCATATACTGGTTAAACCGGAACATCCCCGGATCCTGGAACAGTTTGTTAATTGCAAATATTTTTTTTAGTGTAATCAGCATCCCATTTAACTTAATGTCAATCTCGAATGGTGTAATGAATTCTATGGGTTATAGTAGTATTGCCCTCGAAGTAATTTTTGCAGTTGTATCCGCCTATTATCTATTTAGAAAAAAGTAATTGTGTTTATTTAATCAAGGCTAAAGAGTTGACCCAAAAGACCGGAAATCTTATTATGAATCCTGCTGGCAATGAATCGAAATTTCGGATAATTAAGAATTAGATAAATTTTTCGTATATTTTTTTGAATCAGCCTGAGATTAAAAATCAAGCAATTCCTGGGGAGTAACTTTCGGGACTTTTGCAATCAAAAATAAATGGCTAACGCCGGAGTTAACCTCACCCAATTCAATGCGATTAATTTGACAATACTCCAATCCACAATCATAAGCTAAATCTTCCTGGGAAATATTCTTTGCCTTCCTGACGGCAATGTATTGCATAAATTCAAGTAGACTTGGGTAGCCGCAGTTCGAGTTTTTTGTTAAAAGATTTGAAAATAATTCAAGATTTACATGATTTAAATTATTAGGTTTCAGCATTAGTCAATTTCTTGACATTAGATTCATAAATTGAAGGCGTGTAAATTGCAAGCAATTGCACTATAAATTGAGAATTCAATTGCAAAAACGTGTTCACAGAATGAAAGATAAATAATTTTGCAAAAAGCTTATAAATTTAAAGTGCCAAGATAGTATTTGTAGTCATTCTTTTTTTCGTCATCTAAAAAGGAAGCTTTATAACTATTGTTTGAAGCATAAATATGAACCTTGCTTCCAACACAGTCAAAAAGGATATCTTCAGCATCATTCTGCCAAATAGTATTATAACCGGTGTAATTGTTTAGATGTTCTTCAGGAGCTTCACCTATAATTATTACATCAGGATTCATTTCCTCCAATAGTTTTTTTGGTACTTTTCCACTATCGCGCCCATGATGGGGAGCAAACAGAATATTAACCTTTGGAAGCGATAAATCATCTTTAATATTTTCCATAAAATCTGTTTCTAAATCACCCATCCAAAGAATTGTTACGCCACCCTGTAGACTATATTTTATTATTACTGAGATGTTATTTGGGCTTCCACCTTCTTTGGCAACTTGAAGAGCCTCTTTATAAAATTTATTATTAGTGTTTGGCCACAAAATATTTATTCCTGAGCTACCTCTATGGACGCCATTAACATCATTTCCATCTTGATTCATCCATTTCCTACTGCAGCCTTCTTCCAAATAGAAAGCCTTTGAGGAATCTCTAAGTTCACAATATCTATTAAAATCAATTGACTCTTCATCTTTAGTTGCATCATTTTTTGCACAATAAAAATTCAATAATTTCATTTTATCATCAATGTACTTCAAGCCACAGATATGATCCTCGTCTGGGTGAGTAGATATAAATCTGATGATACCTTTTCCCTCTGATTCTTTTATTAATTCATTTAGTATTCTCTCTTTATTATCGTCATCAAGAAATGAATCGATGATTGTAAAATTGTCGCTATTGTGCTTTATATAAAACATATCCCCGTGACCTACAGAATGTGATTTTACTAAGCTCATTTGTTAAAATATTTATTTAGTCAGGAAGAAGCTTCAACTCTTTTTACCACATACTTTGTTTGTTTTTTATAAGAAAATAAAAAAATCAAAAAAATTGAAACCAATAAAATATAGTATGAATTTGCTTTTAAGAATTGGCATTTAGTTTCTAATACCGCGTAGATTTTTAGAATGCCCAACAAAATTGTGCTTGATAAAATAGTGCGGTAAGTATTATTTGCCTCTAACAGAATTTCAATTTTAGCATCTTTTTTACTCGCTTCCACATATTTTTTGTATTCCACAAATTTTATGAATGATATTTTTTTTAGAATTGGTTCGATTATTAATGAGCCAATTCTGCTTATTATCATGCCCATAAAATAAAAAAGAAAAGCATTTATAAGAATGTCAGATTGAATGAAATTATACCCTATCAATGCTTTGGAAAAAATTGCGAAAACAATTCCCGGAAATAAAAAATTGAAAATATTATAAGAGGAAATCTTGTCTAATAATTCTTTCATAATAAGTGTTTCGGTTGCTATGAAATAGCATATGGCTGACATTAAATTACGATTTTTTGACATCCCATAATATGAAAATTTTCAAGCGTCAAGAAATGAACTATGAGTAGCACCATACTACAACCTTTTTAGGCTTGCCAAACTCAATTTGGGTAAAGGTTTAATCCATTTGAATTTGACTTGTATGATGATGATTCCAATTTTTTATTAAGCGACTTAATTCTCGGCTATCGAATTGGAATAAAGACACTCTTACACATTTATAATTTCTTAACATCTATATAAGTAATTAATTTTATACACCAAGAATTTTATATTAAATATCCATGTGCAGCGCAAGCATTAATTTTGATTTAATAATAGCCCTAATCGCTTTGGCAGTAGGAATATCGGGAATTCGTTTTCAAATGATTGGGTTAATAACATCTCAATTATCAGATAAAGCCAGAGAAACAAATTCATATTTAGATTCTGAATTTAGAGTTCCTTTAATATATGAATCATATTCAAGTGTTTTTTCTTCCATTATTACCGCACAGCAAATTTTGGATATTCATTGTAAAAAATACAAATTTTTGATTATTACAGATAGCTTACGTTCTTATTTGATTGACCAATATTATTTGCAATTACATGCAACAATTCGAAGCCTGATACAAATTAGGAGCCTACCGAATTATAAGCCTTACGTACCTCTTGATAATGAATTAGCGCAATGTAAATCCTTTTTATCTGATGCAATTGGCAGATATAAATAAATCGTTTATTCCGCTAATAAATTGAAGGCAACGCAAAAGAAAATATTAAAAAAAAATTTTTATGGATTCTCTCAATTGAAAAATCTGTGTTGAATAATGGCAACCAAAATACAGGTTAACCCCTATTGGATTACATTTGTTATTATTCCTACCTTTTGGTTTCAAAAATCATTAAACTTATGTCCAGATTAGTAACCTGCATTAACAAACCGGATAGATACAGCACTCATGAAAGAATAACTCACATAGGAGGTAGCTGGGGAAGAATAACAGAAGACGAAGCTATTCGTCAAATTAAATCTGGGCAAAATTCTTATCATGTAAGAGTAGGCAATAATGACGCAAGGGTAATTATTGCAACAAGAAATGGTAGGGAATATTTGAAAACAGAAGCAGACACTGTTCTCGTTGATAATTTACTTAGTTTACACGAGTGCTCTCACTAAAAAAGCAAGTTAGAAAGTGGCAGATAATTAATCCACAATGTAAATTGATGTTGAGTAAATTCTTTTTGCTTATCATTAATAAAAAGATTTCAGCCAACTTCAATTTACAACTTTCATTATTTTTAGTAATTACCTCCATTTACCTTTGTTCCTTACTGACTATTGTGGCCTTTTTATCACAAATCCATTTTTTATAAATATACTTTGATTAAATGCTATGGCTAAATCCATTAAGAAGGAACACGAAGAACCTTTAGAAAAGAAACTTTGGAAAGCTGCTGATTCACTTCGCAAGAACATTGATGCAGCAGAGTATAAGCATGTAGTGTTAGGTTTAATTTTCCTCAAATACATTTCTGATGCCTTTGAGGAAATGTATGAAAAGCTCACATTACAGAAAAAAGAAGGTGCGGACCCCGAAGACAAGAATGAATACACGGCCGAAAAAGTTTTTTATGTCCCACCTTCTGCAAGATGGAAATGGATTCAGGGCAGAGCTAAACTCACAACTATTGGGCAAGACATTGACGACGCGATGGATGCAATCGAGAAAGACAACACTTCTTTGAAAGGTGTGTTGCCAAAAGTTTACTCACAAGAACGATTGGACAAAGCAAACCTGGGCGGACTAATTGACAAGATTAGCAACATAGCCATAGGAACAAAAGAAGCACAGAGCAAAGATGTGTTGGGGAAAGTGTATGAATATTTTTTGGGTGAGTTTGCTTTGGCAGAAGGAAAAAAAGGTGGACAGTTTTACACGCCAAGTAGTGTCGTCCGATTATTAGTTGAAATGTTAGAGCCATACGAAGGAAGAGTATTTGACCCTTGTTGTGGCAGCGGTGGAATGTTTGTTCAAAGCGAAACATTTATCAAGCACCACCAAGACCATTACAAAAAGAACAACGGGAAAAAACTTTCTCTCAATTCTGCCGACCACATTTCTATTTACGGACAAGAGAGCAACCAAACTACATGGCGGCTTGCAAAAATGAATCTTGCAATAAGAGGAATTGACAGCAGCAATGTGAAGTGGAACAACGAAGGAAGTTTTTTGAACGATGCCCATAAAGATGTAAAGGCAGATTTCATTATTGCCAATCCACCTTTCAACGACAGCAATTGGAGTGGTGAACTTTTACAAAAAGATGGAAGGTGGAAATTTGGAATTCCACCAATAAGCAATGCAAACTTTGCTTGGATACAACATTTCATTTATCACTTAGCATCAAATGGAAAAGCCGCTTTTGTTATGCACTGCGGAGCAGCAAGTAACAAAGGGCAAGCGGAGAGTTTAATAAGA
>Ga0209579_10003515_pt1 | contig 11345 bp, 12 predicted proteins | sample Coa_R1_2_FD_187152 | JGI IMG/M metagenome (GOLD analysis project Ga0209579, IMG submission 187152) | Surface soil microbial communities from Centralia Pennsylvania, which are recovering from an underground coalmine fire - Coalmine... | ecosystem: Environmental > Terrestrial > Soil >... | reverse complement strand
CAATGTCGAGAGCTTCGGCGTCGAGCGCGTGGTCAGGCTGACCAGCGAGGAGATCGCCGAACGGGTGAGCGAGCTTCGCCGGATGACCCACTTCATCGAGCGTCCGGTCGAACTCCGACGCTGATGTGCGAGTGCTGATCATCCCGCGTGACAGCGCGCGTGGATCGGGGTAGCATCGCGTCGCCGTGACGTGGGGATTTCTGTGGCTGATGCTGGCGCTGAAGATTCCGCTCATCGGGCTGCTCTACATCGTGTGGTGGGCGATCAAGCAGAAGCCCGAGGATTCCTCGTCCTCACGCGATGAAGACGGCGGCATCAAGCGCAACCATGCTCATCCCCGAAAGCCTTTGCCCAGGCACCCCCGGCGGGGTCCGCATGGTGATCCGGCACCCCTCCCGCCCGCCCGCGTGAGGAGCGTCCGGGCCCGGGCGCGAACGTTCGGGAATCACTAGGCGCGGGCAGCCGGGTTTCCGGCCGCAGGCCACCAGCCGGGTTTCCGGCCGCGGAAGCCAGAAAGCGTCCGGAATCGCGGAGGGCGACAACAGGGACACCTTTTTCACCCGTCGATTGCGATGCGCGGAGAAGGCCAATGCGCCCCCAGCCGCCGCCCTCGACCCACAAGCCCAGACCTCCCGCCGGCGGACGCCAACCGCTGCCTGCCCTGACAGACTTGCGTCGATGACAGCGCCGGCGACTTCGGTCCTCTCGGACGGCACGATCCTGCGTCTGGTCGAGGAGGGTCGGATCCGGATCGATCCCTGGGATCCCCACCTGGTCCAGCCCGCGAGTGTTGACCTCCGCCTGGGTGACTCGTTCCGGGTCTTTCACAACCACCGCGCGTCGGCCATCGATCTCCGCGAGCCGCCCGCCAACCTGACCGAGGAGGTGGTCGTCCCGCGCCAGGAGTCGTTCGTCATTCACCCGGGCGAGTTCTGTCTCGGTCGAACGCTGGAGTGGGTCGAGCTGCCGGACGACATCGTCGCCCGCATCGAGGGCAAGTCGAGTCTCGGACGCCTCGGATTGATCGTCCATGCCACGGCGGGGTTCTGCGACCCCGGCTGGAAGGGAACCCTGACGCTCGAGCTCAACAACCTCACGCGGGTCCCGATCAAGCTCTATCCGGGTCTCCTGATCGCCCAGTTGTCCTTCATGACCCTCGACCGCCCGGCCGAGCGCCCCTACGGCAGCCCGGAGCTCGGCAGCCATTACCAGGGTCAGCGGGCGGCCACGGAGAGCCGCTACGAAGGTGCGCCGCACCCCGACGGCGCCGCCGTCCGGTCCGCCGACGTGAAATAGTTGCGCCGTGCTGACGACGCTTCTGGCCGTCGCTGAGCCCTCCAAGGTTCCCTTCTACATCGCGGGCGGCGCCTTTGCCGTGTGGGCGGTCGTGCTCTCGGGGGTCGGGCTCACCCGGCCGTCGTTTCCCTTCGGTGTGACGGGGCAGCGGGCGGTCATGCTCGTCAGCCTGATCCTCGCCGCGCTGGCCATCGGCACCGCGATCGGCACGAGTAAGTAACCAGCCGCCGCAGCGTCAGCCACAGGACCCCTAAGCGTCTCGCCCGTGGCGGGCGGGTACTAGAGTCTGACCCACCTAGACCTGCCGGTTATCCGCCACACACATCAGTAAGCGCGCGAAGGAGTGCGATGACCACCGAGACCCAGCAACGTGATGGCGCCGGTACCGAGACCGGCTCGCAGACGCTGACGATCACCGACAACCGGACCGGCAAGCAGTACGAGATTCCGATCGAGGACGAGACGATCCGGGCCATGGACCTGCGCCAGATCAAGGTGAACGAGGACGACTTCGGGCTCATGACCTATGACCCGGCCTACACGAACACCGCGTCCTGCCGCTCGGCGATCACGTTCATCGATGGGGATCGGGGGATCCTCGAGTACCGCGGTTACCCGATCGAGCAGCTGGCCGAGAACTCGAGCTACCTCGAGGTCGCCTACCTCCTCATCCACGGCGAGCTTCCGACCAGCCAGCAGCTCGAGGAGTGGGTCCATCTGATCACGATCCACACGTTCGTGCACGAGAACGTCAAGGAGTTCATGCAGGGCTTCCGCTATGACGCCCATCCAATGGGCATGCTCGAGGCGTCGGTGGGCGCCCTCTCGACCTTCTATCCCGAGGCCTCTCAGATCAAGGACGCCGAAACGCGCTACATCCAGGTCATCCGCCTGATCGCGAAGATGCCGACCCTGGCGGCGTTCGCCTTCCGCCACAACCAGGGCAAGCCGTACGTGTATCCGGACAACGAGCTCTCGTATCCGGGCAACTTCCTCTCGATGATCTACAAGATGACCGAGATCCGCTACGAGCCGGATCCGCGACTCGAGCGGGCGCTCGACATCCTCTTCATCCTCCACGCCGACCACGAGCAGAACGCCTCCACGAGCGCGGTGCGGAGCGTCGGCTCTACCCAGGTCGATCCGTATTCGGCCGTCGCCGCCGGCGTGGCCGCCCTCTACGGGCCGCTCCACGGCGGAGCCAACGAGCAGGTGCTGCGCATGCTCCGCCGGATCGAGAAGAAGGAGAACATCCCGGACTTCCTGAAGGGCGTGAAGGAAGGCGACGAGAAGCTCATGGGCTTCGGCCACCGGGTCTACAAGAACTACGACCCGCGGGCCAAGATCATCAAGAAGCACGCCTACGAGGTGTTCGAGGTCACGGGCACCAACCCGCTGCTCGACATCGCGCTCGAGCTCGAGAAGATCGCCCTCGAGGAGGACTACTTCGTCGAGCGCAAGCTCTATCCGAACGTCGACTTCTACTCGGGCATCATCTACGAGGCGCTGGGGATGCCGATGGAGATGTTCCCGGTGCTGTTCGCGATAGGACGGACCGCCGGCTGGATCGCCCAGTGGCTCGAGATGATCGACGACAAGGAGCAGAAGATCGCGCGCCCGCGCCAGATTTACACGGGCGCGCGCGGGCGCGACTACGTCCCCATCGAGCAGCGCTCCTAGCGCCAGGCGCCAGCGAGGACCCAGCTCAGCCGTCCCGAGGACGGCCGTGAGCTGGCGGCTGACCATCCGGGCGGATGGGCGGGTCGAGCACGCACGCTTCGCCGGTCTCGACCAGCTGCTGAGTGCGCTCGAGCGCCGGGGGCGCGAGCTGGCCGACTCGGCGTCGACCCGCGCGGTCGATCTCAAGGTCAAGCGCTTCGATCCCGTACAGCAGGTCGTCGCGCGCTTGGAGCTGGCCGGCCCCGAGCGCTTCCTGCCGAGCGTCCGCGCCGGTGTCGATGTGCGGGGCGACGGCTCGACCGAGGCCTTCCGCGGTGCGCTCCGGCGGGCCGTCCTCGAGCCCCGTCCTGGTGAGGACGCCTTCCTCACGCTGCGCCGTGCCTTGGCCGACGTGCTCGAGGCCGCGGGCGCCGACGGGGGCGAGCGCGCCTAGAGGACGAGCGTCGCGCCGTGGCGGCGCAGCCAGCGGAGGTGCTGGCGGTAGTCCGGGCACCGGGTCGCCAACAGCCGCCAGAACCGTGGCGAGTGATCCATGATCTCGAGGTGGCAGACCTCGTGCCAGACCACGTAGTCGAGCACCGGCTCGGGAGCCAGCAAGAGTCGCCAGTTGAAGCTCATCGCCCCCGAGCGCGAGCAGCTCGCCCAGCGGGTTTTCTGGGACCGGATGGAGAGGTGTGAGTACGAGGCGCCCACGGCCGCACACGCGGCATCCAGCCGGGCTGTGACCTCGGCATGAGCGCAGCGGCGGTAGAAGCGCTCGATCGCGGCCAGGCGCGTCGCCCCCGCCGGGACCAGCAGCTCGTCACCCCGCCGGTGGACGCGCGTGCGCCCGGGCTCATCCACCACCCGCAGGTTCTGCCCCAGATAGGGCACGGTATCCCCGCGCGCGGCCACGGCGGCCCGCACCCGCTCCAGCTCAGCCAGCCGGCGCTCGATCCACGGACGCAGCTCACTTACGGCAGCGGCGGCCTCGCGGGCTGCCGCGCGTCGGGGCAGCACAACCTCGACCCCCCGACCGGGGTCGATGGTCACGCGGACGCGCCGGGCGCGGTCAGAGCGCCGGACTGCATACTCGATCTCAGCTCCGCCTCTCGGCACCGGGCGACAGGGTACGGTCCGCCTCCGACATGCCCGCGTTCCCCCAGCTTCTGACCCCGCTCAGCGACGGCAGCATCGCGCTGCGGCCCGCGGCCGAGCGCGACATCCCGGAGATCCTGATCGCCTACCAGGACGATCCGGAGCTTCACCTGCGGATGGGCACCCCGCGCCCGCCCACCGCGGCCGAGCTCGGGCGCCGCGCCGAGCGGGCCGAGCACGATCGGCTGGCCGGACGGGGGGTCTCCCTGACCATCGTCGAGCCGCCGCAGGACATCTGCGTGGGGCAGATCGACGTGCACCGAGTCGACTGGGAGAACTCCCGGGCCGAGCTCGGGGTCTGGGTCGCGGCGGGGCGGCGAGGACGAGGCGTGGCCCGGCGGGCGCTGGGGCTCGCCGGGCCGTGGCTTCTTCGGCAAGCTGGCCTGGAACGCCTCGAGCTTCTCACCCAGCCTGACAACGAGCCGTTGCAGAGGTCGGCGCGGAGCGCCGGGTTTCAGCTCGAGGGCGTGCTCCACGGGTACTTCCGGGCCTTTGAAGGGCTTCCGCGACGGCTCGTTCGCGGACCGGGGGAGCGTGTCGACATGGCGGTGCTCTCCCTGGTCAGGCGCGATCTGCGAGGCTGACGCGGTGGCGCAGTCGCGTGTGAAGCTGCCGCCGGGAATACGGGGCCCCTTCGAGGTCTACGTCAACGGGGTTCCGCAGGAGCTCGGCCGCGACTATCAGGTCGAGGGCGGTGATCTCGTCTTCGAGCGCCAGCTCGTCCAACAGAGCCTGGGACTCCGCGCCTGGCTACTCGGTTTCTGGGGAATCGGTACCTACAAGCGCAACGACGAGGTCGACGTGCGCTACGAGCTCGACGGGCAGCCGATGGTCGCGAACGGGCTCGAAATCAACCCAAGCTGAGCGAAGCGGCGGTTCCTACTCGGCCGTTCTCACAACCTCACGCCTCACCCACGGACGCAGGAGCTTCAGGGCCGAAAGAATCGCCCGCGTGGCCGGGGAGCGGTTGAGCGTGTAGAAGTGGATGCCGGGGGCTCCGCGGGCCAACAGCTCCGCGCACTGGAGCGTCGCGTAGGCCACGCCGAGCTGGAGCACGGCCTCGGGGTCCGAGGCCCTCCATTCGAGCGCCTCGAGCAGCGCGGGGGGGATGCTCGCGCCGCACATGCCGGTGATCGTCTTGATCTGCCGGACGTCGGTGATCGGCATCACCCCGGGGAGGATTGGAACCTCGATCCCCGCGCCGCGGGCCTCCTCGACGAAGCGGAAATACAGCTCGTTGTCGAAGAACAGCTGGGTGATCAGGAAGGAAACCCCACTTGCCACTTTCTGGCGCAGGAAGCGCAGGTCGTGGGCGAGGTCGGGAGCTTCGGGGTGGACCTCGGGGAAGCACGCGGCACCCACGCCGAAGCTGTAGCCCTCGGAGATCAGGGAGGCGAGCTCAGTGGAGTACTGAAGGCCACCGGGGTGCGCTCGCCATTCGGTCTCGCCCCGCGGCGGATCGCCGCGCAGTGCGAGCACGTTCTCGATCCCCGCCTCCGCGATGTCATCGAGGATCTGGCAGAGCTCCTCGCGCGTCGCCCCCACGCAGCTCAGGTGGGCCATCGCCTCGACCCCCAGATCCTGCTTGAGCCACTTGGTCACCTCGATCGTCCGGTCCCGCGTCGACCCCCCGGCGCCGTAGGTCACCGAGACGAAGTCAGGTTCCAGTGCGACGAGCAGCTTCAGCGCCTCGCGAAGGTTGTGCCATCCCTCGTCGGTCTTCGGGGGGAAGAACTCGAAGGAGAAGACCGGCCCGTCGGACGCGGCGAGGATCTCGTCGATACGCACGGACCCCGACCCTACAACCTTGACACAAGCGTGTCAAGGTTGAGCTGGAGAGTGGTGCTGGCGGATGGCTTGGCTGGGCTTATGAGAAGGTCGGGCACAGCCCTAGGAGGCCGCCCGCCAGCGCGGGGCCTCATCGTCGGGCTCACAGACCACCCGTTCCTCGCGCTCCAGATGCTGGAGGTAGCAGAGCGTCTCCTGGAGCAGTCGGGGCGCGTTCTGATCGGTCAGCGGCTCGCCGTGGACGGCGGGGGCCAGCTCGAGCGGCGTGCGGGGCTGTTCGTTCAGGGCGGCCAGCAACGCCTCGAGCCGCTGGCCGACCAGCCGCCGCGAGCCCTCGACGTGCCCGGCCACGTCGACGTAGGGCCGCCCGTGCCCCGAGAGACCGAGGCGCGCATCGAGCCGGCCGACGACGTCAAGGGAGTGCAGGAACTCTCCCACGGGGTCAGGCGTCCACCCGTAGTCGTAGTAGAGCGAGATCCGTCCCAGCACGTGGTCGCCTGAGATCAGCAGCCGCCGCTCGGGCTGAAACAGGCACACGTGGGACGGGGCGTGCCCAGGGGTCTCATAGGCGATCCAGGTTCCGAGGTCGGTCTCGACCTCGACCCCGTCGACGAGCTCACGCTGGGGCTCGATCACGCGAGCGATTCCGGAGGACATCTGTCGGTTGAAGCGCTCGGCGTAACGCTCGAGTGCGGCGGGGGGGATGCCGCTCTGGCGGCCGATCTCAAGCCGAGATGCCAGCGCCGCGTCCGGGTCCTCGACGCTCCGGGTCCCGTGCGCGTGGTTGGGGTGCATCCAGAGCTCGCATCCCGCGGCGTCGCAGATCGGCGCCGCCTGCCCCCAGTGGTCCGAGTGGGCATGGGTGCAGACGAGCAGGCGGACGTGCTCAAGCCTCAGGTTGACCTGCTCCATCGCCCGCTCGAGCTGGGCCAGTGACCCCGTCTCGTGGTAGCCGGTGTCAACCAGGACCACGCCTGAGCCGGCGGCCAGCGCCCAGGCGTTCCCGTGCGGCACTCCCGGCCACGGAAGCGGGAGGCGCAATCGCCACAAACCGGGCAGAACCCGCTCCCCGCGCCCGAGCTCGCGGCGCGGGTTCTTGGGCGACCGCGGGGCGCTCATCGGACCGGAGGTGGGCGCCTGCACACGAGCGCGGACGATATTCGCCAGCCCGTAGACTCAGGTCCCTCGTTGACTTCCACTACCGATACACAGGCTTCCTCCGGCGTCGATGTCACCCGCCGTTACTTCGAGGCGCTGGCCCGTCATGACCTCGAGGCCGCGACCGCTCACTGGTCGCCCGGAGGCATCGACCGGATCGCTGGGCAGGAGGGCCTGATCGCGCCCGCCGGCGTGAAGGAATACTTCACCGGGCTGTTTCGGGCCTTCCCGGATTTCCGCTTCGAGATCCTGGACATCATCGGGGACGGGGAGCGGATCGCGGTTCGCTGGCGTGCGCAGGCCACCTTTGCCGGTCCCGGGCAGTTCCAGGGCTTTGAGCCCAATGGAGCCCAGGTCGAGATCGAGGGATGTGACGTGCTCACGGTTCGCGACGGTCTCATCCAGCACAACGACGGCTACTTCGATGGTGGTGAAGTCGCGCGACAGCTCGGCTTCCTGCCGCCGGCAGGTTCACCCGCCGAGGTTCGCCTGGCGCGGCTGGCCAACCTCCGTACGCGGGTCCACAAGCGCCGGGAGGGCAGCGAGGCCGAGCGGATCGCCGATGGCGTCTGGATCGTGCGCGGTGGTTTCCCCACGCGGTGGATGAACGTCTATCTGATCGAGGACGAGGGCCAGGTCACGGTCTTTGACGCCGGGATCGAGGACATGGTGGTGCCGATTCGCGCCGCCGCGGCCCGCCTCGGGGGGATCAAGCGGGTCGTTCTCGGCCATGCCGACGCAGACCACCGGGGCGCGGCGCCCGGTCTCGGCGCCGACGTGTACTGCCATCCGGCCGAGGTCGAGGCGGCGCGCTCGCCGGATCCCATGAGGCCGTATCACCGGTTCGAGATCCTCGAGCCGCCGGCGCGCTGGATCATCCCGCGGCTGATGCCGCTCTGGGATGGCGGCCCGGTCGAGATCGCGGGCACGGTCGCCGAGGGGGACGAGATCGCCGGCTTCAGGGTGGTCGAATTACCCGGCCACGCTCCCGGCCTCATCGGGCTCTGGCGCGAGCGCGACGGACTCGCGCTCGTCTCCGACTGCTTCTACACGCTCGATCTCCGGACCGGGCTCAAGGCGAGCGCGCGCGTGCCTCACCCCTCGACAAATTTCTCCACCGAGCAGGCGGCCGAGTCGATCCGCAAGCTGGCCGCTCTGCGCCCTTCGGCTGTGTGGGCGGGCCACACCGATCCGGTCACCGGCGACGTCGTCACCCAGCTCGAGCGCGCAGCCGCCACCGCGACCAGTTAGCCGCGCGTGATCGACGCCGACGCCTTCGCGGCGCTCCTCTGCGACTGGTGCCTCGAGGCGGACGAGGGCCAGCAGGTGCTCGTATCCGGCAGCCGGCTGGCCGAGCCGCTGATCGTGGCTGTCCACCGTGAGCTCCTGCTCCGAGGTGCCTGGCCGGCGGTGAGGATGTCGCCACCCCGGCTCCAGGAGGACTTCTATACCCACGCCGGGGACGCCCAGCTCGACGGCTTCGCGCCGGTCGAGCTGGCCGAGATCGAAACCGTCGATGCCACGCTGCGAATCGACGCTCCGGCCAACCTCAATGCTCTGGCCGGGATCGATCCGCGGCGCATCGCTCGCGCCGCTCGCGCGCGCCAACCGCTGCAAGAGGCACGGTCGGCGCGGCGGTGGTCATTTACGCAATGGCCGACGCCGGCACTCGCGCAGGCGGCGCGCATGGGCGAGGGTGACTACGAAGCGTTCCTGACCCGAGCCCTGTTCCTGCATCATGACGATCCGATCGCGGCCTGGCGCGAGTTGTCAGCCCGTCAGGAGGATCTGGTGCAGCGGCTGAGTGGCGCGCGTGAGATCAGAATTCAGACCGACGGAACCGACCTCCGCCTGCGAGTCGATGGGCGCCGTTGGGTGAACTCCGACGGCCGGCGCAACATGCCCAGCGGCGAGGTGTTCACCGGCCCGCTGGAAGATTCCGCCGACGGGAGCATCCGCTTCACGATCCCCTCGCGCACGCGGGGGGTCGACGTCGAGGATGTGGAGCTGACCTTCTCGGAGGGACGGGTCGTGGCGGCCCGGGCGCAGCGGGGAGACGAGTACCTCCAGAGCGCGCTGGCCACCGACGATGGAGCTCGCTACCTGGGCGAGCTCGGGATCGGGACCAACGTCGGGATCGACCGGGCGACCGGCTCGACGCTGCTCGACGAGAAGATCGCGGGGACGGTCCACCTGGCGCTCGGGCGCTCGTACAAGGAAACGGGGGGCAGCAATGTCTCCGCGCTTCACTGGGATCTCATCTGTGACTTGCGCAAGGGCGGCGAGCTGAGCGTCGACGGCGAACCGCTGGAGCTGGATCAGTTCTTGAATCCTCGTCCAGTTCAGTAGCGTCAACTCAGTCCATGAGCACAACCGAGCGTCGCACGAAGATCGTGGCCACAATCGGTCCGGCCTCCAGGGACCTCGAGACGCTCAAGCGCATGATCGACGCCGGGATGGACGTGGCCCGCCTGAACTTCTCGCACGGCAGCCGCGAGCTTCATGCCGAGAACGCTGCGCGGATCCGCGCCGCCGGTGACGCGGCCGGGCGCCAGGTGGCGATCCTCCAGGACCTGCCGGGCCCGAAGATCCGTATCGGACGCCTCCGTGACGACATCGCCGAGCTCAAGCCCGGGGAGGAGCTCGTGCTCGTGTGCGGTGCCGACGACGTCGGGGATGAGGGACGAATCTCGGTGAGCTGGAGCGGCCTGGCCGCCGCCGTTGACCCTGATGACGTCATCTACCTCGCCGACGGGGCGATCCGTCTGCGCGTGACCGAGGTGCGGGACGGCGGTGGCGAGATCGCCACCGCGGTCGAGATCGGCGGCACGGTGGCCTCGCGCCAGGGGCTCAACCTTCCGGGTTCGACGCGCGGGTTGCCGTCCGTGCCCGAGGAGGACCTCGAGATGCTGCGCTTCGGCGAATCGATCGGCGTCGACCTCGTGGCTCTGTCCTTCGTGCGCACGGCCGAGGACGTCACCTCCGTGCGCAAGCACACGCGCCTGCCGCTGGTGGCCAAGATCGAGAAGCCGCAGGCCGTGGACGCGGCTGAGGAGATCATCCGAGCCGCCGACTGCGTGATGGTGGCCCGCGGCGATCTGGGGATCGAGCTGCCGATCGAGGATGTGCCGGTCGTCCAGAAGCGGCTGCTCGGCCTGGCCGGTCGGCTGGCTCGCCCCTCGATCACCGCGACCCAGATGCTCGACTCGATGGTCTCCTCGACCCGCCCCACCCGCGCCGAGGTGGCCGACGTGGCGAACGCGATCCTCGATGGGACCGACGCCGTCATGCTCTCCCAGGAGACCGCGGTGGGCGCCCACCCGGTGCTGGCGGTGGAGATGATGGCGGCGATCGCGCACCGCACCGAGCGCGACGCGCCGTACCGCACGTGGAACGAGGAACGCGTGCGGCGTGATGCCAGGGATCCGGCCTATACGGTCGCCTACATGGCCTGCGCCGCGGTGCGCGAGCTCCACCTGGCGGCGCTCGTGGTTCCCACGCTCTCGGGGCGCTCCGCGCGGCTGATTTCCGCCCACCGGCCGCAGGTGCCCATCTATGCCCTCTCGCCGGGTCGTGAGACGGTCCGCCGCTGCAACCTTATGTGGGGGGTGCAAGCAGCGTCGATGCGTCGCCATGAGGTCACCGAGGCGCTGATCGCCGACGCGGCGCGGCGAGTGGTCGAGCTGGGATGGATCAAGCCGGGCGCGCGGATCGGGATCACCGCCGGGCTGCCGAGCGGGCGTCCCGGGACGACGAGCCTGATCCAGATTCAGCGGGTGTGACCGCGTCCGGCTCTGGGCCTCGCTCCCTCCGCTACTGGTTACCGATAACCGCTCCGGTCGCTCGGCAGTAAGCACGGCCGAGCATCCTGCTCGGCCCTAACTAGCCGACGGCTCGACTGCGCCCGGGGGAGTAGAACTCCGCTTCCTCGCGTCCGAGGTCGGTCGCCGGCTGATCGCCGTAGAACCACTCGCGGGCGATGCGATGGAAGTTGTTCCGGGCTCGTAGCTGCGAGAGAACGGCCAGCGTCAGCACCTCCATCCGGCGCCCGAAGATGTGATCCGGCGGGGCCTTCTCGTGCCGGAGCTGGCCGAAGTACTCCGAGCGTGGATCGCTCATGTCGATCAGCACCTGCGTCGCGTACTCAGGCGTGAGCTGGACGGTCTCGTCCACCGTGTACCACGACGTCGCGGCCAGGAACTGCTCGAGCACCCGGCCGGGGTCAAAGCGGGTCGGATCAGGAAAGAACCCGGTCTCGGTGCCCAGGCGCATGATCGTCTCGGCAT
>Ga0209579_10003514_pt1 | contig 11347 bp, 12 predicted proteins | sample Coa_R1_2_FD_187152 | JGI IMG/M metagenome (GOLD analysis project Ga0209579, IMG submission 187152) | Surface soil microbial communities from Centralia Pennsylvania, which are recovering from an underground coalmine fire - Coalmine... | ecosystem: Environmental > Terrestrial > Soil >... | reverse complement strand
GCCTGGGTCGAGGGCATCAGCGACGCCGAGGCGATCGGCCGCTTCGAATCGATTTCCGAAGCCGACATGTTCGATTGCGAATATTGGCCGCTGGAGCAGGCCAAGCTCGGCACCCGCAAGGAACCGCCGCTTGCCGGCCAGATCGCCGCCGTCACCGGCGCCGGCGGCGCCATCGGCGCCGCAACCGCCAAGGCATTTGCGGCAGCCGGCGCCGAAGTGGCGCTGCTCGACGTGAATTTCGCCGCGGCGCGCGAGCAGGCAAAGGCCATCGGACCGTCGGCGCTGCCCGTGGTCTGCGACGTGACCAGCGCCGCCTCGGTGCGCGCGGCGTTCGACGCGGTGGCGGCAGCCTTCGGCGGCGTCGACATCGCAGTCTCCAATGCCGGCGCCGCCTGGCAGGGCCGCATCGGTGAAGTCGACGAAGACATCATGCGTAAAAGTTTCGAGCTGAATTTTTACGGCCACCAGCGCGTGGCCCAGGCCGCGGTGAAGATCATGCTGGCGCAAAACACCGGCGGCTGCCTGCTGTTCAATGTCTCCAAACAAGCGGTCAATCCGGGGCCGAATTTCGGCCCCTACGGTATTCCGAAAGCCGCGGAGCTGGCGTTGATGCGCCAATACGCGCTCGACTACGGCTCTGACGGCATCCGCGCCAACGCGGTGAACGCCGACCGCATCCGCTCCGGCCTCCTCACCGCCGACATGATCGCCTCGCGCTCAAAAGCGCGCGGCCTGAGCGAAAAAGATTACATGAGCGGCAACCTGCTCGGCCGCGAAGTCACCGCCCACGACGTGGCGCAGGCGTTCCTGCACCAGGCGCTGGCGCTGAAGACCACCGCCGACGTCACCACCGTCGACGGCGGCAATATCGCCGCCGCGATGCGGTGAGCGGTTGATCGGCCAGTCGCCGAGTGATATCATACTTGTTAAAAGTGATATCAGGTGAATACATGGCCCAGGTTGTTGTTCGCAAGCTCGACGAAAACATCAAGAAGCGCCTCAAACAGCGCGCGGCCCGACACGGCCACAGCATGGAGGCCGAAATCCGCGATATTCTGAATGCGGCGGTGGGAGAGAAAGAAACGCGCGAAGAAGGCTTGGGAAGCCTGATCGTGCGTCATTTCGCCGGCAAAGGCAGAGGCATCGACTTCGACATACCGGAATGGCGAGGCGAAAAGGCGCGCCCCGCGCGATTCCGAAAGTGATCGTCCTCGACACCAATGTCGTTTCGGAGCTCATGCGGCCGAAGCCTGACGTCAAAGTCACCGTGTGGCTGAACGGACTTGCGCGAACAGAGGTCTGGATCACAGCCATATCGGTTTTCGAGTTACGCTTCGGCATTGAACTCCACGCCAAAGGCCAGCGTCGAAGCCACCTAGAAGATAGTCTTGCTCGAATTCTCGAAGTCGGATTTCGCGACCGTATCCTGAATTTCGACGAGAAGGCCGCCAACGCTGCGGCACTCCTTTCCGCCAAGCAACGCTTAATGGGTCGCTCAAAAGAAGTCCGCGATACGTTCATCGCCGGCATCGTTTCCGCCCATCGTGCCGACCTCGCCACACGCAATGTTCGGCACTTTCAGGGGCTGGACATTCGGGTGATCAATCCCTGGGCAAATTAGCAAGCATAGTTCGCTTCGGTCGAGCGATACGCAACGTTCAAGGAAACTCGCCTGATGACAGCAAATACCGCAAGCGCCGACGCGTTACGCGCCAAGATCGATGTGCATCGCCCGGCGATTGCCATGGCGGCGCACAATCCGCTCGCGGCAAAACTTGCCGCCAATGCCGGGTTCGACGCCATCTGGGGCAGCGGCTTCGAATTGTCGGCGTCCTATGCCGTGCCCGACGCCAATATTCTGTCGATGGGCACCCATCTGGAGATGATGCGCGCGATCGGCCAAGTGCAGGATGCGCCGGTGATCGCCGATCTCGACACCGGTTTTGGCAATGCGGTGAACGTTGCTTACGTCGTGCCGCAATACGCAGCTGCCGGCGTCGCGGCCGTCGTCATCGAGGATAAGACTTTTCCCAAGGACACGAGCCTGCGCCCGGGTGGCCGGCAAGAGCTCGTGCCGATCGGCGAATTTCAAGGCAAGGTGGCGGCAGCGAAAGCGTCCGGCAGCGTGCTGGTCATCGCGCGAACCGAGGCGCTGATCGCCGGACTCGGTCAGGAGGAAGCGCTGCGCCGCGGCGCGGCCTATGCCGAGGCCGGCGCCGACGCGGTATTGATCCACAGCAAAGAGAAAACACCCGACGAAATCCTGGCATTTTGCCGAGCGTGGCCGGGGCGCGTGCCGCTGGTTTTGGTGCCGACCAGTTATCCGCAGCTTGCCTTTGCCGATGTCGCGGCGCTCGGCAAGGTCGGGCTGATCATCTGCGGCAATCACGCCGTCCGCGCCGCCGTCGCTGCCATGCAAACCGTCTTCCGCCGCATCATGGCCGAAGGCGGCATCGCCGGCGTCGAAAAAGACATCGCTTCGGTCGCGGACGTCTTCGCCCTGCAAGGCGATGCGCGGATGCGAGAGATCGAGAAAACGTTTCTGCGTTAGAACGCGCTGTTACTCTTCGATCTCGCCGCCGGACTCGGCCCAATCCTTGAAGCCGCCGAGATTGTAGACTTTCTCGTAACCCAAATCCTTGAGCATTTTGCCGGCGAGCGCCGAGCGTCCACCGGAGGCGCAATACACCACGACGCTTTTATCCTTGGCGAAATTCTTGTCGTGATAGGGCGATTCGGGGTCGGCGCGGAATTCCAACATGCCGCGCGACACGTGCACGGCGCCGGCGACCTTGCCGCTCGCCGCCACTTCGGTGCCGTCGCGCACGTCGACCACCAGCGTATTGCCCTTGGCGATCATCTCCTTGGCCTGCGCCGGCGTGATCTTCGGCACCGCGGCGTTGGCGGCTTCCATCATTTGCTTGATGCTTGTGGCCATCTCGTTCTCCCTCCCGCCATGCGCGAGAAACTCAATATCCTGGCGCAATATATTTTGGCACAATTCGACTACTCCGGCTAATCGAGGCAAAATCCCTTGCCGCGCACGAAGGCGCCAAAGTCCGCGCGCGTCGGCACGCCGTATTGGCGGGCCTTGTCCTGCGACCAGCCGTAAAAATCCGCCTCGCCCCAGTGCTCGGGGCTGCGTTGCCGGCGATACGGGCGCAGCGCCGCCCGCCGCCGGTCGTAGGCATCGATCTCTTTGGCGAGATCGCGCTCGCCATAGCTGTTTTCGATCACCGTGGTACGCAGCGACAGCCGCGGCGTGATCTCACCGGCCTGCGCCGGCCAGCCGATGCAGAGCCCCGCGACCGGAAAGACCCGCTGCGGCAGCCGTAACAGATCGCTGACCGTCTGCGGATGATCGCGCACGGCGCTGATCGGACAACAGCCCAGCCCAACCGCCGACGCCGCCCGCAGGAATGTCGCCAACACGATCGCCGCGTCCACCGCCGCATTGAAAAACTGATCGAGATGATCGTTCGGAAACGGCTTGTCGTGGAGTTTTGCCAACATCGGCAGCCGTTCACCGTTGGCGACGAACATCAGGAAGGCGGGCGCGTCCATGATCCACGGCATGTCGGGAATGGTCGCAACGATGCCGGCACGGATTGCCGTGTCGGTGACGATGACGATGTCGCATTGCTGCAAGTCGCTCTTGGACGGCGCCGAAAGCGCGGCAGCGCACAGCAGCCGCAACAGCTCGGGCGCGATGGGGCGCGGCAGATAGCGCCGGTGCGATCGGTGTCCGGCGATTTGGGCGAGCTCGTTGAGGCCCGGCAGCTCCGGATCAATCGCCATGTCCTCGCCGAAGCGCTCCGCCAGCGCCGCCGCGATGGCCTTCACTCCCTTATCGTCCGACATGGGCTTGTTCCACTGCTGGGTCGCGGCGATTCCACCGCAGCGCGCGGACCCTGACAAGATGGCGGCGCCATCCGCCGCCGACACTCAATCAATCGCTCGACAAAATCACGTTCTTCAAAATCGGATAGATCTGGTTCTCCCAGCGCTTGCCGGAGAACACGCCATAGTGCCCGACACCGGCCTGCATGTGGTGGCGCTTGAGATAGGGGCGCAGCTTGCTGCAGAGGTCGTGCGCGGCCACCGTCTGGCCGACGGCGCAGATGTCGTCGCGCTCGCCCTCGACGGTCAGCAGCATGGTGCGCCGGATCGCGGTCGGGTCGACCTTGTTGCCGTGCCATTGCAGCTTGCCGAGCGGCAGCAGGTGCTCTTGGAAGATGATGCGCACGGTCTCGAGATAGAACTCGGCGGTGAGATCGAGCACGGCGAAATATTCGTCGTAGAACGCCTTGGTGATCGCCGCCTTTTCCAGCTCGCCGTTGGCGAGGTTCTCGTAGAGCTCGCGATGCGCTTTGACGTGGCGCTCGACGTTCATGCTCATGAAGGCGGCGAGCTGAACGAAACCCGGATAGACGCGGCGGAACGCGCCGGGATAGCGCAACGGCACCGAAGCGGTCAGCGTGCGCTCGAACCAGTCGATGGTGCGCTTATTGGCGAGCTCATTGACCGTGGTCGGATTGACCCTGGTGTCGATCGGTCCGGCCATCAAGGTCATGCTGCGCGGCTGCGCCTTGTTGCCGGCCTGCGCCATCACGGCGGCGGCGGCGAGCACGGCGACGCAGGGCTGGCACACCGCGAGCACGTGGGTGCCCGGCCCCATCACGCCGAGGAATTTTATCAGGTGATCGATATATTCGTCGAAGCCGAACCGGCCGGCGGTCAGCGGCACGTCGCGCGCATTGTGCCAATCGGTGATGTAGACGTCGTGCTCGGGCAGCATGGTGCGCACGGTCGCGCGCAAGAGCGTCGAGAAATGGCCGGACAGCGGCGCCACCATCAGCACGCGCGGCTGCGCCGTCGCGATGTCCTTCTTGAAGTGGAGCAGCGTGCCGAACGGCGTCACGTGCGCCGCCTCCTCGCGCACCTCGACCTCGCGATTGCCGACGGTGACGCGGTCGATGGCGAACGGCGGGCGGGTATGGGTGAGGCCGGCGCGGGCGATCAGCTCGTAGACCGCGGTGAGGTTGCGCATTGCCGGGTGACTGGAGAGCAACGGCGCGCCGCCGGAATTGGCCGCCTTGCCGGCCCAGCTCCGGATCGGCTCCATGATGTCGGTTTGCAACTGATAGGCGAAGTATAGCATCCCGTTGCCCACAGGGCGCCGCGGGCCGTCTGGCGACGGCATACCCCGACCCCCCAACGACGGGAAAGCTAGTGCATTTCTTGTTGCACTGCGACAAGAATGTGAACATCCTGTGCAGTTGGGAAATGGGGCGCGGACTTGCGACAATCGAAACCGCGCGCCGGCATTGCTCGCTATGCCCAAACGCGTCATAAGTGCTTGAGTTCTCATCACCTTTAAAAGACGAGCGCGCGGGATGTCGAAGGCTACTCTCACCATCGCCAGCAAGAATTACGGCTCGTGGTCGTTGCGCGGCTGGTTGCTATGCAAAATGGCCAACCTCGATTTCGAGGAGAAGCATGTCGGCACCGACGACCCCTCGACGCGAGCCGAATTGCTGCTGCTGTCGCCGTCGTTCCTGGTGCCGGGCCTGACCCACGACGGGCTCAAGGTCTGGGACACGCTGGCGATCGCCGAGTACCTGCATGAGATCAAGCCCGACGCCGGCCTGCTCCCGGCCGACCAGGCGCAACGCGCCCATTGCCGCGCCATCTGCGGCGAGATGCATTCCGGCTTCAGCAATCTGCGCTCAGCGCTGCCGATGAATCTGAAGGCGCATTTCCCCGGCTTCAAATCGTGGGCCGGCGCCCGCGCCGACATCGATCGCGTCACCGCGATCTGGCAGGACTGCATCGCCAAGTACAAAGGCCCTTATCTGTTCGGCGCAAAACCCTGCGCCGCCGACGCGATGTACGCGCCGGTCTGTGCGCGTTTCCTGACCTACGACGTCGCCATCGATCCGGTCTCGGCGCAATACTGCCGCACCATCATGGCGCTGCCGCAGATGCAGGAGTGGGTGGCCGCTGCCAAAGTCGAGCCGGATGAGCTGGAAGAATTGGACGTGGAGTTCTGATTCCTCGTCATTCCGGGGCCGAGCGCAGCGAGGAACCCGGAATCCATAACCACCATCCGAGCAGGACCCGCACCAATCGTGAATATGGATTCCGGGTTCGCCGCTTCGCGGCGCCCCGGAATGACGGCACCCTCAATCCCACTTCGGCCGGCCGGAAAACGCCCAGTCGACGATCCTGCCGTCGCGGCTGCCGAGGCCGGCGATCTCGGTCATTTCCTGTCGGCTCAGCTCGAAATCGAAGATCGCGGCGTTTTCCGACAGCCGCTCCACTTTGCTGGTGCGCGGGATGACGACGATGTCCTGCTGCACCAGAAAGCGCAGGCAGGCCTGCACGGCGGTCTTTTTATGGGCCGCGCCGATGCGGGCGAGCACGGCGTTGCCGCGGGCGTCGCCGCGCGCGATCGGGCTATAGGCGACCACTGCCATGCCGTGAGCGCGGCAGGCCTTGAGCACTTTCGACTGGTCGAGGAACGGGTGGCATTCGATCTGATTGCACACCAAAGGTTCGCTCGCCGCCGCCAGCGCCTCGTCGATGAGCGCCACGGTGAAGTTGGAGACGCCGATATGGCGCGCCAGCCCGTCGCGCTTGACCTTGCACAGCGCGCCGATGGTGTCGGGCAGCGGGATTTGCGGATTAGGCCAGTGCAGCAATAACAGGTCGACCTCGCTCAGCCGCAGCCGCACCAGGCAATCGCGCGCCGCGCGCTCGAGGTCGCGCGGGGCGAAATGGCTCGGCCAGATTTTCGTGGTCACGAACACGTCGTTGCGCTTGGCGCCCGAGGCGCGAAAACCCTCGCCGACCTCGCGCTCGTTTTCGTAGAGCTCAGCCGTATCGAGGTGGCGATAGCCGAGCCGCAGCGCCTGCTCGACGACGCGGGCGCAGGTGCGGCCGCGCAATTCCCAGGTGCCGAGCCCGAGCAGCGGAATCCGCGCCCCGTTGGCCTCGACGCTTGGTGTGGCTGCGCTCACGTTCCCTCGCCTAGCTATCCCATTGCGGCGCCTGTGGCGGGCTGACGATGCGCGAGCCCGGCCGCGCCAGCATGCCGATCTCCGCCATTTCGGCGTCGGTCAGCTTGAATTCGAGGCTGCCGAGATTTTCCGCGAGCCGCTCACGCTTCGACGTGCGCGGGATCGGAATGATCTTCTCCTGCTCGAGGAAGCGCAGCGACACTTGCGCCGGCGACTTATTGTGGGCGCGGCCGATGTGTTGCAGCACCGCGTCGGCCGGCACCTTGCCGCGCGCCAGCGGGCAATAGCCGACCACCGCCAAGCCGAGCCGGTGCGCCGCCGCCAAAACCTTGGTCTGGTCGAGATAGGGGTGGGTTTCGATCTGCAAGGCAGCGAGCGGCTCGCTCGCCGCTCCCGTCGCCTCATCGAGCATGGCGACGGTGAAGTTGGCGACCCCGATATGCTTGGCGAGCCCTGCCCGCTTGACCTTGCATAAAGACTCGATCGATCCCGCCAGCGGAATTTGCGCATTGGGCCAGTGGATCAACAACAGATCGACCCACGGCAGCTTGAGCCGCTCCAGGCTCTCATCGACCGAGCGCTCGAGATCGCCCGGCGCCAGGCGGTTGAACCAGACTTTCGTGGTGATGAAGACGTCCTCGCGCGGCACGCCGGAGGCACGGAAGCCTTCGCCGACTTCGCGTTCGTTGCCGTAGTTCTGCGCGGTATCGAGATGCCGATAGCCCAGATGCAGCGCCGCCTCGACCAGCTCGACGCAGAGACTGTCCTTCAGCGTCATGGTGCCGAACCCGATGACTGGAATCTTGGCGCCATGACTTTCAATGACATGACTTTCGATCACGTCCATCCACCACTCCTGAACTCGCGCGGCTTCGCGTTGCGGACCAAGGATCGGCTATTGCCGGCATGATTGCCAGCCCAATGCGGACGGCGAAGGGACGTTCCGCAGCTAGCGGGAATTCGCCTTGGCGAGCACCGCAAAGGCCGCGTCGGGGGCCTGCTCGATGACTTTGAGCAGCGCGCGGGCGGGGCCGCGCGGCGAGCGCTTGCCCTGCTCCCAATTGCGCACGGTCTCGACCGGCACGCCGATGCGGGCGGCGAAGGCGGCCTGAGTGAGCCCGGTCTGGCCGCGCACACTGCGAGCGTAGGTCGCGTCGAGGCTGCGCCCATCCACCGAGCGCGCCGCCTGATGCGCCGCCGTTGCGATGGAACGCGGGTCCGAAGGAATGGCCCGCTCGCTGCCGTCGGGCAGGATTTCGACCAAACGGCCGTCCGCTTTCAGTCGCACGCGCAGCATATCGCCCGCTCCGGGTTTGCCGGCAGCTGGCATCATAGCTGATTCGTCGTAGATTCAATGAGTTAGTACGCCGCAGGCGGCCACCGCCACCTCAGCGAACGAGTAGCTCAGTGGCCTACTCAGCCACTGACCCGATATCCCTGCAAGGAAAAGTCAGAGCCGGCTGAAGAAATCGAGCAGCATCGCCCGCCGCGCCGTCTCCCGCGTATTGCAGGCGGCGTGCATCATGATCGACATCGTGCCCTGGATCTTGTCGTCATAGAACTGGCAGGTGCTGTCGCGATAAGCGATCCAGGCGCGCTGCATGGCGCGAGCTTTGGTGGCCTGCTCGTCGTCGAGCGTGCCGAGCAGTTTTTTGTAGTTCTCGTTGAGCAGGCCGTCCCAGATCGTGCCCTCGATGGCGTAGCAGTCGGCCATCACCCTGTCGGGCGCACTGCCCAGCGGCCCCATGCAAGGGTCGGCTACCAGCTTGAACAGGCATTGCTGTTCGCCGGCATCAAGATCGTCCTTGTCCTTGGCGGCGCAGTCGCGGATCGCCGCAATCTCCCGCGCCGTCGGTTTGCGGCTTTGGGCCTGGGCGGGCGCATTCGCCGCCGCGGCCAGCAGGACCAGGAGCATCGCCGAAACCATCCGCGCAAACACCATCCGCCTCCCGTAATCGCTCAAGAAGTGTCGGCCCGGCATCAAGCTTGGTTCAAGGGTGAATTCCGGGGAAGATGGGGCCCGCTACCGGCAGCCGGAGTTTTCGGACGTGCAGAATCTGCAAATCGACGGCCAGCGGCTTTGGGACACGCTGATGCACACGGCGCAGATCGGCGCGACGCCGAAGGGCGGCATCTGCCGGCTGACGCTCACCGATCTCGACCGGGAGGTACGCGACTGGTTCAAGGCGCAATGCGAGGCGCTGGGCTGCGCGGTTGCGGTCGACGAAGTCGGCACCATGTTCGCGCGCCGGCCGGGCAAGAACCCAAACCTTCCCCCGATCGCCATGGGCTCGCATCTCGACACCCAACCGACCGGCGGCAAATTCGACGGCGTGCTCGGCGTCCTTGGCGCGCTGGAAGCGATGCGCACCCTGCACGAAACCGGCTACGAGACCAACGCGCCGATCGAGATCGTCAATTGGACCAACGAAGAGGGCGCGCGCTTCGCACCGGCCATGCTGGCGTCGGGCGTGTTTGCCGGCGTGTTTTCGCCCGACTACGCCTATGGGCGCACCGACCGCGACGGCAAGACTTTTGGCGATGAGTTGGCGCGCATCGGCTACCGGGGCGAGGAAAAAGCCGGCGCGCGCCAATTTTCCGCGATGTTCGAGTTGCACATCGAGCAGGGCCCGATCCTCGAAGCCGAAGGCTGCATGATCGGCGCGGTGCAGGGCGTGCAGGGCATCCGCTGGTACGAAGTCACAGTCATTGGCCAAGAGGCGCATACCGGCACGACACCGATGGCGCTCCGCAAAAATGCGCTGATCGGCGCCGCGCGCATGATCGAGCGCATCGATGCCATCGCCCGCGAGCACGCGCCCGACGCGGTCGGCGCCGTCGGCCTGATCGAGAACAAGCCGAACAGCCGCAACGTCATTCCCGGCGAGGTGTTCTTCAGCGTCGATTTCCGTCATCCGGATGAAAAAATTCTCGACGCCATGGAGGCGAAATTCCGCACCGCGTTGGCCGACGTGCTGCCGCCGCTGCAGCTGGCTTACGCCGAGACGCGGATTTGGCAGTCACCCCCCGTCAAATTCGCGCCGGAACTGATCGAATGCGTGCGCATCGGCGCCGAGAAAGCCGGATTCAAATCGCGCGACATGATCTCCGGCGCCGGCCACGACGCCGCCTATGTCGCCCGCGTGGCGCCGACCACCATGATCTTCGTGCCCTGCGCCGGCGGCATTTCGCACAACGAAGCGGAAGCGACGAGTTTTGATGAATGCGCCGCCGGTGCGCAGGTTTTGCTCAACGCGGTGTTGGAGTTCGATCGGCGCCTGGGCTGAACCGACTACCGCGTTTTTTCAAATATCTCCCGCCCGATCAGCATGCGGCGGATTTCGCTGGTGCCGGCGCCGATCTCGTAGAGTTTGGCATCGCGCAGCAGGCGCCCGGCCGGATAATCGTTGATGTAGCCGTTGCCGCCGAGGCACTGGATGGTTTCGAGCGCCATCCAGGTCGCGCGCTCGGCGGCATAGAGAATGGCGCCGGCGGCGTCTTCGCGCGTGGTCTCGCCGCGGTCGCAGGCGCGCGCCACCGCATAGACGTAGGACTTCGAGGCGTTGAGCGTCACGTACATGTCGGCAAGCTTGGCCTGGATGAGCTGGAAGCGGCCGATCGGCTGGCCGAATTGGGAGCGCTGGTGGACATAAGGAATGACCAGGTCGAGGCAGGCCTGCATCACGCCGACCGGGCCCGCCGCCAGCACGGCGCGCTCGTAATCGAGGCCGGACATTAAAATGTTGACGCCGTTGCCGACGACGCCGAGCACGTTGGCCTCCGGCACCTCGCAATCCTGGAACACGATCTCGCTGGTGTCGGAGCCGCGCATGCCGAGCTTGTCGAGCTTTTGGCCGGTCGAAAATCCCGGGAAAGTTTTCTCGACCAGGAACGCGGTGATGCCGCGGGCGCCTGCGGTGCGGTCGGTCTTGGCATAGACCACCAGCGTGTCGGCGACCGGTCCGTTGGTGATCCACATTTTCGAGCCGTTGAGAACGTAACGGTCGCCCTTACGGTCGGCGCGGGTGCGCATCGACACCACGTCGGAGCCCGAGCCGGATTCCGACATCGCCAGCGCGCCGACATGCTCGCCGGAAATCAGTTTTGGCAAATAACGGCGCCGCTGCTCGTCGCTGCCGTTGCGGCGGATCTGGTTGACGCACAGGTTCGAATGCGCGCCGTAGGACAGCCCGACCGCGGCGCAGGCCCGCGAAATCTCCTCCATGGCGACACAATGGGCGAGGTAGCCGAGCCCTGCCCCGCCCCACTCCTCCTCGACCGTGACGCCTAAGAGCCCGAGCTCGCCGAGCTGCGGCCATAGCTCG
>Ga0209579_10003511_pt1 | contig 11349 bp, 6 predicted proteins | sample Coa_R1_2_FD_187152 | JGI IMG/M metagenome (GOLD analysis project Ga0209579, IMG submission 187152) | Surface soil microbial communities from Centralia Pennsylvania, which are recovering from an underground coalmine fire - Coalmine... | ecosystem: Environmental > Terrestrial > Soil > Unclassified... | reverse complement strand
ACATTCTTTCTGTAAGTCGCGCCTCACCGGTTGTTCCGTACAGCGTTCCGTTGGAATAGGTCGGCCTGTTCGGGCCGGACCCATCCCCGGTGAGGCGCGACTTACAGAAAGAATGTAATGTCGTAAGCGTTCCGGTCTGCGGGTCGAGAGCGAACACCGTACCGTTCCCACACGTGCCGCCCGCCGCTGCCCCATAGAGTGTACCGTTGCCGTCAATCACAGCGGTCGGATACTCGCCGTCCGTGCAGGTTGATTTGTGTACCTGGCTGCAAAAGGAATAAACGACGGTTTCCGTTGCGGAATTCACTGGTGAAGCACAGAAGGCGATAGAGAGAATCATGGCACCAACGGCGCCAAAAACGATCCGGTTCATTGTCAGACATTCCCCTGGTACCCGCGCGCAGATTAGCATGTTCACCGGAGACGCGGATATCGTGAAATTGGGCTGCGCCTGCTGCAGGTCCCAGACCTGATGGCCCCTTGTGCCCTTCAGATCGCACGCGACCGGGTCACATTGCGGCCGGTGTGCGGTGCTGACATGATGCGCGCTGGTATCCGGGGGAATTTCCATGAACCTGCTGCGCGCCGGCGTGACCGCGAGTGTCTGCTTCGGCGTGATTCTCGCCACCGCAACCGGCGCTGCTGCCGCGCACGTCAGAACGCTTTATTCCTTCGGCGCCGACAACGGCGGTCGCGTTCCCGAAGCTGCGCCCATTTTCGGTGACGGCGGAAATCTCTATGGCACCACGTCGGAATCGGGCCAGAGCGGCACTTGCGGCACCGTGTACCGGCTGGCGCCGGATGGCACGGAAACACAGCTTCACATCTTCAACTGCTCCGAACCCGGCGACCCGGTCGCTCCGCTGATCAGCGACCGAAACGGAAACCTCTTCGGGACGACCTATAGCGGCATATTTCTTTCCGGCGGCATCTTCGAAATCGCTTCCGACGGCAGCTACAGCCTGCTTTACCAATTTTCCGGCGAGAATGGCGACGGGGCCAATCCCGGCGGCGCTCTTCTCGAACGGAACGGGCAATTCTACGGCACGACCAACTATGGCGGCGGCGCGCCGAACGCGGGCATCGTGTTCCGGATGGCCAAAGGCGGCACGCCGGTGCCGATCTACACATTTTCAGGCGGAAGCGACGGCGCAAACTCGAACGCGACGCTGATCGCGGACAGGAAAGGCAACCTGTACGGCACGACCCAGCGCGGCGGCTCGACGGGCTGCAGCAGCAGTTACGGGCCGGGCTGCGGCGTCGTTTTCAGGCTGTCGCCGAAGGGAAAGGAGACGGTGCTGCATACGTTCATGGGCGGCGTGGACGGGATCTGGCCGCAATCCGGGGTTGTCGCCGACGCCGACGGCAATCTGTACGGAACGACCTGGGAGGGAGGAAGCACGCTCTACACCTATGGCTGCGGCACGGTCTACAGGATCACGCCGGAGAGCGAGGAGAGCGTGCTTCATGCCTTCCGCTGCGGCAAGGACGGTTCGGCTCCGTATGCGTCGCTGCTGGTCGACGCAAAGGGCAATGTGTACGGCACGGCAACGCATGGCGGAAACGAAAATGCCTGCGCGGGCGGCTGCGGAACGGTATTCAAAATAACGCCCGACGGCCGGTTCAGCGTGCTGCTTGCGTTTGTACGAGGAAAAGACGGCAGCGGCGCCTATTCGTCGCTGATAGAAGACAGGAAAGGGCGGCTCTACGGGACGACCCTCTATGGCGGCGAATACGATTACGGCGTGGTTTTTCGACTGACGCAGCCGTGACCGAAGCGCGCCGGGCACAGGAACCGAGTGTGACGAAATCGGGCCTTTGGGGCCGCTTCAGGCCTGCCTCGCCCGTTCAGGATGACGGAACGCCGCCTCCACACGTCGGCCGGTTTGTCCATCGCCGCCTGCACTGCCCATGACGGCGCCTGTGACGGGCGAGCGCGCCCAAAATGACGCGCGGGATCTTGACACCTTCTGCCGAAAGGGCTGCCTTCGTGAGCGCCGTCAGCGCATCATTGAAGCGCGCTCGGCCTTCTCTGCGGTCTGACGCAAGTCCTGTCAGCCGGAATCACGCCGCCGCGGCGGCCTGCCGCAATACGGGAAGCGTCACCGTCACCACGGTTCCGACATGTTCGGTGCTCTCGATGCGCACCGTACCTCCGTGCAGGCGGGCCAGGCCGTGAACGAGCGCGAGACCGAGCCCCGTTCCTTCGCGCGCGAGGTGGGGATCGTTGGTGACCCGCTCGAAGGGGCGCCCGAGGCGTTCGAGCGCAGCTTCGGGAATTCCGGTGCCGGAGTCGCGGACGGCAATCTGCAGAATATCAGCACCCGTTCTGACGGAGACCAGGACTTCGCCGCCCTTCGGCGTGAACTTGACGGCGTTCGACAGCAGATTGATCAGGATTTTTTTCAGCGCGCGCCGGTCGGCCACCACGTTTGTTCCGTCCCTCGGCGCATCCGTGGACAGCAAAATCTGGCGTTCCTCAACCGCGAATCGCATCAACGCGGTACAATCGCCGATCAGGCCGGCGAGATCGACGTCTTCCATGTGAAGCACAAACTTGCCTGCCTCGATCTTCGACATATCCAGGATGTCGGAGATCACCTCGAGCAGGTGCAAACCCGACTTGTTGATGTCCCGGACATATTCGCCGTACCGCTTCTCCAGCGGACCGAAAATGCCCTGCAGCATCATGTCGGAAAATCCGATGATGGCGTTGAGCGGCGTACGCAACTCGTGGCTCATATGCGCGAGGAATTCGGATTTGACGCGGTTGGCGGCTTCGGCGGATTGCTTGGCGATGCGGCTCTTGACCAGCTCGTCCTCGACGCGCTGCTTTTCGAGCGCGTTGCGGCGGAATACGGCCAGCGCGCGCGAAAGCTCTCCGATCTCGTCGGCGCGGTCCGCGAAAGGTACCTCGCAAGCCATATCGCCGTCTGCCACAAGCCGCATGGTCTGGGCGATCCTGGCCATCGGGCGCGCGATCCTGCGGCTAATGAACAGTGTCGCAACCAATGCGCAGACGAGCAACAGGAGCATGATGCAAAGATGGATGGCGAGGTTCCGGCGGGCAGCATCAAGCTCCTCGCGGGCGTGGTTGTCGGAAAGATCGACCGCGATTTTCGCCACCTGGACGAGGCTCTTCATTGCCGGATTGGAAGCGCTGATCCAGTCGTGGCCCGAGGTCGGTGGCCGCTTTCCCGACGCGAACGCGTCGATCACTGTTTTGCGAAGTCCGCGCAGTCGCACGAAATAAAGCTCGTTTGCGGTGGCGATCGCGGCGTGCAGCGCGGGCGGCAGGCGTCCCAGACTCGCGTCTTCCAAAATCAAGCCCCAGAGCGCGTCCGCCCGGCCAGTGAGCTCGGTCATGACTTCAAGCCGGGCGTTGCCGTAGCCTTTGCCGCTGGCGATGCCGGCACCGACCAGCAGCCTGTCGTTCCCCGCGAATTCGCGAACCGCCCAGCTCAGCTGCTTGATCTTCATCATCTCGGCGATGAACGCGTCGCTGCGGTCGATCTCGTTGGTGAGCTCTGCGGACACACGGTCCTCCGCCGCAAATGGGTTTCTGTCGGTCGGAACCCACCTGGCAATTCTTGCCGCCAATCGGAGCTCGGGCCGGCGCAGCGCGGCATCAATCTCCGGCCGCTGCCCGTCTATGGCGGCTCTCTCTTTGACGATGGCGGCTCGCTCGGACGCGGTGCCCATATTGTTCATCGCGAGCCCGAACAGTGCACGATACAGGGCGGCGGTGGAACGCGCCCGCACTTGCTTGATGTCGGCCCAGGTCTCTGCGTCCACAGCGCGCGGCGATTCCAGCACCATGCTCACGGTGCCCAGTTCGAACCTGCGATACTGCATCGACATGAACAGGTCGCGCGTGATGCCCGAGGCTGTAACGATGCGCCGTGCCATGCGCATTTCGTCCCAGGCGCGGTTCGCCAAAATGGCGGATATCACCACCAGCACAAGCGCCATGGCGCCCGTAGTGGCTTCCAGTGTCCGCCTGATGGACAGTGTCTTGCTCATGACGCGTCGGGCTCGCTCGCGGATCCGCGCGAGAGACGGATCGAAAGCGTGGATGGTAACGATTCAATAGTAATGATGGGCTTAATGGCGATTTCACGGAGGCGTGAGCGTTTCTCCGGGTCGACTCCTCCCGCAGCGGCCGGTGAGCAGATGGGGCAGCCATGAATGTCACGCGCAGAAACGTGCTTGCCGGCGCGGCGGCATTGTCGACGCTGCCGCTCGCGGTACATGCGGGCGGGACTACCGATGTCGATGTCGCGATCGTCGGCGGCGGCGTCGCCGGCACCTACGCGGCCTGGCGCCTCGCAGGCGAACAGCCCCGCCTGCGCGTCGCCCTCTTCGAGACGAGCGACCGGATCGGCGGGCGGTTGCGCTCCATTGCATTCCGGGGAGCACCGAATCTGATCGGTGACGCCGGCGGCATGCGCTTTCTGCCGGCCCACCTGCACGTTTTCAACCTTGTACGGCATCTGGGGCTGCGCGCGCGGGACTTTCCCGTCATTGAACCGCAGGACCATCTCGCCCTGCGCGGCCGCAACTTCACATACGGGGAAGCAGGACAGCCGGCCAAACTCTTTCCGTACAACGTTCCACCATCGGACCAGGCGCCGAACAGTCAGCGCTATGTGCAGGGCGTCGAGAAAATCATTCCCGGCTTCGGCCACATGACGCCCGCGCGCTGGCTGCGCATCCGGTCGGGCATCCGTTACAAAGGCCGGCTGCTCAAGGATTGGCCGACCTGGGCGCTGAGGGCCGACATATTTACGGACGAGGAAAACCGCTTTCTCCAGGATACGGGGGGCTACGACATCGTGCCTCTCGGCAACGCGCTTGCCGACTTCGACGAAGGGCTGCTCGGACCCGATCGGTCCAAACCGTACCTGACGATCGCGGGGGGCTATCAGAAGTTGCCGCTCGCGCTTGCGGCCGAGTCGCGGCGCCTCGGCGCGAGAGTTCTGACAGAGACCCGGCTCGCGAGTCTTTCGGTCCCGGGATTGCCCGGGCAGGCATTCAGGCTCGGCCTCGTCGATCGTACAGGCCGCGCGACCGCGCTTTCCGCAAGACGCGTGGTGCTCGCGCTGCCGCGCCGCGCGCTGGAACTGATCGAGGACTTCCCCGCACGGCGCGATCCTGGGGTTGCCGCCCTTATTGCATCCGTCGTCGGCGAGCCCGCGAGCAAAGCCTTTCTGCTCTATCCGCGGCCCTGGTGGCGCGATCTCGGCATCGACGGCGGACGCTCCGTCACCGACATGCCGGCGCGCATGTTCTATGCGCTGGGCGCCGAGAAGGAGCGGCTCGCGAGCGAGCTCGCGAAGGGTTTTGGCCTGCTGATGGCCTATTGCTGCGGACCGGATGTACAGTACTGGCAGCAGCTGGCACCGCAGGCGCCGCGCGAAGCGGCGGGATTTCAATGGCTGCCCGGCAATTCCGGACTCGCTCTCGAAATTCATCGCGAAGCGGGACTGACATATGCGGCGCAACCGCCCGCGCCGCTTAGCGCCTGTCTTCAGGACTGGACCGTCGATCCTTATGGCGGCGGCTGGCATCTGTGGCGTCAGGGGGTCGACGGGCTGGAATTGGCCGATGCCGTGATGAGTCCCCTTCCCGGTCATGACCTTTACATTTGCGGCGAAGCGTACAGCTCGTACTACCAGTCCTGGGCGGAAGGTGCGCTCGAGCGCACCGAAACGATGCTGCAGCGCCACTTCGCATTGAAGCCGCCCCGCTGGCTGGCCTGAGATACGGATCGGGCCCGGACTTGACTCGTGTGAGTTCACCCTCCCGTTGCGTTGAGGCAGTTGCCAATTCGGGAATCAGGGGACGCAAGAATCCGTTCCGATCATGGCCGGCGTACACAGCGGGCTCTCAATTGCCGGTCTTCACTCCGATCGTGAAAGTGGAAGACGAATTTGGCGTCCCGGAACTTGCGTGGGCGCCGAATGTCTACTGCACGAGCGCCGCCTTCAGGGAATTCGCCGGGGTGATGCTCGCCACGCCCGTTCCAGCGCAGCTGTCGCCGAGATAGGCGGTGCCGCTGATGGTGATCTTGTCGCCGATCACTTCCGTACAGGCACTCGGCGTGTTCGAGCCGCCGGAGAACGTCACCTGCTGGGTGGGGAAATAAAGCGCGCCTGTGATCGTGGAGTTGCTGGAGCCGCTGATGTTGTTGTTCGACGTGTTCCCCGCGCGGCTGCCGAAAAACAAAATGCCGGCATAGGTGCCGCTCGTCTGTGCGGTGAGATTGACGACGGCCGACCCGCTGATCGCGACCGTTCCGCCCGTCACATAGAAGGTTACGTTGTGCGCGGTCACGTTGGACCCGCCCTGAAAAGCGAGGTTGCCGACCACATAATACGTGCCGCCGGACTGGAAGGTGGCGGTGCTGGAAACATTGATGCCGTGGCAATAATAGCCGATCGGCACGTTGGTCGGCGGGCTCGGCAATGTCAGACAGGGGCCGCTGATCGCAGGCGCAGGAACGGCGGCGTAGGGATCCGGAGTCGCGGCCGCCCCCGTCGTTGGTTTTGTACAGAGATCGAGGGTCAACCCGGTGGTCGTTTTCTGGCCGCCGACCGTTATGGTACACGCGGCCGATATTCTCGCGCTGCCGCTCATGTCGAGCGCATCGCTGTTGCTCGAATTGGCGATGACGTCGCAGGCCGGCGCGTCCAGATATCCCGAACCGCTGATGGTGAAAGCCTGCGAAGCGGTCGGGTCGAGCGTAAGGATGCAACCCGACCCGCTGGCGGACTTCAATTCCGCGTAGGAGCTTGCGCTCACCGAAACGCTGCTCGTTCCGGTGAGGACCCTCGAAAACGTCATCGGCGTGGTCGAACTCACGACCACCTTGACGGCCTGGTTCCCGTCGCCGGTGGGCGAGTTCACGAGCGTCGGCGTGAGTCTTGTGCTCGCATAGCCGTTGAGCGAGGCCATGTTGCCGACCGCCGTTGTAACGGCCGATGTGGAGTTTGTCTCGGCATAAACGGCGGCGCCGGCCATGGCGGCGGTGTCCGCCATCCGCTGGTCCTCGATACGACTGTACAACGCGCTGCCGTAGTCGGCCGCCAGGCCGGCGACACCTACGAGCGATGTCATCAGCACGGCCGTCAGAAGGGTGAGATTGCCTCGGCAATTCCGGAGAAATTTATTCAACATGGCGACACCGCTGCGAATTTGACCCGCCCGTGATAGTCGCAACGTTGCAATGGAGCGTTGCGCGAGAATGTCGAATGCCACCTTTCCTGACTGTAACCGTCTGCAATTCCGGCTGGTGCCCGTGTCCGCTTCTCACCTTCGATTCAACGGCGGCTTGCCGGCGCGCGGATCGTTAGCGAGCAGGACGCGCAACGGCTGGCGTGGAAAGCGATCGGCTGGGAGCGGATGACGGTGCGCTACCGTTCGCGCCGGCCGGACGATCACCGCCCGAACTCAACTCGCCGCTGCATGAAAGTTCGGGGCAACGCCAGTTCAAATCGAATCAAAGGATCGGCTATCGTGCTGCGCGCATGCGCAGCATCCAGTGCATCACAAAAAAAAATTTATAGTTCGCCGCCTTTCATCTGGATCATGCGCACCCCCCTTCGCCCCGAAGGGCTTCGGCGGGCGAGAGCGACAGGGCCCGCGGAGCAGCGAAGCGGGATACGCGCATGATGACACGCGCAACCTGCGTTTCTCACTGGTCGGATCACGCCCTAGAGCGGCGCATGCGGCACGTGACCTGGCGCCGGCGCTCTGCACGGCGGCGGGCCAGCTTATCACCATTCCGATGGAGTTGACATGCATACCAATTCGGTATAATGAGCGCCTGGCTCTTTGAAATCCGTGAACGTCGAAACTCCGTCCGGGCTGGCTGGTGGCGGCCCCGCGGCGCGCCTGCTTCCGCGACCCGCCGAACGGCCCGACATCCGATGCGTGTGCCGCAGGATTCGCGGCGAATTTCGCGGGAGACTTAGAAAGAACGGCCCGCCGTCCCCACACACAACATATGGACAAAATAGGGCCGCGCCCGAGGGGCCTTATCTTCCCTGGTGCAAGGAAAAAGGCAGGGAAAATAAAAAAACCGCCCGCTCCAATAAAAAACACAAGATATGGAGACCACGAGGCTCCGCCCGGGAAGGCCAGCGCGGATTCATCTTGAGCCTGCCCGCCTATGCCTGAATTTTCGGCGGGTCTGTGCCTCGTGTCCGCCGAAGCCGCAGGCGACGGCGGATCGAAGCATTAAGGGCGCTTCCCAATACCGGCCCGGATACCCTCCAAGTTCCCTCAGTGAGGGAATTTCTGAGGGAATTTTTCAAAACTACGGAATGCGTGTGGGCGGGAAATGCTGACAGCCGCAGGTTGTATATCCCGGAATCCGCCAGACATTCCCGTGAACGCGCGCGAGCAACTCCAGCGCCGGTTTGATCCGGCTCGCTTGGCCAACGGCAACCTTCAGCCGGCAGGCTGGCCATCCGCAACAGCGCTGTACGCTCTTGCGATTCACGGTCCGGTGATGGAAACGCCTGCGGCTTTCAGCCGGTCGAGCACGCCGTCCCTGCGCAGCAGGATGCCGATGTCGACGACGGCGACCGTCTGCCCTCCTCCCGCCAGCGCGTCGTCGATGGCCTGAACCGTGTCGTCCACCGAGCGCGCGTCGATGGCGGTGGCGTGCGACGACAACCGGACGAGACATTCGTAGTAGTTCGACGGCGACCAGTTCGCCATCATGGCGGTCACGTCGCCGATCGCCCAGGCATTCGCGGCGGCCGCTGCATGGCGACTCTGGAAATCGATGTCGCGTATGACGGCATCGATACACCGGCCCGTTTCGGAAGGCGGCAGCTTCAAAAGCTCTTCGCCGCTCTGGACCAGATCGTACGTCCCGACCCGATGTACAGGCACGCGCCGCGCCCGCGCGAGCGCCGCGATCGAATCCTCCGGCTCATGCGTCGTCAGATAATACATGTGCCGGAAATCGCTCCCCAGCCGCATGGCGGCCCGAATCGGCGAATCGCCGCTGTACCGGTCGTTCGGCTCGCGCAGAAGCGCGGATGCCTGCCCGAGTTCAGCCGCCACCGCCGGGTCGAGAATGTCCTGGAGTGTTCTGCCATGCGGCGGGTGCAAGAGATCGCCCTCGGTGAGGTAGAACCAGGCGCCGCTGAAAACACCCATGTTGACGTTCGGCGGCAGGAGCACGAGACGCGCGCCGCCGAGAAGCGCCTCGAGCGGCCTCGTGTTCCAGACAAAGTTGTCGGGGAGCGGCTCAACAATTCCGAGAATGGCAACATCGGCGCCGTCCTTCGATGCGTGCCACATCGCGGGACCGGTCGCATTGGCGGTGACGATTACCGTCTCGAGCGGCCGCGAGCGGGGAGGCGACGGCTGCGCGCCCGCCGCAAGGGCGAGGCCGGCCAGAAAGGCCCCCGCGAGAACAATGCAGCGGCAAGGCATCGGTCGATATTCGCAAATGGCCGGTGGCGCCGTCGAGCCCGTCTTAGGGAAGCGGAGACGGCGACGATGGTTCCGGTTTCGCCGGGCCCCCGGGCATTCCGCCGGCCCCCATAAAGCCCTATTCTCGGACGGGGCCATCGGGGATCAAGCTCATGCGATTGCGATATCTCGTTCCGGCAGCGCTCGCCGCAGTGCTCGCGCTCGCCGCCGCGCTCGCGCCCGCCGGCGCCGCCCACGCCTGGACATTGAAGACGCTCTATTCCTTCTGCGCCGAAGCCCATTGTACCGACGGGTCGGAGCCGCTTGCCGGGCTGCTGCGGGATTCGTCCGGCAATCTCTACGGAACGACCCTCGTGGGAGGCACGCATGGCGATGGCGTCGTCTTCGAGCTGGCCGCGGGGCACCGCGGCTTGACGTACAAAGTGCTCCACGATTTCTGTTACGCCTGCGGCGATGGCACCAACCCCGAGGCCGGCCTGATCATCGATGCGAACGGCAATCTCTACGGCACGACGGCCCAGAGCGGCCCGACCGGCTGCGGAACCGCGTTTCGCCTTTCGCCGAATGCCGATCGTTCGAAATGGAAGGAAAAGACGTTGTACGCGGCGCCGTGCGGATTCGGAAACAACATCCTGACCGGCCTCACCTATGAAGGCGCCGCCACGGGCGCGCCTTACGACGGCACCTCGCCGCTCTACGGCGCCACGAACATGGGCGGAACGGGGGTCGGCACGGTCTACGAGATCGTTCCGAAGGGCACGAAATGGAAGGAAAAGGATCTGTACGCATTCTGCCCCAGCGGCGTCAGCGGCTGCACGGACGGGCGATATCCGGGGACGCTCATCGTCGACGCGGCGGGCAACCTCTACGGCAACACGCTCGCGGGAGGCACCAACAGCGGCGGCCTCGTCTATGAACTGCGGCCCAATGCGAAAAACACGAAATGGACCGAGCATGTACTGTACAATTTCTGCGCGGTGGCCGACTGCACCGACGGCGGGACGCCCGAAGGCGCGCTGGTGATGGACAATGGCGGCAACCTCTTCGGCACGACGACGGAGCCGGTCGAGCAGGGCGCCGTTTACGAGCTGACTCAGGCGGGCAAGTCGTGGACGGAAACCGTGCTCCACACCTTCTGCTCGGAGCAGAACTGCGCCGACGGCTATCTGCCCATGGCCGGTCTGGTCCTGGATGGCGCGGGCAACCTGTACGGGACGACCGACATCGGCGGGACGGGCGACGGCGGCACCGTTTTTCAGCTGCAGGGCAGCAGCTTCAGCACGCTCTACAACTTCTGTTCCGCGTCTCAATGCGGGGACGGCAGCGCGCCGCAGGCGCCGCTGATCATCGATTCCACCGGCAATCTGTACGGTACCACGGCATCGGGCGGCGCCGACGACAACGGCACCGTGTTCGAACTCTCGCCGTAAATGTCTGCTGGAACGGGTCTGGAGGCCGGCGAGTTGCGCCTGGTGGAGGCAACCGACGGCGACTGGGCCTGGCTTTGCGGCGAAGGGCCGAATACCGGCAACTGGCAGGCGCCGGAAGGCGGCGTCGACGATCCGGCAACGCTGCAATGCCTGCGCGGTACGGCGCAGGACGTCAGGGACGCGGGCTCGCCGCACAGCTACCTGATCGTGTACGGGCGGGAAATCGTCGGCCTGTGCGGATACAAGCATCCGCCAAAGCCCGACGGGAGCGTCGAAATCGGCTTTGGCATCGCTGCAACGCGCAGAAACCGCGGCCACGCCACGGGCGCCGTCGCCCTGCTCCTCCAACAGGCGGCGCGCGACGACGCTGTCCAAACGGTGATCGCGGAAACGCATATCGACAACCTTGCATCGCAGAACGTACTCCGGCGAAATGGATTTGCGGAGCGTGGCAACCGCGTCGATG
>Ga0209579_10003509_pt1 | contig 11357 bp, 11 predicted proteins | sample Coa_R1_2_FD_187152 | JGI IMG/M metagenome (GOLD analysis project Ga0209579, IMG submission 187152) | Surface soil microbial communities from Centralia Pennsylvania, which are recovering from an underground coalmine fire - Coalmine... | ecosystem: Environmental > Terrestrial > Soil >... | reverse complement strand
ACGGTTTGATAGCCAGGCAGTTGCTTAACGCAACAAGGTCTCGATCCGTTGTACCGCTGTTGCGACGCCATGTGCTCCCGCCGTAGCGACTCCGAGCGCTGCCGCTCTCTGGCGCACGTCGTCTAGTTCCGCGAACTCGCTCATTTTACTGTTTATATATTTTACAAACCCACGAAATTATGGCACAGTTTCCCTACGCTTCGGGGAGTGCGGCAATGGCAGAGAAGAGATCCGATCTAAGGAAATTCGATCTGGTGAGCGTAGCCGCTCGGCTATCAGCTTTGGAAGCTCTTGTGGCGGAGTTATCGAGAATTGGTACACATGGAGATAGTGATCGAAAAGAACGTCTCCAAGGGTTGGAGCACTGGGCAGATCGCGCTCGGGATGTTTCTGGACATGACTTGAATACCGACGACTTTGCAGTCGCTTATCGCGCCGCTGTCCTGAGTTTGATGGCATTGATTCGTACCAGCCTTTCTAGGCCTTAAATTATATGACTGCGCTTCACACCAATTACTTCACCGACGACAACAAGGCACGCGAGTATCTGGAACGCTTGCGCTGGCCGGATGGCATCGTTTGCCCGCACTGCGGTTCGATTGCCGAGCACTACCAGCTTAACGGTGAGGCCCATCGCCCCGGATTGTGGAAGTGCAAGGACTGCCGGGAACAGTTCTCCGTGACCGTCGGCACCCTCTTTGAGTCCAGCAAGATCCCGCTGTCCAAGTGGCTTACGGCTGTCTACCTGCTGACTTCGAGCAAGAGAGGTATCAGCAGCCACCAGATCGGCCGCACGCTTGGCGTGACCTATAAGACAGCCTGGTCCATGACGCACCGTATCCGTCTCGCCATGCTGCCCATGCCATGACTAGACCACCAACACCTCCCCAGCCAAGCCTCGATGACGTACTGCGTAAACTATTGCGCACAGCTCCTTCCCCGCATGTGAAGCGGACGAAAAAGAAGTCAAAGAGGAAGTCCCCGAAGTAACCGGGACCGCACAAGCCAGCCGCGGTTGCTTTCTCTCCGCCAGTCGAGCTTTTCCCAGTGTTCGACACGCCGTTGGGATTTTCCAGGGTTATCTCCGCGGGTTTGCCACGTATATAAGTACGTCATTTTGCTCAAACACAACGCCCGCGTTGGCATCGTAGACGCTTTCGCGTCGACATCAGAGCACGGCACCCCGCCAGTCTCCCGCGCTGTGAGCTCCCCATACTCGGCTATCGCGAGGTTATCTTCGATCGACCTAAGGGTAGCGACACCTACCTCGGGGTTTTTGCGCCGCCATCCGTCGCAAGCCGAACGCGACCTGAGACCATTGTCGCGTGCAGGGCGCCATTGCGAGAGGCATGATGGTGAGAGGAGAGCTGCTGGGTCGGCACGGGTACCGAGCACCGAGCTGCCGAATTTGAGTACGATCAGCGCGCCCGAAAGCAGCCGTGGCGACGGGTGGTTCCGGGTCAGGAGCGGAAATACCGATCACGGCAGAGTCGAACCTGCTGAGCGGCCAAAGGCGGTCCTCCAGCCATGCGGACCGACTGCCTGAAAGCTGACGTCCGCGACCCCCGAATCCCCGCAGTTGCGAACCCGGATAGCATCCGCGACGATGCCCTACAAGTGACGGGGGCAAGGCACCGGAAATGGCCGAAGGCGGCGGCGAAGAACGGGCAAGCGGTAGTACGCCCACCGTATTCATTAGCTACGCATCGCAAGATGCCGCTATCGCCAATTCCATTATCGAGAATCTAGAGCACCACGGACTCAGCTGCTGGCTAGCGCCCCGCGACGTGAAGCCGGGGGCGCTGTACGCAGATGCCATAGTAGGCGCCATCAATGACGCGAAGGCGCTGGTGTTGGTGCTCTCCGAAAGCGCAGTAACCTCGTCGCACGTGAGCAGGGAGGTTGAGCGAGCGGCATCCAAGCGCAAACCGATGATTGCATTTCGGATCGATGCTGCTCCACTGAGTCGGGCGCTCGAGTATTTTCTGGGCGAATCGCAATGGATCGATGTACGGGCACTGGGAATGCCGGCAGCGTTAGCCAAGTTGGCGGAGGCGGTGGGACAGGGATTGGGAGAGACCTTAGCCACAGATTCCCTGGCTTCTGCAAAACCCCTGAAGCGATCGTGGGGAAAGGCGACGCTGATCGTCGGGGCATCGGTCGTCATCGGTGTTGGTGCAGCGGTTGCCTTGGGTCTGCACTTTTGGTCCCAGAGTCACAAAACTGGGCAGTCCGCTGCCGCAGTCGCGATTACCGATAAATCGGTTGCGGTGCTGCCATTTGTCGATATGAGCGAGAAGAAGGACCAGGAGTATTTCTCTGACGGATTGTCGGAGGAACTCATCGACATGTTAACGAAGGTCCCCGAGCTACGGGTGCCCGCCCGGACTTCGTCGTTCTACTTCAAAGGCAAGCAAGCGACCATTGCCGACATCGCCAAGGCGCTTGCCGTCGCCCACATCCTGGAAGGTAGTGTACGCAAGTCCGGCAACGTCCTTCGCATCACTGCGCAGCTGATTCGCGTCGACAATGGCTACCACGTCTGGTCGGAAACCTACGATCGCAAGCTCGATGACGTCTTCAAGATTCAGGATGAGATCGCAGGCGCCGTTGTAACAGCGCTGAGAGTTCAGTTGTTGCCGATGCAGCGGTCATCGGCTCGAGAAGGGCTGCATACCGAGAATCTTGCGGCGTATGACCTGTACCTGCAAGGCAAGCAGAGCTACAACCAAGGCGACACTACCGGCTACCAACGTGCTGTAACAGCATTCCGGGCCTCGACCGCCCTGGATCCTCGCTACGGGGCGGCGTACGCAGACCTGGCGTTGGCGCAATTCTGGCTGACCGATGACAGCACCTTAGGCGACCGAGCCACCGATATAGCAGGCTTTGACAGTGCGCTTGCAGCTGCAGAGAAGGCGGTCGCGCTTGCTCCGGGACTGGCCGCGGGCTACTCCGCACGCGGCTTCCTGCGTGCCACTACCCGGTTCGATTTCGCTGGGGCGCAGGCTGACCTGGACAAGGCCCTAGCGCTTAGCCCCGGCGATGCCAATGTTCTGCATCGATCGGCCATCCTGCTCGCCGTGCTTGGCAAGCTGCCCGCGGCCATTGCCAGAGAGGAGCAGGCCCTCGCGCTCGACCCGTTGTCGGCAGAGATTTGCATGCGCGTTGCATTCTTCCTGGTTGCCAATCAGCAGTTGACACAGGCCCGGCCATTGTATGAGAAGGCGCTTGTCATAGCTCCGAGCTCTAATCGGACACTTTTCAACCTGGCGGAGCTGGAGCTTCTCGAACATCAGCCCGAGCGGGCGCTCACCCTCTTTCGTCGGACGGCAGTTCCGCCCTTCAGTTTGGCGGGCCAGGCAAAGGCTGAATACTCTCTCGGGCACTTTGATGTCTCGGAGCGAGTTCTCCAACAGTTAATTGCGAAATACGGAAAGGACTCTACCTTCCTTATCGCCCGCGTATATGCCTGGCGCGGCGAGAAGGACCAGGCGTTCGAGTGGCTGGAGCGCGCCTATGAGGTGCGAGATGATGGCCTACCGTGGCTCAAGATTGACACGGGTCTGCGCAGCCTGCGCGGCGATCCGCGCTACAAGGCTCTTCTACACAAGATGAATCTGGCAGAGTAGCAGGACAACGGCCAACAGAAATCCAGCTGCTGCTCTGAAACCGCTCGTAGCCCCCCCCTTAGTCTGCGGTTTCTGGCACTCAAGGGATCGTGGCACGGGTGACGTCGGTGATGTCCACGATCTTGTTTGGGTCGGCGCCGTTGTCACCCGAAGACCATGGCCTTGAGATGGCCGAGCAAGACATTCGATCGAGCCAACGGCCAACGCCGTTCAGCCGAATCTGTCGTGGCCCGAACGAGTTCGCGCGCTTGCGGCGCGGGGGAACTGCCCCTTGAAATCGCGCCTCGCGGCCCCAAAACGCGGGTGCATGTCAGATACATCGCACATCGTCTGTCCGCACTGCGAGACCATCAACCGCATTCCCGGCACGCGCCTTGGCGAGGCACCGAAGTGTGGGCATTGCCATCAAGCGTTGTTCACCGGTCACCCGATCGAGCTCACCGCTAATAATTTCCGGCGATACGTTGAGCGTAATGACATTCCGGTGGTCGTGGACTTTTGGGCTTCGTGGTGCGGTCCGTGTCAGGCGATGGCGCCGCAGTACGCCCAGGCCGCTGCAGAGCTGGAACCGACGGTACGCCTGTCGAAGCTCAATACCGACATCGCGCAGAATATCGCCGGCGAATTTGGCATTCGCAGCATTCCCACCTTGATGATCTTCAAATCGGGTCGCGAAGTTGCGCGTCAGGCCGGCGCGATGGGCAAAGCGGATATCGTCCGCTGGGTGCGCGCGCACAGTTAGTAGCCGAACCTCCCAGGCCGCAGCGCCGGCCCTGGTCCGATCTCAGCCGTGCCCATTACAGACCGGGCGACAAGCCCGTAAGAAACGAGCGAAGTGCATCAGCGACTGGGCCGGGACAATCGAGTGGAGTGAAATGTCCGCCCGGAAGACGAACCAGAGATGTCCGAAGTGAGTCGGCAAGTCGCTGACCCACTCGCTCCAGCGGCAAAAATTCGTCGCGCTCTCCCCAGAGAACCATGGTTGGAATGCCGCTTGCGCGCACTCCATCACCGATATCCTTGGTTTGCCGCGGGTCCAAATCCATGGAGGCGCGAATCAGGCGCAACCCCCCTTGCTCGCCCTGGTAGGCGCTGAGCATTTCGCGCAGCTCATCTGTCTTGCCCAGACGTCGCCGGAGCACCGCGAATAAACGATGGGCCTCCGCCGGGTCCCAGGCCTGGATGCTGGCAATGGCCTCCATGGCCCACTCGCCACCATACACACCATCCAGTAGAGCGAGGCCGCGTAGTCGCTGCGGGCAGTTCAAGACCATCAGCTGCGCAGCGGCCGTTCCGACATCGTGAGCCACCACCGCAAAACGCTCCACATTAAGCTGGTCCACGAGTGCTTCCATCCAACGTGCCTGGCTACCCATGTCGATACGCACGCCGGGCGGCGCTTCTGATTCACCGTACCCAACGAGGTCAGGGACAATGACCCGGAAGCCGGCATCCACGAGTAGCGGCGCTACTCTCGACCAGAGATAACGAGTAGCGGGGAATCCGTGCAGCAGGAGCAGCGCGGGACCATTTCCCAGATCCTCCACGCAGATCTGCACGTCAGCTATTCGAATCCGAATGGTCAAAGTGAATCCACCCACCTCAGAGGCGTGCGCAACGTCGTCAACTGCACTCGTATCGCCGGCTGATTGTGGACGACAGTCACGGAGCGCGCTATGGGTGAGGTGCGATGCTCGACAGGCTGCGCAAGCCGATATGGCGATTGCGACTCCCGCCCAGCTAGAATGCGCGCCCGAGCCCCAAGAACCCGCCGATGAGCATCCACAAGGCCGATCACCCCGCGTGGGGCCGCCGCGATTTCGTGCGCGCCGTGCTCGCCAGCGGGAGTGCCGTGGCCTTGGGAGCGTACGCGCGGCGGGGCGCCACCGATCCGGTCTCCAGCCTCGACTATCTCGCCCGCAGCGTTCGTGGACGTTTTCTGCGCGGGAGTTCGCCCGGTTACGACGAGGCAAGGAGGGTCTGGAACCTGGCCTACGACCGCCGCCCGCTGGCGATAGTACGCGCCGTGAACGTCGACGACGTGCGGCGCTGCGTGGAGTTCGCCCGCAAGCAGACCGTTCCCATCGCCATTCGGAGCGGTGGTCATAGCTTTGCCGGCTACGGGGTGGCCGATGGCGCGCTACAGATCGACCTCGGGACATTGAGCACCGTCACCGTCGACCGCGACCACCGACTCGCCTCGGTGGGTGGCGGCACCCGGATCAGGGACCTCCTCAGCGCCATTCTGGCCGCGGGTCTTTACACGCCCATGGGAGCGTGCGGCTCCGTAGGCGTTGCGGGCCTCACGCTTGCGGGCGGCGACACGAGCGGAAGAGGTCTGTACGGTACGGCGTGCGACAACCTGGTCGGCGCACAGCTCGTGACGGCTGACGGTGAGGTGCGTGAACTCGGGCCCGGCAGGAACGAGGACCTGTACTGGGCTATCCGCGGCGGTGGCGGGAACTTCGGCGTCATCACGCGGCTGGACTTGCGGCTGCATCCCCTGATGCCGTTACACTCGGCTGCTTTCAATATCGGCTGGCGAGACATCGCCGGCGCGTTGCGCGCTTATGGCGACCTCGTACGCAACGCCCCCGACGAGGCGCGCGCGGGGTTCTTCGTGGATCCGGAATCTGGCGCCTCGGCAAGCTGCGGATACCGCGGCGGCGCCGCAGCTGCAGCGGCCTATCTCGAGAAATGGAAAGCCGCATTCCGTCCCGCGGAGGCGCAACTGTCCACCTCAACGCCGACTTCGGAAGGAGAAGTCTGGGCGTCGACATTCCTGGCCGTTGACGGCGCGTTCCTTGAAGGCCTGAGCGACGGCGTTGTCGACGTGCTTTCACGCGCGGCGATCGAGGGGCGCGGTGTCGGACAGATGCTGCTCGGCCTTTCGAACGGGGCCGTGGCACGCATCCCGATGACCGCCACCGCCTACCCCTTGCGTGGAACGGGGCTGAGTACTCTGGTTGCCGCTGAGTGGCACAAGCCCGAGGCACGCGCGCGGGCAGAACGGTGGGTGGCGGAGACTAGTGCGGCACTGCGTCCCTGGGCGCGCCGCGCCTACGTGAACTACCTGCCGCCAAGCACACCGGAGCGAATTCGTGAGATCTACGGCGTGAACTATCCGCGGCTGGCGCGGATCAAGGCGCAGTACGACCCGGCGAACCTGTTCCGGGAGAACCAGAATATTCCGCCCGAGGTACGCAGCTAACGGTCCCTGCCCATGAACATTGAACTCACCCCACTCGAGGCACGCGTTATCGGCTGCCTCATCGAAAAACAGATAACGACACCCGACCAGTATCCGCTGTCATTGAATGCGCTGGTCAACGCGTGTAACCAGAAGAGTAACCGCGATCCGGTCATGTCCGCGGACGAGGCGACGATCCAGAGCACCCTGGACCATCTGCTCAGGAAGCACCTTGTGATCGAGAAGTCCGGCTTCGGCAGTCGGGTGCCGAAGTACCAGCATCGGTTCTGCAACACCGAGTTCGGGCCGCTGAAGTTCACGCCGCAGGAGCTCGCGATCGTCTGCGAGCTACTCGTCCGCGGACCTCAGACTCCCGGAGAGCTGCGTACCCGCGCTGCCCGCATGGCGCCCCTTTCCGACCTTGGACAGGTCGAGACGGCGCTCGAGAGCCTGAGCAGCCGCGCGGATGGGCCTTTCATCGTGCGGTTGCCGCGCGAACCTGCTCGCCGCGATTCGCGATACGCGCACCTCTTCAGCGGAGCGATCACGATTCCCACCCCCACGGGGGATTCGATCACAGCGCCTTCAACCGCCTCGACGCCTGTGCCTTCCCGCCTCGAGCGCCTGGAACAGGAAGTACAGCAACTGAAAGAAGAGCTGAATGAGATCAAGACGCGGCTGCCACCGAATTAGACGAATGGGCGAGCTGCAGGAGTGGTCGGAACGCTGAGCTGGAAAGCGAGAATGAAGGCCAATCCCGCCGTATGCGCCCTGCTGTTCGCGAGCTCTTTCGTGTCAGCGGTGGCGGCGGCAGCCGCCACATGCAGTCGACACGGAGTGCAAGTGCAGGTTCTCGGTTCGGGCGGTCCTGAGCTCGAGGACAAACGAGCGTCCAGCAGCTATCTCGTGTGGAAAGACGATCGGGCGCGCTTCCTAATCGACAGCGGTGGCGGCAGCGCGCTGCGCTTCGGACAGGCCGGCGCACATGTGGCTCAGCTCGATGCCGTCTTGTTTACGCATCTGCACATCGATCACAGCGCGGACTTCCCCGCGCTCATCAAGTCCTCGTATTTTGAGGAGCGTCAGCTACCGCTGCCAGTATACGGTCCCCCCGGCAACGAGAACTTTCCTTCGACCACCGAGCTCGTGGTAGCGCTGTTCGACGGCAAACGCGGCGTTTACCGATATCTGGCGGATTTCGTGGCCGGCAAGGAAGGCGGCTACCCGCTTCAGGCGCATGATGTCGCATTGACATCGAGTGAGATCCGAACTGTCGCGAGCGGTAGCGACTTCCTCTTGAGTGCCACGCAGGTTATCCATGGCGGCGTGCCTGCGATTGCCTGGCGTGTCAGCCTCGGCGGCAGGATCATCGTCTTCTCCGGTGATACGAACGGAGACAACGGTAATCTCGAGCGGCTGGCGAAGGGAGCGGATCTGTTCGTAGCGCACAACGCGATTCCCGAAGGCGAGACCGGCGCTGCGAGGCAGCTGCACATGCCCCCGTCCGTCATCGGCCGCATCGCCAAGACGGGCGGAGTCGGACGAGTCGTGCTGTCGCATCGAATGCTGCGCACTCTGGGAAAAGAGTCCGAAACGCGATCGGTGATCGCGCGGGTGTACGCGGGTCCGGTGACGTTCGCCGAAGATCTCGACTGCTTTTAGGTGTCACGCTCGAGCGCACGGGACGACCATGAATGAGCCATCTGCTTCGAGCGCCTTCGTATCACTATCCGGCGGCCGGTACTTGGCCACGCCGCTGACTCGCGGCCCCTGGGACCCCAAACACCAGCACGCAGGGCCGCCGATCGCGCTCGTGCTCGGCGCAATGGAGCGCGTCGCTGCTGAGCAGCACACGGCGCATATCGCTCGGCTGACAGCGAATCTGTTCCGGCCGATACCGATCGCGGAGCTCACTGTCACGGTCGGCGTTCACTATGCCGGCCGCAACTCGACGCATATCAGCGCGAGTCTCGACGCGGAAGGTAAGGAGGTCGCGCGCTTCAGCGTGCTGGCCCAACGGGAGCTCAACCAACCGGTATCGGCAGGCCTACCCGGGCATCCGTTACCGCAGGCGCCACGTTCCCCCGAGAACTCCCCTCCCGGACGCTTGCCCTTTGAGCGCCGAGACGTCGGCTACTTCGAACTCGTCGAAACTCGCGTTGCCGCCGGCAAGTTATTTAACGGGCCCAGCGCTATCTGGTTTCGCCTCAACCATCCACTCGTCGCTGGCGAGCGGCCCAGCGTCTACCAACGTGTGGCGGTGGCGGCTGATTCCGGCAACGGCGTGAGCGCAGTGCTCGACCTGCGGAAGTTTCTCTTTATCAATTCTGACCTCACGATCAACCTGCTGCGCCGCCCAAGCGGTGAATGGGTGTGCTTAGAGGCGCGTACGCTTCTCGGTGACGGAGGTTCAGGGTTGGCGGAGTCGGTGTTGTACGACACTGAGGGGGTGATCGGCCGCGCCACGCAGAGCCTGTTCGTACGCAAGCGGGAGAAGTGAAGGTAGTTCCGCTGAAGGGAGCGACTTTGACAAAGATGTCGGGCGCCGGCACAGCCGCCGACCTCTCAGCCAGTTGCGCCCTGTGCACTTGTTCGTAATCATCATGGCTCCGGCAGGAGCTCGCAATGCTTGAGTCACACGCGCCCCACGCGCCCAGCCCCACCGGGGCCCGGGCTGACGAGCATCGCTTGTAGCGGCCAGGCAAACCCGCCGAAGGAAATACATTGCCTCGCCGCTCCGCTCGTAATGCCATTCTCGAAGCTGCCATGCAGCAGTTCATCGAGCGCGGCTTCAGCGCGTGCAGCGTCGAAGACATCACCACAGCGGCCCGTGTCCCCAAGGGATCGTTCTACAACCACTTCAAGAGCAAACAATCCTTGGCGGCTGAGATCGTTACCGAATATGGCAAGGGCACGACTGATCGGAGCGTTCTGACCAACCGCGCGATTGCGCCTCTTACTCGCCTCAAGAAGCATTTTACGGCTCTCAATGCCTATTTCAGCAGCTGCACCGACGGCTGCCTGGTTGGAAAATTCATGGCCGAGGTATCCGTCGATACTCCCCAGATTCGCGACAGCCTCCTTCGGGTGTTGAACCTCTGGCAGCAACAGCTTTCTTCCGCCCTTGCCGATGGCCAGCGCCAGGGCTCTATTCGTAAGGATTTGCCGGCGGATGACTTAGCTGCCTTCCTGATCGACTCCTATGAGGGCGCAATTCTGCGAGTCCGCCTCGAGAAGCAGCCCCAAGCACTCGAGGACTTTGCGAAGATCGTCTTCTCGAGCATCCTCGTTTGAGCTATTCGGCACCCACCTTCTTGTCAGGCGAATTACCGCAAGACTGACACAACCCCCCGGCCATGGGGCCCCTCGAGGAGCGAAGTGGCTTAAAGAATGGGCTTGCTTGTCTAAGACGACCGGTCATATTATCGGTGGACGTCGGATGCATTGCGTTTGGCGGGCGGCCTCGAAGAGCAGATACCGTTCGCGACGCACCTGACATCCGCCCGATGCCACTGAAACATGAGCGAAACGGAGGCCCTGTATGAGTGGCTACTCGCCTGAACAGAACGAGCGAATTGTGCTGGAGGCATTCGAGACTCTGTTCAACAGACGTGACTACCAGGCGGCTGAAAGGTTCTGGTCGCCCGATTACGTCCAGCACAGTGCACACATACCCCCGGGCCGCGATGGGCTGTTCAACCTGGTCCGGGCGGCCCCAGCATCACTCCACTACGACAACTCCCTGATCTTCGCCAAAGGCGACCTCGTGATGCTGCACGGACGCTTCTCCGGTAACGGTCGACCGCACAACTGGGTCGCTTGTGACATCCTCATCATGAAGGACGGCATCCTCACGGAACACTGGGATGTGCTGCAGGATGAAGCGACGCGAGCAGAGTCCTTGAGTGGTCGACCGATGTTTGGCAGTTCCTTTCCCCAGCCCCTCGCCGGCGCACCACTGACGACCGAACAGGCGCGAAAGATTGTTGCGCCCCTCTATGACGCACTGAATCAACCGGCAAAGAAGGATGTTGCTGCGCTCCTCGCCCGAGCGACCAACCCGGACTATCAATCGTATTCGACCAACGACGAATGGCTTAACCGCAACCAGTTAGCGGAAGTCTTCAAGACGATCGGCGCCGCAGTCCCGGATCTGCGCTGGTCGATCAAGGACATCCTGGTTTCGGGTGACCAGATCGTGGTGCGTGGCGAAGCAAGCGGGACACCTGAGCTCGAGCTATTCGGCGCGAAGCCCACGGGGAGGAGCTTTAAGACCATGTCGATCGATGTGTTCACCGTGAAGGCCGACAAGCTTGCATCTGCCTATCACGTAGAAAACTGGGTCGGAGCGCTGCAGCAACTCGGCGAGCAGCGATGACTGTCTTCCAGCCCGCCCAGCATCAGACGTGCTAAGCCGGGCGCATCGGTAAACCCGCACAGACCCATCTGAGTTCACGCATTCGGAGCTCGCTATGACTAGCAACGTCACCGCGCCCACGAAGTTTGTCGAGGTCCGCCAGCAACGCTACGCCTAT
>Ga0209579_10003508_pt1 | contig 11359 bp, 10 predicted proteins | sample Coa_R1_2_FD_187152 | JGI IMG/M metagenome (GOLD analysis project Ga0209579, IMG submission 187152) | Surface soil microbial communities from Centralia Pennsylvania, which are recovering from an underground coalmine fire - Coalmine... | ecosystem: Environmental > Terrestrial > Soil >... | reverse complement strand
TGAATACGTCGTCGGCGCGACCGACGAACGTGACATAGCCATCGGCATCGCGCGTCGCGGTGTCGCCGGTGTGATAGTAACCATCGCGCATCGCGTGCGCCGTTGCTTCGCGGCTGTCCTCGTACCCTTGCATGAGCCCGAGCGGACGCGCGCGAAGATCGAGGCACACCTCGCCGTCAGCAGCCTCGTTGCCGCTCACGTCGAGCAGCACGACGCGATAGCCTGGCAGCGGCCGTCCCATCGAGCCCGGCTTCAACGGCTGGCCCGGCGAATTTCCGAGCAGTGCGGTCGTTTCGGTCTGCCCGTAGCCGTCACGAAGCGTGATGCCCCATGCGTCGCGCACGCGCTCGATGATCTCCGGGTTGAGCGGCTCGCCCGCGCCCGCAAGCTCGCGTACGCGAAGGCGCCCGCGATACGCGGCGAGGTCTTCCTGGATCAGCAGCCGCCACACGGTCGGCGGTGCGCACAATGTCGTCACGCCATGTCGCTCGACGGCAGCGAGCAACCGCGCGGCATTGAAACGCGGCGCATTGAAGATGAACGCGCACGCGCCCGCATTCCACGGCGCGAACACGCAGCTCCACGAATGCTTCGCCCAACCAGGCGACGATATGTTGAGATGCACGTCGCCCGGTTGCAAGCCGATCCAGTACATCGTCGAAAGATGACCGACCGGATAGCTCTGATGCGTATGCATCACGAGCTTGGGCTTCGACGTCGTGCCTGACGTGAAGTAGAGCAGCAGCGGATCGGTCGCATGCGTCGGCGCGTCGGGCGGGAATTGCTCGGGATAGCCGTATGCGTCGTCGTGATTCACCCACCCGCTGCTCGGCGCGCCGACGCAAATGCGCGTGTAGCTGCCCGCGACGGTCTCGAACTTGTCCGTGTACGCGCTCGCCGCGACGACATGGCGCACGCGCCCGCGATCGATGCGATCGCGAAGGTCGCCGGGCGTGAGCAACGCGGTCGCGGGAATCACGACCGCGCCGAGCTTCATCGCCGCGAGCATCGTCTCCCACAGCGGGATTTCGTTGCCGAGCATGAGCAGGATGCGATCGCCGCGCCGCACGCCGAGCGCGCGCAGATGATTGGCGACCTGCGATGAGCGAAGCGACATTTCGCGGAACGAGCGCTTCCGCTCGCTGCCATCATCTCCGACGATCCAAAGCGCCGGCGCGTCGTTGTCGCGCGCCATCGGATCGAAGTGATCGAGCGCCCAGTTGAAATCGCGAAGCTCGGGCCAGCGGAAATCGCGGACCGCGGTGTCGTAGTCGGTGCGATGCGCGAGCAGGAAGTCGCGCGCGGCGATGAAGGCTTCGCGTCCGACGTTCATGATGTGTCCTTTCAGGCAGACAGTAGTCCTGATCCTACCTGCATTTCCCCGTTGCGCCGATAGGCTCCGGGCGGAGCTTGACGGCAGGATGCGGTGCGCACTCGCGGACCGGCGTACCATTTCTCCCTGACGCCACAGCAAGGAGGAGCGATATGGCGAAGTACGGAAAAACCGCGCAGTCGAAGGTCAGGAAGGCGATGCACGAACGCAAGGAAGGGAAGCTTCGGAGCGGCAGTTCCGGCAAGAAGGTGACGAGCCGCAAGCAGGCGATCGCGATTGGACTCTCCGAAGCGCGACGCGCCGGCGGGAAGGTCCCGGCGAAGAAGTCAGCATCGAAGAAATCGGGCGCGAAGAAGTCGTCGTCGCGGAAATCGTCCGCGAAGAAATCGACGACCAAAAAATCGGCCGCGAAGAAATCGAGCTCGAGGAAATCCTCGTCGCGCAAAGCCTCGGCGAAGAAGTCTTCGCGCAAGAAGTCATCGAAGAAGTCGTAGCCGCCCGCGCGGTGCGAAACTGCGCCGCGCGTGATCCCGCGCGCCTGCGAATCGCGGCGATGCCGTGACCGGCATTCTGTACACGGTCGCGGCGCTTCTCGCCGTCGTCGGCGTCGTCGCGTGGATCGCGGGACGGCTCTCGATTCCCGCGCCGATCCTGCTCGTCATCGCGGGCATCGCGCTCGCCCTGATGCCGTGGGTGCCGGCGATCGCGCTCGCGCCGGATCTCGTCCTGCTCGTCCTGCTGCCGCCGCTCATCTATTTCGCGGCTTTCACCATGAGCTGGCAGGCGTTTCGCGCGAATCTGCGCCCGATCCTTCTGCTCGCGATCGGTTGCGTCGTGGCGACGACCGCCGCGGTTGCCGTGGCCACGCATTGGCTGTTTGCGCTGCCGCTCGGCGTCGCGTTCATCCTCGGCGCGGTCGTTTCGCCGCCCGATGTCGTCGCGCCGCTCGCGATCGCCGAGCGCCTCAGCATTCCGCGGCGAATCATCTCGGTCCTCGAAGGCGAAGGTCTCGTCAACGATGCGACCGCGCTGATCCTGTTCAATCTCGCGCTCACCGCCGTGTTCACGGGGCGCTTTTCGGTACCGATCGCGCTGCGCGATTTCGGGCTGGTGCTCGTCGGCGAGACGATCTGGGGCTATGTCGTCGGCTACGTAATGCTGCGGCTTCGGCACTACGCCGGCGAACCGCGACTCGAAGTGCTGCTGTCGTTCATGACGCCGTTCGTCGCCTTCTGGCCGCCGCATGCGCTCGGCGGTTCGGGCGTGCTCGCGACCGTGGTCTCGGGCCTGTATGTCGGCTTCGCCGGCGTAGCGCTTATCCGGTCGAACACACGGCTTCAGGCGCTGTTCTTCTGGGATACGGTCAACACGGTCATTACCGGCGTCATCTTTCTGCTCACCGGCCTGCAGGCGCGAACCGTCGAGGCGGGATTCGACGCGGCGACGATCCGCAATCTCGCCATCGAAGGACTCGTCGTCAGCGCGCTCGTGATCGTCGTGCGATTCGCGTGGGTGTTTCCCGCGACGTACCTGCCGAGGCTGCTTCCTTCGGTCGCCGCGCGCGATCCCGTGCCGGACTGGCGCATGCCGTTCGTCATCGCGTTCACCGGGGTGCGCGGTGTGGTGAGCCTCGCGGCGGCGCTGAGCGTGCCGATCGCGCTTGCCGGCAACGTGCCGTTCCCGGGACGAGACCGTATTCTGATGCTGACGTTCGTCGTGATCGTCGTCACGCTCGTGTTGCAGGGGCTCACGCTGCCGTGGGTGCTCCGCAAGCTCGGTCTCGACAAGCTCGGCGCCGCGGAATCGCAACGGCGAAGACAACGCGAGATCGGCGCGCGCACCGAAACGGCCCGCGCGGCACTCGCGCGCCTCGATGTTGCGGCGAGCGAGGAGCGACTGCCGGAAGCGATCGTCGCGCCGTGGCGCGAGCGCGAACGTCAGCGCGTCGCGGCGCTCGAAGGCGAGCGCGCGGGCGATCGCAGCGCGTCGTCACTCACGATTCGCCGCGTCGAGCTCGCCCTCATTGCCGCCCAGCGCAAGCGGCTCAACGAATTGCTCCGCGAAGGCGCGATCAGCGACGACATCCGCCGCCGCATCGAGCGCGACCTCGACCTCGACGAGGAGCGGTTGCGCGGCAACGTCAGCGGTATTTCGAGCGAGTAACGTCAGGTCTCCGGAGCGTTCTCCACGAGCGTGGCCACCTGCACGAACTCGACTTCGGGGCGTACTCCGTAAAGACCCGTTACGCGCTCCAGAAGCGCTTCGGTGAAAAAGGCTCTGGCGGTTGGCTCCGAGTCCCAGACGTAGAAGTTCGTGGCTTCCCGCTTTGCAGGATTGAACGTGAAAGCCTTGGAGCGCAATCCGGGCATTCCTTCGAACCGTGCGCGTGCAGTCTCGGCGATTTTCCGCACCGCATGCTCGTCGAAATTCTCGTCATAGCGAAACGTCACGAATACACCGACCATGCCGGGCTCCTGCCAGGGCGCGGAAATCGAATTTCAGCCGCCGTAGTCGCGCGCTCCGCTATTCGGCGCGCATTTCTCCCGATCCGCCCATCTCCTTCGGCATGTCGGCGAACTTCGGCAGGCCGTCCTTGATCGGCAGCACGCTTTCCGCGTAGTTGACGTGCAGCTTCGGAGAATGGCGATATGAAGGAATCGTCGCAGCGTAAACGTCGATCAAGCCGAACGGCGGGTGCCAGGTCAGCAGATGGCCGCCGCAGACCTTGCAGTACCGGCGATAGCTCTTCGGCGTCTTGTGATATTCGCCGATGTGCGCGTCGCCCTTCACCACCTTGACGGCTTCCGGCTTCCACAGCGTGAAAGCGTTCACCGGCGCCGCTGCCCAACTTCGGCACGAAGCGCAATGACAATAGCCTTCGGCGACGGGCTCGCCGCTTACCGCGATCTGCACCGAACCGCAAAAGCAACCGCCCTCGTAGGTCCTATCGGTCATCATTGGATTACCTCCGCGCTTCGCGCTTCGGGGCTAATTCGCGCTCGGGAGCGGCCCTTCGCGCTCACTGGACTACCCTCCGCGCTTCGCGCTTCGGGGCTAATTCGCGCTCGGGAGCGGCCCTTCGCGCTCATGAGCGTTCCTCGGCATGGTTGATGGAAACAGCGCGCGCCTGCGCAGCGCGCTCGACGACGTCCGAATCCCGCGCGACGTCGACGGGAGTGCCTGGCGGAGGCGACGCAGCCACGACGGCGGCCGTGCCGCTCGTGTCGATGGTCGCGGGCAACCCGACGAAGACACCCATCGTGATCGCCGTCAAGGCGACCGCCGCCAATGCAAGCGTCGCGCGAGGCGACGACGATTCGTAGAGTCGGGTACGCATGATGAGTGCAACTCTAGTGCGTATGCGTTGCAGCGCGATTTCATCGGCCGCCCCTTCTTGTTTCGTTTGTATCGCCTTGCGCCATGGTCGCGCGATTCCGCTAACTCGCGCGAAGCGCGGATCGCTCCATCGCCACCTCCGCGACGACGCGGCGCACCTCGGCGGGTAGGAACGGTTTCTCGATCACGCGGCGACCGGCTTCGCAAACGAATTCGCGAAGCTCGGATGCGAGCGTGTCGCCGGTCACGAATACGACGCGTACGACCTGCGACGGCCAGCGTCGCTCGATCTCGCGATAAAGCGCCCGGCCGTCGAGGTCGGGCATCCGGATGTCGGTGAGGATCACGTCGAAGTGCTGTGCTGCAATGCGCTCGAGCGCTTCGCGCCCGCTCGTAGCACTCGTCACTCGGTGTCCCGCGCCGGCGAGAATGTCGGCGAGCGATTCCCGGATGTCGGGCTCGTCGTCGACGATCAGCACCGAGCGCTCGCCGGCGTTCGCCTTCGTCGCCGCGTCGTCGTCACGTCCGTCGACGGCGACGGTGCCCACAGGCAGCGCAATCACGAACGCCGCACCGCCGCCTGGTGGCGATTCGATCGTCAGCGTGCCGCCGTGGGCCTCGACAATGCCGAGGCTCACCGCGAGCCCGACGCCGGTGCCCATGCCGATCGGCTTCGTCGTGAAGTACGGGTCGAACACGCGCGCACGAAGATGCGTGGGAATGCCGGGTCCGGTGTCGGCGACCGTGAGCAAGACCATGTCGCGCGCGCGATCGTAGCGGCTTGCGATCGCGATGCGGCGCGGCGGCGGCACGTCGGCAAGCGACTGCTGCGCATTGATGATCAGGTTGAGCAGCACCTGATGGAGCTGGTCGGCGTCGGCTTGCACGAGTGGCAGGTCGCGGCCGAGGCCGAGCGCGATGTCGATGCCGCTGGTGCGAATCGCGTAAGCGGCGATGTCGAGCGCGGCGGCGACGACATCGTTGATCGCGACCGGCCCGCGTGCCGGCTGCTGCTGCCGCGCCATCGCGAGGAACGTGCGCACGATTCGTGCGCAGCGTTCGGCCGCCGTGCGGATCTTGAGCGCCGCGGCCTGCGTCGCCCGGTCGCCCTGCTCTTCGAGCAGCACGGCGCGCGCGACGACGACGGACAGCGGATTGTTGAGCTCGTGCGCGACGCCGGCCAGGAGAGAGCCGAGCGCGGCGAGCTTCTCCCGCTGATAAAGCGATTCGCGCTGCCGCGCAAGCTCTTCCTCGGACCGCTTCTTCTCGGTGATGTCGCGCGCGATCGTCAGCACGTGCGGCTTGCCCTGATAATGCATCGGGATCGCGTGCACCTCGATCGTGAGCGCCGAGCCGTCCTTGCGCACTTCGGTCGCCTCGGCGTGTCGCGATGCGCCCTTCGCGACGTCGGCGAGCAGGTCACGATGAAACGTCGGCCCCGCGAATGCGCCGGGACGCATCGCGCTGAACTCCTCGTCGGTGTAGCCGTACATGCGCCACAGCGCGGGATTGACGTCGACGATCGCGCCGGCCTCGTTCCACAGCGCGAGCCCGTCGATCGACGCGTTGAACATCGCGTGGTATTGCTCCTCGCTCGCGCGAAGCGCCGCTTCCGCCGACTTGCGTCCCGTGATGTCGCGCGCGAGCGCGAGCACGCGATCGATGCCGCCGATCGTGACGCGCTTGACGTACACCTCGTACCACCGAAGGTTGCCGTCCTTGCTGCGGCCGTGCCATTCGATCAGCAGGTCCTCGCCCGCCGACGCGCGACCGATCAGCTCGATTGCGTCCTGCTGCGTGTACGGGCGCTGCCCGGTGCCGAGGGTCCCGACCTCCAGGTTGCGAAACTCCTCGCGTGTATAACCGAACGTCTCGCACGCCTTGAGATTCACGTCGACGATCGCGCCGGTTTCGACGTCGTGGACGAAGATCGCGTCCTCGGCCGCGTCGAAGATCGCGCGGTAGCTCGCCTCGGAAATCTCGAGCTCGCGCTGAACGCGTGCGCGCTGCGCGATGTCGCTGCGAAGGCGCGTCTGCGTCTCGGCGACCTTGAGCGCCATTTTGTCGAACGCGCGCGAAAGGCGCCCGAGCTCGTCCTCGCCTTTTAGATTCGCGCGCGATCCCAGGTTGCCGGCGGCGAAGTGCTCCGCCGCGCCGACGAGCCGCGCGGTGCGGCGCGTCAGCAGGAAATGGAACACGAGCCACATCGCGAGCGCGAGGGCGGTGACCCACCCCGCCCAGTAGAGCGACTGCTGAACGACCTGCGCGCGCGCCTCGGCCTTGTAGTGCGCGAGGTCGTAGGCGAGAAACAGGCTGCCGGTCAGCGACGGACGAATCTCGTCGCGCTCGCGTCCCATCAGGATGCCCGCATTGCCGAGCAGCTCCTCGCCATTCGACGAAATCGCAATGCCCGCGCGCCGCTCGCGTATCGCACGCGCCGCGCGATCGGCGTCGAACTGCGGCGACACTTCTGCGATCGGCCGTCCGAGCCACGCCCGGCGCGTCGCGGCGATGACGACGTTGTCCTGGTCGGTGAGCGCGGCAACGACGACGTCGTGGTTGTGCGCGAGCACGGCGATCTCGTGCTGCGCAGCTTCCATGTCGCCCTTGAGCAGCAGGTATTCGACGGTGCTCTGCAGCCGCGACATCTCCTGCGCGAGGCGCTTGCGGTTGTCCTCTTCCGCCTCGTGCTCGGCCTGGGGAACGTGGTAGAGCAGGTTGATCGCCGAAAGCGTGCCGGCGAACGCGAGCAGGATCAGCGGGACGGTGACCTTGAGCGAGACCGGGATGCGAAAGCGCCTGCGCTCGGCGCGCGATTCCATGCCCGCTGCACCTCCGGTCGCGGCACGCAACGGCTTCATCGCTTCAAATTCTCGATCGGTCCCGGCGCGAGCACCGTCTCGATGTCGATGCTGTTGCGCAGAAGCCGGGTGTCGACCATCAGGCCCATCAGTCGCCGGCCCGTCACCGCGAGCGCCGGCGCCTTGCCGCCGAGCATCCGCAGATTTTCCTCGCGCGAAGGAACGTGCAGGCCCTCCTGCGCCGCGAGGAATTGCTCGCCGCTCGTCTGCTGGCGAATGCCCATTCGGCGCGCGGCATCGGCGGGCTCGCGCTTCATGTAGTCCAGTGCATCGAACCACCCGGAGAGCAGCGCCTGGATCGCATGCGGCTCCTTGTCGAGCACGCTCGCGCGCACCGCGAGAAGGTCGACGATCTCGCCGGGGATGCGCGTGCTGTCGAAAAGCGTCGTTGCCCCGGCACGCAGGAACTGCGCGCGGTATGGATCGAAGGTGACGGCCCCGTCGACGAGTCCCTTCTCGAACGCGCTCGGCTGCTCGTTCGATTCGAGATGCACGACGTTGACGTCGCTCGCCTGCATGCCCGACAACGCGAGCGCGCGGCTCAGCACGAATGCGCCGAGCGCGCCGCTCTCGACCGCCACCGACTTGCCTTTCAAATCGAGCATCGATCGCATGCCGCGCTGGCCGACAACGACGTCGGCGCCGTTCGACACGTCGACGACGAGGATGATCCTCGGCGAAAGACCATCGACCGCGAGCCCGAAGAGCTCGTCGAGGCTGATCACCATCCCGTCGATCGCCTGGTTGCGATACGCGCGAAGCACCTCGCTCGCGGACGGATACTCGACGAGCTGCACCTTCGCCGGATCGAGGCGGCCGAGGTCGCGCGCCAGATAAAGCGGCTCGCTGCCGATCCACACGTTCGTGCGGATGCGAAGCGCCGTCTCGGGCGCGCGCATGCAGCCGGCCAAAGCGACCGGGACGAGAGCGGCGATGAATGTGAGCACCACGCGAGTCATGCCGATTCTCATTTGCCGTCCGGAACGAAGACGTATCCCTCGTTGCGGATCGTCCTGATGAAGCGCGGATGCTCGGGATCGGGCTCGACCTTCTTGCGAAGCCGCATGACCCGAAGATCGACGCTCCGGTCGAACGGGTCCCAGTCGCGCTGGCGATTGAGATTCAGGATGCGTTCGCGCGACAACGCGCGGTTCGGGTGCTCGGCGAGCGCCTTCAGCAGATCGAATTCGAGCGGCGACATCGCCACGTCGCTGCCGCGCTCGTCGATGAGCCGATGCGCGGCAATGTCGAGCACGCAGCGGCCGATGCGCACGCGTGCGGCGCCGATCTCGCCGCGGTTCGACGACGATGTCCGGCGCAACACGCTCTTGACGCGCGCGACGAGCTCGCGCGGGTCGAACGGCTTCGGCACGTAGTCGTCGGCGCCCATCTCGAGGCCGACGATGCGATCGACGACCGTTCCGGCGGACGTGAGCATGATGATCGCGATCTTCGCGTAACGCTCGCGCAAGTGCCGCGCGAGGCTCAAGCCGTCCTCGCCCGGCATGTGGATGTCGACGAGCGCCAAGTCGATCGGCTGGCGCGCCGCCATCGTCTTCGCGGTGGCGGCATTTTCCGCGGCCAGCACCGCGTAGCCGTGCGCGACGAGATATTCGTCGAGCACTTCACGAACGTCGGGTTCGTCGTCGACGACGAGCAGAGTCGCTTTCGAGTCCACGGCCGCTTCGTTGCCTCCTGGGGCACGCCCCGGTCCGGGGACGGCACGGCGGGCGAAAGCGCTCATCGTACCGCCGATGGAGGAACCCCTGCCCCGCAGCATCGGCGAACAAGGATAAGTCGGGTCCGCGCGTTTTGCGGCACCTTCGGTACGCCCTGAAACAAACGAAACAAATATCGATGGAATGCGTTGCGTTCGCAGCGCTTCGCGTACCACGGGAAACAGACGAAACAAAGGGGCGCGTTCGCTGAAATCGCGCTGCCACACCGCGTCCGTAGAGTGACATTCGCCGGAAAGCGGCGAGGCTCGCAAATCCCGCGGCGCCCTACCGATGCGGCGACCGCGGTACGCAAACCTCGCCGCCGTCCCGGCCCTCACCCCACTATTCGAGGGAAGACGCGATGTATCTCGGGAAAGACACGAGCCGTTCTGGAATCGAGCCCGACGAATGGGCCGCACACGCCGCGCGCCGATTGCAGTCGCGCGAAACGGTCGACGTGGACGCATCGATGTCGCGCCCAGCGCGACGCCGGCGGGTGCGCGATCTTGGGACCTGGGAAAGCGCCGACGACAGCCGCCTCGTCGATTTGCTTCTCGACATCGCGCGAAGCGGGAAAAGTGACGCATCCCCGGCGCGCGATCGGGTACGCGCGGAAACGCACTGGACGCGCATTCTGTCGCTCGACCTCGCGGAGCGCGACGACGAATCCCTGAAAGACGATCCGGCGTTGCTCGATGATCCCTGTGTTTCCAGGCCTGCGACCGGCGAGGTCCGCCGCGACGCGAAAGAGACCGCCGATCGCGTCGCGAAGTTGCTGATTCGAGGCATCGTCGTGCTCGCGGCGGTCTGCGCGGCGCTCTATCTCGCCGTTGCCGCGCTCGTGCACATGGCGAAGTCGCCGGATGCGACGGCCGCACTCGTGCCGCAATTGTCCCCACCGGAGCACGCGGCGTCGGTGCGCCCGCGCGATGCTCCCGACACATCACGCATGTATTGAGAAAACGAAAGGATTGGCCGTGTCCGCATCATTTCGCATGAATCGCATCGCCGAATCGATCGGCGAATCCGACGCGCCGAGAGCGCCGCGTCCGAAGCTCGTCGCGACAAGCGCTCGCGAGGCCGCGCCGTCGAACGATCCGTGCTGCGATGCGCTGATCGAGCACGCGCCCGAGTCGCCGTCCCTCGCATGGCTGTCGGTGCCCGCCGAGATTTGGCCGGAGATGACGAGCCACGATTTTCAGTGCGCGGCGCGGGCGCGCCGGGCCGCGGTGCTCGGTACGCTTCTTCGGACAACCCTTTCGTCGACCGCTCGATTCGCGAGACGGGTGTTGTCGCGCTATCTGCGGCAACTCCAGGCGCGCCGGATGCACCGCGTGCTTTCCGACCTCGACGATCGCACGCTGCGCGACCTGGGCTTTCATCGCTGCGAGATCGGCTCGGTCGCCGCGGAGGCGTACGGGCTTGTCGAACGGACGCGCGTGCGCGACCCGTTTTCGCCACGCGCGCCTTCGTGATTCGTCAGCGGGCGCGCGCCAGTCGCGCGACGCCGACGACGCGCTCGATCGCCGCGACCAGCACGATGATCAGCGCGATCTGCACCGTCGATGCGGCGGCGATGACGAGCTGGCTGCCCTCGAACTGCAGGTAGCTGAAGATCTCGATCGGAAGCGTCGTCATCCCGGGCCCGGTCAAAAACAGCGCCGTGTTGAGCTCGCCGAACGAGACGATGAACGCGAAGAGCCAACCGGCGAGCACGCCCGGCCAGACGAGCGGCAGCGTCACGAGCAGAAGCGTCGAAAGCGGCCCGGCGCCGAGACTCTGCCCCGCTTCCTCCAGCGCGGGGTCGAGCGACTGCGCGCTCGCGAGCACGGTGCGAAATCCGTACGGCATGCCGACGATGCAATGCGCGAGCAGAAGACCGGGGAAGATGGGCATCCCGAGCGTCTTGTACATCAGAAGCAGCGCGACGCCGAGGATGATCGTCGGAAACACGAGCGGCGCGAGAAAGAGCGATTGCAAAAGCGCCGACGCCGGCCCGCGTCGCCGCGCGAGGTAGAGCGCACCGAGCGTGCCGAGCAACGTCGAAAGCGTCGCGGCGGCAAGCGCCAGCTCGATGCTCAACGCGAACGCGTTTCGCATTGTCTCCAGGC
>Ga0209579_10003504_pt1 | contig 11361 bp, 7 predicted proteins | sample Coa_R1_2_FD_187152 | JGI IMG/M metagenome (GOLD analysis project Ga0209579, IMG submission 187152) | Surface soil microbial communities from Centralia Pennsylvania, which are recovering from an underground coalmine fire - Coalmine... | ecosystem: Environmental > Terrestrial > Soil > Unclassified... | reverse complement strand
GTACTGCGGTCAGTCTCACGAGCGGGGTTGTGGAGGGAGAAAGATGAAGGCGAGACTTGCATCTCTAGTAGCTATCTTCCTTTTGTTCACGATGGTGTCCGCATTGCCGCTTAACGGGCAAACGGCCAGCACTGGAGCGTTGACGGTCGTGGTCACTGATCCTAGTGGAGCATTGATTCTTGGAGCGGACGTAACGATCACGAGCGCCGCCGGCGAATCACGCACCGTCCAGACGCAAGCGGACGGCACTGCCAAGTTCGTGCTTCTGAACGTCGGCAATTACAAGGTCGCAATCAGTGATCAGGGTTTCAAGACCGTCACGGTGCCGTCTGTGTCCGTAGGCGTTGCCGAAACGCACGTGCTGACTCAATCGCTGGAGATTGGGTCGACGACACAACAGGTGACGGTGAATGGAAGCGTCGAGGTGACCCAAACGGAAAGCTCCGCTGTGGGAAGCACCGTCAACCAGCGGACGCTCAGTGAGGTGCCTTTGGCTACGCGCAACTTCACGCAGATTATGAATTTGTCTTCAGGCGTAACCTCGAATGTGAATGATGCCACCACGTTAGGCCGCGGCAACCAAAATATCGTCGTGAATGGCACATCAGATATCAGCAGCAACCTTCAGATGGATGGTTTTTCCATCACCGGCTTCATGACCGGAGGCACGACCGATCCTTTCGGCGGCCTCTGGGGCACTCCCCCGATTCCCAGTCCCGATGCGCTGCAGGAGTTCAAGATTCAGACTTCGGACTATGACGCCGGATACGGGCACAGCGGCGGCGCGAACGTGAACATCGTCACGAAGTCGGGCACCAACGACCTTCACGGATCAGCTTTCGAATTCGTTCGCAACAACATGTTCGATGCCAACGGCTTCTTTCAAAACCTAAAGGGATCACGGCGCGGAGAGCTAAAACAAAACCAGTATGGCGGCACGGTCGGCGGTCCGATCATGAAGGACAAGCTGTTCGCCTTCTTCTCCTATCAGGGGACCCGGCAAGTGAATGGGGTTGCCAGTTCAGGTTTTTCCAACCTAATCCTGCCCGGAGCGCTTACTGATGACAGATCGGCAACGACGCTTGAAACCGAGTTCTGCACTCTCGGCCCCCAAAATCAGAAGCCCGGAACTGACCAATATATTGAGTCTCACGCGTTTCTTTACTCCCCTACAAAGCTCACAAATCCCTCATTAGACGCCATAGCCTGCCCCGGTGGGCCCGGCCAGCCCATCAATCCAGTTGCCCTTGGACTTCTGCAAGCCAAGCTGCCCGATGGCTCGTACGTTATACCCAGCCCGACGTCGGTTGTGAACGGGGTGGGTCATGCCCTGTTTTCGATCCCTGCAACTTTTCAAGAAGATCAGGGCTTGCTCAATTTCGACTATGTGATTTCGCCGAAGGAAACTCTTTCCGAAAAAACCTTCTATACCTTCGGCCTGCAGGACAACACCTTTCAGGGCACTCAGCCACCTGGGGGCTCAGGTACGAATCTTACGGGAAGCGAGCTTTCCACAACGAAGCTTACTTCGATCATCTCAAATACTATGGTGAACGAAGCTCACTTTTCCTATTTGAACACGCGCGAAAATCTACGCGGACATTTTCCTCTCACGACGACACAGTTCGGGGTGACAGGTGCGGCTCCGTATTGGACCGTATTCCCGCAGGTGACGATCACCGGCCTTTTTGGCTTTGGAGGCGCATACACCGATACGGGCAACAACCCGCAGGTAGGTTACGAACTGGGAGACCAACTCTCCTGGAATCACGGGCGCCACACGATCCGCATGGGTTACGGCGAAGAATACAACGAACTCAATCTCAAGATCTTTGGGCGAACCCGCGGAACTCTGACATTCCAAACTTGGGAAGATTTCCTGCTTGGGCTAACCGCTGCCCAAAATGGCACCACCTGCAATGGCTGCGGAGATCAAAGCAACATCGCCAGTGGGACCGCCACCATACAAGGGCCGCCGCCAGGCGGCACTCAGGGCAACGTTCGCCAGAACTATCTTGACGCGTTCATCCAAGATGATTTCAAGATGACCCAGCGGCTCACTTGGAACCTGGGTCTTCGTTGGGAGTACAACGGCAACCCCTACGACACTGTGGCGGCAAACGACCAAGTCAACCCGTCCTTCGCACAGTTTTTGGCGAGTGCCGTTCCGCCCGCCGGCGGGACTTACGCAGGTTACACAGCGGGAACAGTCATTGGAACACCGCTGCCACCCGGAATTCCCCAGCGCGGCAACCGGCTCTACACTCAGGGCCACAGCCCTTTCACGAATTTTGCCCCGCGAATCGGCTTTGCATGGCAGCCGTTTAGCAGCAACGGGAAGCTCGTTGTGCGTGGCTCAGGCGGAATATTCTACATAGCCGGAACTGCCGGCTTCATTAGCAATGTTACGGCAACAGACGAGCCTCAAGCCTACCCACTGTCTCGCAGTGGTACATCCAATGCTACGGCGAGCTGGTCTTGCCCCTTCTGCCCCAACGTCCCGATAGGTTTTGTCGAGCGCTTTCAGAACTCCGCGATTAGCGCCGGAAGTGCGGTCGATCCGAACATGCGAGCCGCGACGATGACGAGCGAGTCCCTTAACGTCCAGTATGCGATAAAGAGCAGTCTGTCGCTTGAGGTCGGCTATGTAGGTAACAGGGTCGAGCACATCATCGTCTTGGGCAATCCCCAGAATCTCCCGCAATTCGCTACCCCAACCCAGCCGGTGAACTGCAACTTTCCTTCCGGTTGCATCACTACCAACGGATCGGCCGGACCGACGGGTCCAGCGGCTCGAACGCCCGTAATGGGGCTGGTACCTTTTGGGATTAGCGATTACGCTAGCGTTGGGGATTCCGAATATTCATCGCTGCAAACAACGCTGCGAAAAACATTCTCCCACGGTCTGCAGTTCCAGGCCGCTTATACCTATGGTCGAACGTTTACGGACGTCCGTGGCGCGAGTTGGGTAGCAGGAGGCACCTTTCTCAGCAACGATCCGACCAACCTCCGTCAACTGCACGGACCTGCCGATTTCGATCGGCCCCAACGCCTCGTGGTGAGCTATACCTATCAACTTCCCGACTTCGAAGGTGCGCAGGGGTTTGTAGGTAAGGCCCTGTCGGGGTGGGGGCTATCGGGCGTCACGATAGCTCAAAGCGGTCAGTCTTTTTCGCTAACTGATCCAAGGGGCGGGACGGCCTATGGAGGCTCAACCTCACGAGCCCAAACCTGCGCTGCTGTCCCTCAATCCGTAAGAAATCAGATCTATGCGCCGCAGGGCTTCCATGCAGCCGCGGCCGCCAGCGCGTCGGCCTTTGCCCCTGCCAGTTCTCTTTTTTGCGCACCACCGGTAGTAGCCGATCCCACTCCAGGACAAAGCCCAACGGGGTTTGGCAATACCCCTCCGGGTTTCGCAGTTGGGCCGGGACAATTCAACTGGGATATGTCGATCACAAAAAAGACGGTGGTGGGTGGCATCAATGAAAATGCCTATCTGGAATTCCGTTCCGAGTTCTTCAACGCTTTCAACCGCACCGAACTCGGGAATCCGTCTGTGAGCGTTACTTCAGCTTCATTTGGACAAATCACCACCACGAACGTCGGACCACGCATTATCCAGTTCGCGCTGAAATACGTGTTCTAAACATTTATTCACCAAGTCGTGACCTCCCAGAGATAAGGCCACGACTTGGTGGGTCGCCTTTGTTCGTGCTAGGTGCGGCAGCCCGAAGTCGTCCCCGATGACGATGCTCTACTACTGCCCATACAGAGTTTCACCAACCCATTGGCCATACACGAATTGCTCTCCGCGAATGTCCGCAGGCGCAATACCCGGATTATTCGTTTGCTGTAGCTGGCAAACTTTTCGAAGTCGTGCGCGATATTCAAGGCACCAGATTGTGTGACCAGTGAGCTATGTAGGCAATTTTCGCCCCGCCGCAAAGTCCTTGCTGGCAGGGATGGCAGGGTTTGGCAGCAGCCGTCCCGGGGAGAGCATCGTCAGCACTAAAATCCCCGCGATCACCAATAGACCGCTCATGGCATACAAGCCAGTGTCGAATGTTCCAGTTTGGCTCTTGGCGTAACCCAGCAGGACGGGACCGACAGCTCCTGCGAAATTTCCGAGGGTGCTGATCAGTGCGATCCCGCCGGCGGCCGCCGTTCCCGAGAAATAGAGACCCGGCATCGACCAAAACACCGGAATGCATCCGTGCACGCCCGCTGTGGCGATCGCGAGGCAAACAATGCCGACCAATGGATTTTGTGCGGCGAAGGGTATCAGTAGCATACCAAAGGCTCCAGCAAACGCCGGAACGGCAAAATGCCACCGAAGTTCGCGCTGCTTGTCGGAGTGATAGCCGATCCAGATCTTTGCAGCGACAGCTGCAAGCGCCGGAATCGTAGAGTAGATCCCGATCCGCATGATGCTCGAAATATTGAAATTTCGGATCATCATGGGCTGCCAAAATGCCAGTGCGTACGTGCCAATCACGGAGGAAAAGAAGATCGCACCCAGCAGGTAAACGCGCCAGTCCGCCAGCGCCTCGCGAAACGTGTGGCTTCCGGAGGCGGTCGCCGAATCATTGTCCAATGCCTCGAGAATGAGCGCCTTTTCTTCGTGGGAAAGCCAAGCTGCCTGTTGCGGACGATCGTCCAGGGAGCGCAAAACCAGTATCCCCATCACGATGCTTGGTAAGCCCTCGAGCAAGAACATCCATTGCCAGCCGCGTAAGTTCCAGACTCCGTCCAAATAAGTGATGAGCGCTCCCGAAAGAAGACCAGAAACGACTCCGGCCACGACGGTAGCCGATTGAAAAATGCCCGTGACATTCGCCCGGCGGTGAGACGGATACCATTGAGTGATGTAGAAGATGACCCCTGGGAAGAATCCCGCCTCCACGACTCCAAGCAAGAATCGAGCCACATAGAACTCGAAGGGCGTGCGAACCAGCATGGTCGCAGAAGAAGTCAGTCCCCAAAGGGCGAGGCAGCCGAAAATCGTCTTGCGGGCGCCAATCTTGGCCATCAATAGGTTGCTCGGAACTGCGAACAGCGAGTAGCTGATGAAAAAGATGCCTGCGCCAAGGCCGTAGGCCATGGCAGTGAACCCAAGGTCCCCTCTCATCTGCAATTGAGCAAAGCCGATATTGGTGCGGTCGACGTAATTGAAAAGGTAGCAGGTGAAGAGCAAGGGAACGAACTTTCGGGTCACTCTGCCGTAAACGGCGTCTAGGGGTGTCGCCGGAGCGGTCGATCTAGAAAGTAAGTTCATCGCCATTCGAGTAAGTGACTCGGTCGAAGGCGAGCTTGGGTCCCGTTAGCAAAGGGTCGGACCACCAGTCGTATCTGCCCCGTCAGGAACGGGTGTCATTCGAGCGGTCTTGATAAACAACTTGTCCGATGATTCTCGATATGTCGTTTCCGTACCATTTCCCCTTCCAGTTCACGAGGGCGCCCAGATAGCGATGCTCCGAAATGATCGAGCCATCTTCGGTGTACCGATAGTAACCGGAATAGAAATGCCCCTTTTCCGCAGACGCGTACAGCATGCGAGTGTCTGGGGTCTCAATGGAGAGTGCCCAACCGCCGACGCTTTCGCCAGAAGTTCTCGAAAACTGTGCCTGGCCGAATGTTTGCTTGTCCATCTCTTCTTGAGTGTCTCCCGTGGAATAGCGAAGCCTGGACATCACGCCCTCGGTTCGATATTCCTGTCGCGTTTTGCCGGTGGCATCACGCACGACAGACGGGCCCAGCGAGAGTGAGCCATGCGGGAAAGGGTCGAAAACGGTTTGGCGCAATTCCGGTAGGTCATTGTATCTACGGGCCATCACGTGGTCCCGGTGATTCTCGTGTAGCGCCGTATTCAAGATCGGATAGTTGTACCATTGATCTCGGCCGACTTGATTCGCTGGCTTAAAAATCGTCGAAACCCACTCGATGCCCCATTTCCCGTCATTGTTAGTTACACCGTACAGGCCGTGACACGAGAAGATCTTTGTACCATTGGGTGCAAAGCGGCTGTATTCGAGGGAGAGTCCGGCTCCTACGGGACTGTAGATGTGCATCTGGATAAAATCGAGTATGTCGTATGCGCCGGGCGCTATTTTGCTGGGCCCTTTGCCGCTGACGTTCATGGAACGGGGCGGACTTGAAATCAGTTCCTCCCGGCTCTGGACAAGTTGCGCCTCCGGGCCCTCGTGCGCGAGAAATGGGAAGTGCATCAGTTCAGCCATCCCATCGAGTTTTCGGTCACTTAGGGCTTGAAAGTACTGAGAAAGGATTTTCAGCGAAGCTGGAACAGAATCCTGAAACGCGAGAGGAGACCTACAATCGATAATGCCGCTACGAGACCGGCTCCGGTCCTCAGGAGATTGTGGGACTTTCGAGGACGCCTCCGCCGACGCCGTCAGTGTCGATGCAATTCCAACGGCTCCCAACAGGCCGGCCGTCGTCACGCCTTTCACAAAGTCGCGGCGTCCATTATTCGTTTGCCCTTCGCCTCTGTCAGTGCTCTTCTCTTTCATAAAAAGCCCCCAACGCTCTGGCTGATGTCGAGCAGGCTGATTTGATGTAACACGCGATGAAGACGTAGCGCACGATTCCGTCTGCAGTGACAATGGACGGCACCAAGAGATATTTGGTTTCACTGCAGGAGCAATCACATGTCCGCGAAGGCACGCCACGCTTCGTCGAAAAGACTAAGCTCGCCCATTTTTCGCCGTGCTCCTCCGTTTCGACCAGCCAGATCGACATCCTTACGCATCCAACGCCCTTCCGAGTGGACCAAACGTTTAAGTCGAAGTTCGCAAGGCCTTTTTGTAATCGTGCAGGATTGCCAAGCTGCGCGAATATCAAAGTTCTCTGTGTTTCATCGATTTGCGGTTTGCGGCAGCGCGTACACCAAGATCGCGTTTCCTGTGTTCAGACGCGGCGCGCCGGCGATGAAACGGTTCCCAACGGGAATCGCGATGAATTGCCGGCCTCCCGCAGAATACGTGATCACGAAACCGGTGGTAGGCGCCATGGTCTTCGTTTGCCAGAGTAACTCGCCCGTTTTCACTTCAAATGCATAGACATTGCGATTGTCGCCTACGAAAACGAGACCACCGGCGGTGGTCAGCGCGGAAGTCGAGTAAGTTGCGCGCTGCTCATGTTTCCACAGAATTTTCCCAGAAGTGTCCATCGCGATAAAGACGCCGCCGCTTCCGTCGCCGAGCGGATTCGGCTTCATAACCTGCTTCACTCCGCCTGAACCTCCACCTCCTCTTTCCAATTTTTCGACGGGATAGGTTGCCGTTTCACACGTGAAAGGGTGCGTGGGAATGTAGAACGCGTGAGTTTCGGGATGGTACGCCATGGCCTGCCAATTTTTGATGCCCCCATAGCTCGGACAAAAATCGATCGGCTGATCCGCCACCGGGATTTTTCCCGGGCGATAAGTGACTTTTCCGTCGGGGGCTACGTCGACAAGATTCTGATAACCGAGATCGGTGGCATGAATGAATTTGCCAGTCTGCCTGTCAATTTCCCAAAGAATTCCCAGTTTCCCCATTTCAAATAACGATTTGTGCTCAGGAGAATCCACTAGAAGTTTTTCGAAGACGTCGTCCATATCTTCGGTCTCTCCGGGAAGATACTGGTGGTACCACAACATTTTCCCGGTATCAGGATTCACGGCGATTGTTGAATCGGTGAACAAGGCATCGCCATCCGTATGACGTGAGACTCGCGCCCACGGCTTAGCTTGAGCAGTACCCCAGTAAACGAGATTTAGAGTCGGGTCATAGCTGCCGGCGATCCACATGTCGCCGCCAGAGCGGAAAAGCAACGGCAAGTCACTCCACGTATCACCGCCTGCTTCGCCCGGCTTTGCGACAGACAATACGCGCCAGAGCTCTTTGCCTGTCTCGGCATCGTGGGCTATCAGGGCGCATTTGCTATCCACGTAAGTTCCGCAGCCCACGAGCCCGCCAATCACCTTGCCATGTGCGACTACCGTACCGGCCCTATAATCAAGGCCGTCTTTATAGTCGGAAGTCTGCGTATCCCACACGGTCTTACCCGTGCGGGCATCGAGCGCGATCATGTGCGCATCAGCCGTTCCTAAAAAAATCTTGTCTTCGAACATGCTAAGGTTGCGCATGGGTTCATCGAGCAATTGGTGCTCGGAATCATGGCCCGGTAAGCTGAACTTCGGTAGATCACGGCGATATTCCCATATCATGTCACCCGACGATGCATCGAGCGCGTCAACTACGCTGCCGGCGTTTGGCAAATACATCACGCCGTCATGCACGAGCGGAGTTGGCTCCTGCCAGCCACCTTGCATCGGAAAAGCCCAGGCGAGTTGAAGCTGTTTGACGTTATTGCGATTGATTTGATCAAGAGGGCTATAGCCCCATGCATTGTCGGTGCGGCGCCAGTTCAACCAATCGTTTGGACTGGGATTGCGCAGCATCTCTTCCGTGACCGGATTAAACTGGCGGATCTGGGCCGCCAGAAGGGCCGCCGTCGCAATGATCACCATGATTGCAGAACATCGGACTACGCGATTCATACTCTCTCCTGGAATGCTGCGAAGCTGGCCAACGAAGTGCGCGCATTTTGTCAATCCCGGGATTTCGGTCTTGACCTTCGAATGGGCACATCTATCCCGGATTTCGGATTTTAATTTTGTCGATTCGCAAGACCATATGCTGGCCGTCCTCTGGTGTCAATCTCAGATCGCTCTGACTGCGCTTGGCGATGGCGGCCCAAAATATACCCTCGATTGGCTCCTGTTTCTCGCTTTCAACCTCCTTGGCCGCTGACGTTCGTCCGTACCAAATAACTTGTGAGTAGTCTCGACTGTCCTCTTACCGGAATTCCTCATCGTACGGGGCAAATAAAAACCTTTTCACCTATGGCGATTAAGTGAGATGGCATACAATCGCTGGTGCCCATCGGGGTTGTTGGAAGCTGAAAACCCGCGATGGGTGCAAGCTCGAAGCTTGCGTGGCTGCCGTTAACGGCAATCCGCAAAACACGCTTACCCGCGACGAACTCACCGCCAAGGCCCAGCAGCCAGCGGCATGCTCCGGCGGCGCGGGGCTCGAGGATGTCCGTCGCATCGTTTCCAGAGCCTGGACTCTGCGGGATGCGCCGGACGTTAGCCAACTGTTTGCGAAAGTAGTGCGCAAATTACGACGGTACCGTCCGCCAAAAGGAATTTTAGGAAAGGTCCTGCGGTATCCACGGAAAGGGAAGTGAACTCTCATGACTGAAACGATATTTCGGCACGTTGCAATTATCGGCTTCGGCGAGGTGGGTGGCATTTTCGGGACAGATTTTGCCGCTGCGGGCGTCCATGTAAGAGTCTTCGACATTCTTCTCAATAAGGAAAAGTCCAGGGAAGCGATGCTTGCAAAGGCCAAAACGGCGAAAGTTCGCGCGGCGGACAGCTTGAAGGAGGCCGTGTTGGGCGCGGAACTCGTAATCGCGGCCGTTACCGCGAGTTCAGCGACGGATGTGGCGAAAGATGCGGCAGCCGTTCTGAAGCCCGGTCAGTTCTACATGGATCTGAACTCCGTCTCGCCGAAAACGAAAACGAAAGTAGCCGAATCCGTCGGAAAATCGGGAGCGGATTTTGTGGAAGCTGCCGTCGTCGCGCCGGTCACACCGCAGCGGCTGAAAGTTCCCATGCTGCTGGGCGGCGCCCGCGCGGGCGAACTCGCAAGCCGGCTTCAGGCAATGGGCATGGATACGACAGCCGTCAGCGAGCGTATCGGCGTTGCTTCCGCGATCAAGATGTGCCGAAGTGTGGTGATGAAGGGAATAGCAGCTCTCGCGATCGAATCTCTTGTTGCCGCGCGTCGCTATGGAGTCGAGGATGCCGTCATTGCCTCTTTCGAAGCCACTTATCCGAGCATGGGCTGGGCTAAAAGCCTTCCTGACAATCTCGCCAAGAGAGCCGCTGAGCACAGCCGCCGACGCGCCGCCGAAATGCGCGAGGTTGCGGAGACTCTGCAAGACGTGGGAATAGACCCGGTTATGGCCCTCGGTACGGCTCAAGTGCAAGATTGGCTCACGGCGGAAATGGAAGCCGGAAAAATCGTGTTTAGCGCGAAGGACTTCTCATGGCGCTCGCTGGTCGATGCGATTGATGCGAGGACAAGTCCGGACCGCAAGCGGGCTTAGTTCCTTTAACTTGCTCAGGCGTGCTCAACCTGTGCGAAACTCTTCCGACGGAACACTGAATTCCCGTCGGATTTTCGCCTCCTGGATGGAAACGGCGCGCAGATAATCGCCTTCTCGAAGGTCTGCAGGATGCGTTGGCATATAGAATAATGATGATTCGACTTCGATAGCATTTTTCAGGCGAACTCGCTATTGCCATGGACAGACAGGTTAAAGTTGCCGTTCTCGACGATTATCAAGGTGTTGCCTTAGACTTTGCCGACTGGTCGATTCTTGAAGGCAGAGCCGACGTCAAAGTGTTTCGAGACCACTTATCTGATCCCGATAAAGTGGGCGAGCGTCTGAAGCCGTTCGACGTCGTGTGCGTGATGCGCGAACGAACACCACTTCCCCGGTCGATTATCGAGAAACTGACAAACTTACGACTTATTGTATCGACCGCCGGACGTAATGCTTCGATCGATATGGATGCTGCGAAAGAACGTGGCATCACGGTCTGCGGAACTCCATCTACCTCTCACGGTACCGTCGAGTTGACATGGGCATTGATTTTAGTCGTCATGCGCAACTTGCTCGCGGAAGTTGCTTCGGTACGCGACGGGAAGTGGCAGGTCGCGGTTGGAGACGACCTGCAGGGGAAGACAATCGGAATCGTGGGCCTTGGGAAGATCGGCGCGCGCATTGCGAACATCGCGCGTGCATTCGGTATGAATATCGTTGCGTGGAGTCAGAACCTGACGCCCGAAGTAGCCCGGGAACATGGCGTTCGGCTGGTTAGCAAGGAGCAATTGTTCCGGGAGTCCGACATTGTGACACTGCATTTGGTTTTGAGTCCTCGCACGAAAGCAGTGGTCGGCGCAGCCGAACTCAAGTTGATGAAGCCGAGTGCTTATCTCGTGAATACATCACGAGGCCCATTGGTTGATGAAGAGGCATTGATCGAAGCACTTAAGAGCCGCACGATCTCGGGCGCGGCTCTCGACGTTTACGACGCCGAACCATTACCTGAATCTCATCCATTCCGCTCTCTCAAAAATGTCCTCGCGACGCCGCACATCGGCTTTGTTACCCAAGAGGTTTACAAGATCTTCTATCGCGGCATAGTCGAAGACATCGCCGCCTGGCTCGATGACAATCCGATACGTGTGATGAATTCTTGAGCTGTGAGTGTGGCCTCCAAAA
>Ga0209579_10003503_pt1 | contig 11363 bp, 8 predicted proteins | sample Coa_R1_2_FD_187152 | JGI IMG/M metagenome (GOLD analysis project Ga0209579, IMG submission 187152) | Surface soil microbial communities from Centralia Pennsylvania, which are recovering from an underground coalmine fire - Coalmine... | ecosystem: Environmental > Terrestrial > Soil > Unclassified... | reverse complement strand
CCGTGACTGTTGCGGGCAACGCTACGATCCAGCCGGGCGGCGCGATCCAGTTGGACGGTGAAGGATATGCGGCCAACAACGGGCCCGGCCTCGGCCGCAACACTTCCAACAGCGGCAGTGGTGGCGGCCACGGCGGTTATGGCAGCGCGAGCGCAACCACATTCGGCGGACTGAGCTACGACTCGATTTCCATTCCTGAACAATCGGGCAGCGGCGGCGGCTCCAGCACAGCCACTGGTTCTGCCGGCGGCGCGGCCATGCACTTGACTGTCAATGGCACACTGACGCTCAATGGCAGCATCACTGCCAATGGAATTGACGGAGTTTCTTCCGGCGCAGGTGGCGGTGCGGGCGGCGCACTTTGGCTCAGCGCCGCAAGTCTTTCGGGTTCCGGGACAATTTCCGCAAATGGCGGTGATGGCGAATTCTTTGGTGGCGGTGGCGGCGGCGCGGGCGGCCGCATCGCGGTGTATTTCAGTTCGAACCAGTTCAGCGGAACCATCTCGGCCGATGGCGGCCAGGGTTTCCTGCTCGCAGGCGGTGCGGGAACGATTTATTGGGATACGAATTCCACCAAGACCGCCGCGCTCATCCTTGACAATAACGGCAACCCCGGCACCAACACGCCACTCGACTCGCTGGTGACCGGCGGGAACGCGCCCGTCAACCTCTCCGTCGCCAATGGCGCAGTCGCCAGCACCACAATTTCACCCGGGCCGCTCACGCTCCAGAACTTATCCATTGGAAATGCCGGCGAGTTTCTCGCGAATCCTAAAACACCTCTTTACCTAAGCGTGCTTGGAAATGCAGCCATCAATTCCGGCGGCGCAATTGTCGCGGACTTCCTCGGCTTCGATGGCGCAGCCGGTGCCGGCGCGGGTAGCGTTGATTTCGTCGGCGATGGCAGCGGCGGTGGTTACGGTGGTTCGGGTGGCATCAGCGCGGGCGGCGCGGCGGGAGGACTCACCTATGGCTCCTCGAATCAACCAGTTAATCTCGGCAGCCCCGGCGGCATCTCTCCTTCCCTGGCGGGTTTCTCCCAGGGCGGCGGCGCAATCCGACTCTCCGTGAACGGCGCTCTTACTCTCAATGGAAGCATCAGCGCCAACGGCAACGACGCATTCATCGACGGTTCAGGTGGTGGTTCCGGCGGCAGCATCTGGATCACAACCCTAAACCTCTCCGGCAACGGCTCTCTCACGGCCAACGGTGGCGCTGGTGAGTCGATGGAGGGCGGTGGCGGCGGTGGTGGGCGTATTGCGATCTATGCGAGCAATAATTCGTTTTCTGGAAGTGTCCTCGCGACTGGCGGCACAGCCGGCGCGGCTCCGGGACAGAATGGAACCATTTACGTCGGCACCAACCTCGTCGTCTCCGGAATTATCACCGACACCAAAGGCGTCGCTGTGTCCGGCGTTTCCCTGGCGGCAACAGGAGTCGGCGCCGTCACGAGCGACGCCAACGGCCTCTATTCCATCCCCGTGCCGTTGTTCTGGAGCGGCACCCTGGCGCCGAGCAGCACGGGCACAATTATCCCCAGCTCACAGAGTTACTCGGCTCTCTCAACCAACGCGCCCGACCAGAATTTCGTCCTCGCTTCGCCGTCCGCCTTCCTGCTCAGTTGCGGCCAATGCGACGGCGCAAACATGAGCGTCGGCTGGTACGGGATCAATGGCGCGTCCTACCAGGTCCTTTGCTCCACGGATCTCGTCAACTGGGTGCCGTATGGCGGTCCGATGCCCGGCACCAATGGTCCTGCGGCAATCTCAATGCCCGTCACCAATGCGCCGCAAATGTTCTTCCAGTTGAATGTGACCTATTGAGGAGCGATCTCAGCTGAAGCTCAAGTCTCTGAAAAGATTCGGTCAAAAAGAAGTCGGCGTAATGTCAGACAAACACCTAGCCCAATATCAGCCTTGTTCCGAATGACGCATTCCGCACGCGAAGCAATGTTCCTCGCGTGCAATTTAACAAAAACAAAGTGAGTTTACCAATCGGCCGTGTGGCCCAGTTTGCGTTTGAAATCGAAGCCCTGCGCGCCGAGTGCTGCGCCGCCGCGCATCTATTGGTCAAGGAATCTCCCATCAATGAGGCCGAACTTGAAGAATGTGCCCGCCTGGATGATGCGCTGACTGTTGCCCAAAGAACTCTGAAGTCCACTGTCGCCCAGGTGATGCTCTCACGCCTCAAACGCCGCAGCCAAATCAGTTGAGCCAGTCCCGTCATGGGAGCGCCGGCGTCCCTGCCGGCACCCTGCCCGAAGATCTCACTTGTGGGTGGTGGCAACCGGAGTTGAATCCGCCGTGGCAGTATCCTTGCCGCTGCGGCAACCCTGAATCAAGAGTACCAGGAACAGTGCAATGTGCGCAGCCAGCACAATGAAGAAAACGTTGCGGAAGCGTTCCCGGCGATGATGTTGAATCTGGATGGTTCCAATGGCGGTTCCCGGAACCTGAAATGGATTGAATTCTTTCACAGCTTTGTGTTGCCCAGCCAACAGCGGTGCCCGTGCCACGATGGCCGGTTCAAACACCGATACCGCCGATTACCCTCAGTCCGCTAAAATCAAGCGCACCAGCGCCATGACTCCAACTCCAAAACCAATCAACAGTACAGCATGCTTGATGGTCAAAACAGCTACCGCCTGAAGGGCCTGTGAAGGAACGATTGTGGAACTGAAATAGTCGAGAGCTTTGCGATTCTCTTTGGCTGCGACTTTCATACTATGGCTATCGCTAAGCAGGGAGCGGGCCAACGATATTTTCGCAGCTTGGGACGGCTGTTTCGTCCCGTTTGAAGACAAAACTGTCCCGGTTTGAAACCGACCGTCCAAACCGGGACAACTGGGATTCGATCCGGACCTACCTGGATTCGGCGCGTTGTTGGATTGTCTGTGTGTTATCACTCACCCCACCCTTCGGTTGCGTGTCCTGCTGTGAAACCAACGTCGACATCTTCGTTCCCGAATCCGCTAAATCGCCTGACAACTGCGCCAATGCACTCTGCACTTTCCGCGCGTTTTGCTCCGCATTTTCAGCCAGTGGTTTCACTGACGCTATTCCGCCCGCCGTCAAATCAACGCTCAGCGACGTCCGGATATCCCGCAGATACGCGATCAACGGCTCCACCACCGCCTGGTTCTGGTGATACCGCTGGTCCACTGTATTGAGTTCATCACTGACCTGTGTTTTTCGAGACACGCTCTGGTCGCGCACGGCTTCGTAGTGGATATTCGCCATCTGTTTATCCCAGGTCTGGAAATACTCCTCGCTCTTCTTGTCGGCCTCATTAGCCGCGTTTTCAGCCCGTTTGGACGAATCCTCCAGCCAATTCAGCGCCGCGTTGAATCGTGCAAACTGCGGCCTCAAATCCGCCGCCGGCTTGTTCACCAAATCGTCCAACGCATTCATCGTCGCATCAATCGCGCGGTTCTCCGTATTGATCTCCATAGCCGCCCTTTGCAGGCTGCTGCTGGCGCTGTCCGCCTTCTGATAACTCGGCGACGCGCAACTGCTGAGGTAAAGCACCCCAACGATGCAGATCGAAGTTTGTGTTATCCCCGCGAATAGGGACACTTTTTGTGGGTTCGACTTTCTGGCTTTCATGGCCTCGTGTTTATCGGAAAGCTCGAATCCTCGGAATGGGGTGTTTGTCCCCCGGGGTTGTTCACGGCTGGCAATTCATCGCAAATATGCGTTTGAATCAGCCCTTGCCCTTGCCGCTCGCTCTCGGCTCCCACACCTCACTACTTTGATCCACTTTGATCCACTTTGATCTACTTGGCCATCAACCATTTGTGATCGGCCGATTTGACCCCTGTTCAATCCCTCGGTGGCATCATCCACTTCGGCTTTTGGTCGAAACCGCTTTGACAAGGTTGGACTTGCTTGGACAAAGCTAAAGGCTGAACCGACCTGGAGCGACTGCGTCCCTAAGTGAGATTAAGGGAACTATCGAGATTTTCGCACACCTCACATGGCTCACCCTGCCCTTGCGCCCCTTTGGTCCTTTCTGTCCCTGCCACCCGCGACAAAAAGGCCCTCAGACTCAACCCACATGAGGATTGACTCCTGCCGCCTTAACCCTAACTCCCATGTCAAAGAACCATCTCAAAGTTATATACAACTCAATCTTTGTAAAATACAAAGTAATGTCTCTCAATGCATGTGTGGCACCCCCTTTGCTCATAATTTAACGAAAGATGAAAGGATTAGGCCCCGAAATTCAGCCTTTTCGCAGGTCATCTAAACGTTACGCGAAGGACACCTATGAAACTCATTAAACCACTTTGGAGCGACCCGGTCGGATGGGTCGAACAAGTCGCCAAGACCAAACTCCGCGTATTTTTGTGGATTCTCATCCACACCCTCTTCGTGGCGATTGGTCTTGTCGGGACTTACACCCTCTTACAGAAAGCCGACGTCGGCGCCGATGTCAGTCCATATTTAATTCCGGCTCTCGCAGCTCCGGTTGTAATCATCGGGATTTATTATCCCGCGATGTATCTGTACGCGATGTATCGCCTGTTGAAGATCGTCAAAGAAGCCAGGCCAAATGAGAGGATACCTGCCTGACTCACACCGCGCTGAAACCGATTAGGTCTCAAAGAACATCATGGAAACCCCAAAACCAAAACGTGACTTCTTTGAGAAACCGAGCATCGGAAGCGTCATAATCATCATTGTGGGCTTGGCCTTGACGGCTGCGTTCGGCTTGTATCGGGAACATCGTATCTCCGTCAAGATGGACGCCGTGGAGCACGCTCAAGCTCAAGAAGGCAAACAAGCATATCTCGACGGCGTCGAACTGGCAGCTAGGGATGCGATCCGACAGGGCGCCCCCGAGTCTGCAATGATTGACGAAACGGTGATTTTGTTTCGCCAGAAGGGCGCGACTGATTCCGAGATTGATGCTCTCAAGCAGCGCCTGTCGACCTCGGCCAGCGATAAAAAATGACGCCATGACAAAACAAGACTTTATCCTGAAGCTGCAGGCATGGAACCAGAACACCAGGCGGGACTTGGCCGCTTTCTTGGCCGCATTTTTCTTAAGCTGTGGCGTTCTGTGTGTATGGGAGCGCCATCAGGAAGCGCATGGCGGGCCGGGCTGGATTACCCCATGCGGACTTGCTTTGGTGATTGCTCTGCCTTTGTTCTCAGCTTTGTTCTTGTATGACCGCAGAGTTCGACGATTCGGATGTGCCTGCCAAAGTTGTGGCAAGCAGTTGTTCGGCGGCCAAAATGGAGGTGGGCACGCAAAGATAGTCATCGCCACCGGCAATTGTTGTTTCTGCGGAGCCAAAGTCTGCGATTGAGGTTATGCCTGACAAACCGTCACAGCCATTATGAACGCCGCCCATTCAGAAAATCTGGAATTCCTCAAACGCATTCGCGGCTGCTTCGGCTCGCCCCGGATGTGGTCGTCCGAATATGTCTTCACTGGCGAAGCAGTCATTGAAAGGCGCGGAGAACGAATCAGGAATCAGATGAGAATTTCCGACATCGTTGAGACCAGTGCCCGGCTTGGGTCTAATCAGATGGTCCTCAAGACGAATAACTCAAAAATGATCATTCAGATTGTTCCTTCCTTGAACGAAGTCATCACGAAGCTCGCAGCCGAATTCAACGCCAACAAAACCGAATCCGAACGACAGCATTTGGAACAAGAGGCACGCCAAAAGGTTTCACGATTCAAGCGCCTCCGGCTGATTGGCATGATTCTTAACGTTCTGATTACGCTCGCACTCGGCATTCTTATCATATGGTGGTGTCGAAAACATTACTGATTTAGCAACTCTTGAGAACGCCGCCTTCCAAGAATCTTCTGGCAGTTGCTTTCCTTTCATTCGTTGCCGCTTCCATACTCGGTCCCTCCTGGTATCCTGCACCGCGTCCAGTCACGGCTTCCGACGGTTCTGTCATGTTCGGCCCGGACGGGCGTATGCTGGTTCATCAAGACATGGCTGCCTTCAGAATCGCAATGATTCCGGTGGAGATTGCGATGGTCTGTTTCACAGTTTGCGTTCTATGGTTGCTCATCAGGCTTTTTCGCTTTGCGTTTAGACGGTGGATCAATCAATGACGACTGACGTAACCATATCCGCGGGAGATTGGTGGAGTGAACGACGCCTGCGCTACAATGTCGGACTAGTCGTTGCCGGGATACTCGCATTCATCGCCTACGTGCGGTCGGTTCTATCCTCCTGTCATCCGACATGGATTTCGAGGTGACTGTGTTCACCATATTTTTCCAAGGAATCGGTTATTTGTTCATGATTGGCGTTGCAAACGTCTGTTATTTTCTTGGCCCCTTCTCGGAGCGCGTCATTCGACCATCAGACCCACAGCGATATCGCCTGGCCTGTTATCGCCTTGGCTTTTGGTTTTCCGTCTTGCTGCCGTTCAGCATTCCGACACTGTTGGCACTGTCAGTGCTTTTTCATCTCCGTTAGTTCAGGTCTTATGTTCCTCTTGCCTGCAATTGCGCTGGTCGTGGGTATCACCCTTTTTGGGTGCTGCTGGTGTTCCCGTCGTCGGATTCGGCCCTCAGTATGGGTCGCCGTCGCTTCGACATTTGTTGGCTCGGCGATTGTCGGATTGGTAGGAACCTTGATGGAGCCAGGACCTATCAGCTTATTATGGGAGCAGGAAGGCAAAACGGGGTTGTATTTTTTTCCCGTTTGGATGGGGTTCAGCGCGCTGATTACATTCCTGCCGGCAGTGATAATTGTTTTCCTTTATCAGAGCGATATCAAACGATGAGTCCCTTCGTATCCCGCTGTGGCGAGCTCTGATCATTAAGCCGACTATGCACCGTCTGCAATTCGATTATATAGCAATAATCATTTGCTCCATTGCATTGCCCGTTGTCACGCTCCTCCCGCGTCGTCGAGTTTTTCGGCCTTGGGCGAAAATCGTCTCAATTCTTATTTGCATATTGAACGGTGCCTGGGGAATCAGCGGATTATGCTCCAGTGGTCGGGTTCCTTTTCCAACCACACTCAGTTGCTCGTTCATTCAGCTAGAGAACCGCTTTTTGTGGTTTCTGTTGGGCTTTTGCTTTGCTACACAATTGCCGGGCGATACAAAAAACTAGCGCATGGAAACCGAGAACCCTGAGCCTGATAGGCTTCGAAAGCATTAAACACTGAATCTCAAACCCGCCCGATTGGTCTTCGTTTCCTTTCTGTTAACCTTGCGCCTCTGCGTCTTTGCGTCTTTGCGTTGAAATTTCGGAGTTTTGGATTTCACGTCACCCAGCCAAAATAACGCTGGCACTCTTCCCCACGCGGGTGTAACAGTTTCTAAGGACCAGTAACCGTTATGAAAAAATTAACGTTCCTTTTTTCGGCACTCATCGGTTTGGGCCTCCATTCCGCACTCGCTGCCGATGCCCCGCACGGCAGCATTTTGGAAATTCATTCCTGCGAAGTCTACGCCGGCCCCTGCGTCGTCTCCAGCGAGTCGCCGCAGGAAGGACGCTACATGGTGCGCGCCTGGGATTTCACCGGCGGCAGCTTCAACAACACCGACCTGACCGGTCTTAAAATCGCCGTCCTGCAATCTTCGTCAGACAATCTCGCGGAATCCGGTTCTGAATCCGGCAACGCGATCGTTTACCTGCCCGAATCTGCAACTCAAACCCAGCGCGACACTCTGCTGACATGGCTGAAATCCAGCCAATCGGATTTTCATCCATCCCACCTGCAAACCCGCACGGTGCCGCTGCAATTTACGAAGTCCGAGCAAGGTTATGAATTTACTGCGGGAAACTACGTCGATGTCAAAACCGCCCCGCTCGCTCAGTGCAAAATGGGAGGATGCGGCGAGGTCTTGTGGTATCAACCGCGCACGGCAACAAGTCTTTTCACCGTAGTGGTTAATAATGGCTCGAAGGTCACTGAACCCCTCTTGAACCTCCGCTGGGATGCGAGCGGCAATCGTGACATTTTTCTCGGCCGCTTCGGCCAGCCTGTTCCCGCCAAAAACCTGTACGTCAGCCTGAACGAACTGTGCGGCCCGACGCAGGCATTGTTCTGATTTTCGCCCCGCTCCCGAAATCACTTGCAAATCTCCCCCCGCGATTTACGGTTGCCACGGACTGATGTCGCACCCCGGCAACTGTAACCACTCGCCCGCGTGCCTCGTCATGGCAGTTATACCGAACCGTACACTATGAGTGAGTCCAATTCGAAAGACGGCTTCTCCATCTCACGCCGCTCCTTTCTCAAAACTTTCGGAACCTCCGCCGCCGTCGCCGCTACGGCACAAGTCGAAGCCGTTGCCGCCGAACTCGAAAAGGCAAATAAGGAAAAGATTATCGGCCCCGACGCCGTGCCCATCACTCTTCACGTGAACGGCAACCCCATTCAACTCCAGGTGGAGCCGCGCGTCACGCTGCTCGACGCAATCCGCAACATGACCCCGCTCACCGGCTGCAAGGAGGTTTGCGACCGTGCCACCTGCGGTGCCTGCTCGATGTTCGTCGATGACAAACTCGTTTACTCCTGCTCGATGCTCGCCATTGAAGCGCAGGGCAAAAAAATCACAACCGTCGAAGGCCTCGCTGAAAACGGCAAACTCAGCAAAGTCCAGGAAGCCTTCATCGAACAGGACGCCCTCATGTGCGGATATTGCACACCTGGCTTCGTGATGAGCGTCACCGCCTTGTTGCGACAAAATCCCAGGCCGACAGAAGCGGAAGTCCGCCATGCCTGCTCCGGCAATCTCTGCCGTTGCGGCACTTATCCGCGCGTCCTCCAGGCCGCGCTCAAAGCCGCGGGCGTTTCCAAGACCGCCAAAACCGAGATGATTTCCTATGCCAAGCTGGCCTGAAAAACCCGTTTACATCAGTTCCCGTCACACGCGCATCGATGGACCCTTGAAAGTGTCTGGTGCGGCCAAGTATCCCTCGGACATGCAGCCCGATGGCTGGCTTTACGGCATGGTTCTCCGCTCCAAATGGGCCAAGGCCAAAATCACCAAAATCAACCTCGCTCCAGCACTCAAAATTCCCGGCATCAAAGCCGCCGTTCTCGCCCCCGCAGTGGATGAGCGCCAGAAAAGCGGCAGCGACGTCACGATGCGCTACTATGGCGAAGAAATTGCGGGCGTGGCCGGCACATCCAAACAAGCCTGCATGGACGCTCTGAAGGCAATTGAAGTCGAAGCGACCGAATTGCCGTTTGTCGTCCATGAAGACGACGCGAAAGGAGAAGACGCACCCCGCGTCTGGGAGGACACTCCAAATCTTTCTAAGTTCAGCCTTCGGGAAACCGGCACAGTAGACCAGGCGTTTAACGAATGCTCGGCCATCGTCGAAGGGTTCTTCACGACTCCGGTTCAAATTCATAACCCGCTCGAAACCCACGGCAACACGGTGTCCTGGACCGATGAAGGCGTTACCTGCTGGGCCTCCACGCAGGGCGTTTCCAGTGTGCACGACGAACTCTCGCAGAATCTGGGTGTTCCAGCCAGCCAGGTGCGTGTCATTTCCGAATTCATGGGCGGCGGATTCGGAGGGAAATTCGGCCCCATCACCGAGGGCGTCATTGCCGCACAATTATCCAAAGCGGCCAAAGCCCCCGTCAGGATCATGCTCACGCGATTCGACGAAGCACTCGCCGTGGGCAATCGCCCTTCGAGCTTTCAGAAAATCAAATTGGGCGCCACGGCAGACGGCCGCCTGCACGCGTTCGAATACGAGAATTACGGCACCGCCGGGATCGGAGCCGGAGGCGCCACCGCAGGCGGAGGAAGCGGCCTGGCTTTACGCGCTCCGTATATCTATAGCGTCCCCAACACCCGCGTCCGGCAGGCTGGCGTTAATGTGAACGCAGGTTCCGCCCGAGCCTTTCGCGCACCGTCCTGTCCTCCCTCCTCCTTCGGCATGGAATCGATCATGGACGAACTCGCGGTTAAGATGGGTGTCGATCCCGTCGAGTTTCGCCTCAAAAATGACGTGCCCTCCGAGGACCACGCAGACGATCCACATGACCCCGCGAACATTCGCCAAAAGGAATACAAACTTGGCGCCGAGAGATTTGGCTGGAAGGAGAAATACAAGAAGCCTGGCAGCTCACCCGGCATAATCAAAACCGGTGTCGGTTGCGCCGGCTCTTCCTGGGGCGGCGGCGGTCGGGGAACGAGAGCAGAAGCTGAAATCCATCCCGACGGCAGCGTGGAAATCCGTTGTGGCACCCAGGACCTTGGGACCGGCACGAAGACGTATATAGCTTTGATCGCCGCTGAAGTCTTCGGCCTCAAGCCGGATCAAATCACCGTCCGCATCGGAGACACGCGTTTTCCTCCTTCCGGCGGCAGTGGTGGCAGCAGCACTTCTCCCTCGGTATCGCCGGCTATTCTTGATACCTGCACCAGGGCCCTCGAAACCCTGCAGCAGCAAACCGGCATCGCCGACGCGCGCGGAGCCAACTGGATGGCCGCTTGCAAAAAACTCGGCGTAACTCCGCTCGTGGCCCAGGGCCAGTGGCAGCGGGGTTTATCCGGCAGCAACACTGGCGGCGTGCAATTCGCCGAAGTGGACGTCGACACCGAAACCGGCTTCGTCAAAGTGAAGAAGATTTTAATCGTTCAGGATGGTGGTCTGATTCTGAACCGCCTCACCTGCGAGAGCCAGCTCAACGGCGGCGCGATTATCGGCATCGGTTACGCCCTTTATGAAGAGCGTTACATGGACAAAAACTCCGGTGTAGTGCTCAACCCCAATTTCGAAACCTACAAACTCACCGGCCTGGCCGACGTGCCGGAGATCGAAATCATCCTGTTCGACATGCCCGAACGCGGCGTCATCGGCATCGGCGAACCGGCCACCATTCCCACCGCCGCCGCCATCGCCAATGCCGTAGCCAACGCCATCGGCGTCCGCGTCAGCAGCCTGCCCATCACACCCCAAAAAGTCCTCGCAGCCCTGGGCAAAGATAAACTTTCTGTCGCATGAAAGCATTCCAATACGCAACCGCACTTTCTCCCGCCACTGCCCGCGAACTTGTCAGTGACAACGGCGCTTATCTCGCCGGCGGAAACGATCTGCTCGCGTTGATGAAGGAATATCTCGTCGACCCGAAAACGCTCGTGAACATCAAATCGCTTCCGGGTATGAGCAAAATCGAGTCCGGCTCGAAACTGTGGACCATCGGTGCGCTCACGACCGTCGCGGAAATCGAAGATCACCCGGGAATTTCCAAAACGTTTCCCGGATTGCAGCAAGCCGCCGCCGAAGTCGGTTCGCGCCAGATTCGCAACGTGGCAACCGTCGGCGGCAATCTCGCGCAGCATTCCCGTTGCTGGTATTTCCGTCATCGCGACGTGCTCTGCCTCAAGAAAGGCGGCGATATGTGCTAC
>Ga0209579_10003501_pt1 | contig 11366 bp, 10 predicted proteins | sample Coa_R1_2_FD_187152 | JGI IMG/M metagenome (GOLD analysis project Ga0209579, IMG submission 187152) | Surface soil microbial communities from Centralia Pennsylvania, which are recovering from an underground coalmine fire - Coalmine... | ecosystem: Environmental > Terrestrial > Soil >... | reverse complement strand
GATCCTGTTCCTGATCGGGCTCACGTTCCTCCTGCTCGGGATCGCGCGCCCGGAGGCGAAGCTGACGAGCGACAAAGAGGGCTCGACGATCGTGCTCGCGGTCGACCAGTCGGGCTCGATGGCCGCGAAGGACGTGAAGCCGACTCGGCTGCTCGCGGCCCGCGCCGCGATCCTCGCCTTCCTCGACAAGCTGCCGTCGAAGTACCGCGTCGCGCTCGAGGTCTTCACCGAGCACCCGTACGTGACCGTGCCGCCGACCTACGACCGGGAGCAGGTCGCCGAGGCGCTGCCGCTCAAGGCGTTGCAGCAGGGCACGGACATCGGCGACGCAGTCCAGACCGGCGTGACGGTCGCCGCCAAGGCGGTCGGGATCGGCAAGAAGGGCGTCTCGCACCCGCCGGCGACCGTCGTGCTGATCTCTGACGGCGCGCAGACGGTGCGAGGCGAGCAGCCGCTGACCGCGGCGCGCGCCGCCAAGAAGGCCGGCGTTCCGGTCTCGACCGTGCTCGTCGGCACGCCGAAGGGCTCCGTCACGCAGAAGCTCAAGGTCAACGGCTTCCCCGAGACGAAGACGATCAGCGTCCCGAACGACCCGGTCGATCTGCAGACGGTCGCGAAGGCGAGCGGCGGGCAGTTCTACTCGGCGACGAACGCCGAGGAGCTGCTCCAGATCTACAAGCAGCTCGGCTCGCACCAGGCGCACACGAAGGCGAACCACGAGGTGACTGCGGCAGCGGTCGGGATCGCGCTCGCATTCATCCTCGCCGGCGTCGTCCTCTCGGGGATCTGGTTCCGGCGGTTCGCGTGACCCGCGAGCCCTCGGCTCGTTCAGGGGGGGAGACCTTCGGTTTCCCGCCCGAGCCCGCCATCCGACGCCTTGCCGCTGCCGGTGCGCGAGCACGGGCAAAGCCCGCACTCGCGGCCACTCGACGCGTACCCGCCACCCGCTCCAACGCATTTCCGACCGGCTGGTTGCCGCTGGCTCTGGCCGCAGCACTCGCCACGCTTACGGCAGCGGCGGCCGCTCACGCCGCGGCTCCGAAGGCGACGCCGTGCCTGGGCCAGAAGATGTGCATCACCGTCAACGGGCCCTGGGTCGCGGTACCCGCGCGCGGCGAGGCGACCTTCCTGCTCGAGTGCCCGAAGCGGCAGGGCACGGTCGGCGGTGTCGACGTGCTCGCGAGCTCGACCGACGTGCGCGTCACCTGGGACGCGGGAGTCCCGTCCGCGCCGATCCGCGGCGGCGGGAATACGACCGGCCCCTACCTGCTCTTCCACGCCGTCTCCGCCACCGGCAAGCCTGGGCTGATGCAGCCGTGGATCGGCTGCCTTCCGAATCCGCCCACGAATCCCCGCTCGACGACCTCGGCGCGCGTCGTCGCGATCACGAAGCCGGGTAAGCCCGTCGACCTGTGGCAGACGTCGGTGCCATTGCGCGCCGGACGCCAGACCGCGAGCCGCGCCTGCGGCGGCAAGGGCGAGCGGCTCCTCAGCGGCTGGCAGGCAACCGCGTTCAAGGTCGACTCCGCGCCGAGCACGGCGCTCGCCGCTCACGTGCACGCCGCGGTCGTCGTCGGCGACGTCCGCGTCGCAGCGTCGATCGCTACGAGCGCCGGCATACCGGCCGGTGACGAGCCGGAGGTCCAGGTCGGGGCGGTCTGCGCGAAATGAGCTTCGCCAGTCCGTTCCTTCTGCTCGTGCTCCTGATCGTGCCGCTGACGCTGATCTTCCTGATCGTGCAGCGGCGGCGGCGCGCACGCTACGCGATCGCGTTCACGAACCTCGACGTGCTCGCCGGCGTCGTCGACCAGAAACGGGCGTGGCGGCCCTGGGTCGCGACCGCGCTGCTCCTGATCGCGCTCGCGACCGCCGGCGTCGCGGTCGCGAGGCCGCGCGCGCACCTGACCGTGCCGGAGCAGAACGCGACGATCGTCCTCGTCGTCGACGTCTCAGGGTCGATGCGCGCGACCGACGTCAAGCCGTCGCGCCTCGACGCCGCCGTGGCGGCGATGCAGGAGTTCGTTCACAAGCTGCCCAAGAACGTCAAGATCGGGCTCGTCGCGTTCAGCTCGACCGCCGAGGTGCTGACGAAGCCCACGACCGACCGCCAGGCGATCGAGGACGGTCTCAGCTACCTCTCCCCTGAGGCGGGCACGGCGCTCGGGGACGGCCTCCTTGCGGGCTCGCGGCTGATCGTCAGCTCGCTGGCCGCGGTCGGCGTGCACCACGTCGGGGGCAGGTTCCTGCCGGCCGCGATCGTGCTCGAGTCCGACGGCGCCCAGAATCGCGGCATCGCGACGCCGCAGCAGGCCGCGGCCTACGCGAAGAAGAACGGAATCCGGATCTACGGCGTCGCGCTCGGGACGCCGAACGGCAAGGTCGTGTTCGGGTTCGGTCTCTACCAGAACTCGATTCCGGTCCCGCCGGACCCGACGACGGTGCGCTACGTGTCGCGTGCGACCGGAGGGCAGTCGTACGACGCCCAGAACGCCGGCAAGGTGATCTCGGTCTACAAGACGCTCGGCTCGAGCATCGGCCGCCGCACCGAGCTGCGTGAGATCACCTCCTGGTTCGCGATCGCCGCCGCGGCCTCGCTGATCGCGGCAGTCGGCGTCTCGCGGCTCTGGTCGTCGCCTTTGCCCTAGGGGCTCAGAGCCCGCCGACCGCCGTCACGCCGAGCAGGAGGAGCGACAGTGCCGAGGTGGCGAGCACCGTCGCGGCGGCGAGGACGTTGAACACCGGCCCGTTCGCGTAGCCGCCCATAAGCTCTCGATTGCTCGCGAGCCGCCAGACGAAGAAGAGCGTGATCGGGAGCAGGACGCCGTTCACCACCTGGACGGCGACGAGCAGGCTGATCACGGGCACGCCGGGGATGAGCGCGACGACCGTCCCGATCAGGATCAGCGCCGTCACGACGCCGACGAAGACCGGTGCGTCGCGCGGATCGTGCCGCATCCCCTTCTCGAACCCGAACGTCTCGGCGACCACGTACGCGGCCGTGACCGGCAGGATCGCCGCCGCGAGCAGGCTCGCGCCGAGCAGCCCGACGGCGAACAGCACCTCGGCGTAGCGGCCCGCGAACGGCGCGAGCGCCTTTGCCGCGTCGGCCGCGTTCTCGACCGTCCGGTGTCCGTGGACGAACAGTGTCGCGCCCGTCGCGATGATGATGAAGCCCGCGACCAGGTTCGCGAACACGGAGCCCGCCGCGACCTCGGCCCGCTCGGCCCCGAGCTCCTCGGGGCCGATGCCGCGCTCGACGACCGCCGACTGGACGTAGAGCTGCATGAACGGCGTGATCGTCGTCGCCGCGGTCGCGATGAGCAGATAGAGGTACGTCCTGTTCGTCTCGATGTGCGGCACGACTGCGGCGCGGGCGACCGAGTCCCAGTCCGGATGCGCGAGGATCGCCGCGACCGGATAGGCGAAGAAGGGAATCGTCATCAGCACGAACACCCGCTCCGCGGTCTTGTACGACCCGCGCACGACGAGCAGCCACACGACTGCGGCCGCGATCGGCACCGACACGTACCTCGGCACGTGGCCGAGCGACAGGGCGGCGCCGATGCCGACGAACTCGCTGATGCAGATGCCGAGGTTCGCGACGAGCACCGACAGCGTCGAGAAGCTCGACCAGCGCACGCCGTACTGCTCGCGGATCAGCTCGGCCAGGCCCTTGCCGGTCACGGCGCCCATCCGTGCGGCCATCTCCTGGACGACGATCAGCGAGACGGTGATCACCACCATCAGCCAGAGCAGGTCGTAGCCGTACTTCGCCCCGACGGACGCGTACGTGGCGATGCCGCCCGCGTCGTTGCCTGCATTGGCGGCAATCAGGCCCGGGCCGAGGAAGCCGAGCGCGGCGAGCAGCCGCGTCGTCGCGCGGCTACGCGGGCGGAGCCGGCGGCCTGGGAGCCGGCTGCGCGCAGCGACGACTGTGGCACGTACTGAGCGCGCCATCGAGATCGCCCGTTTGCAGGGTGGCCGACATCCCGGGGGGATGGTACGGCCTCGAGGCAGGGGTCGTGTGTGTTTTCCGTTTAGTCGTCGCCGAAGAGGCCGAAGCGGCGCCGCCAGCCCCTCGGGACGACGAGCTCGAGCACGTCGTCGACGGTGATGACGCCGATCAGCCGCTCGTCGTCGTCGGTCACCGGAGCGACCGACAGGTCGAAGTCCGTCATCAGCCGCGCTACCTCCTCGAGGTCGGCGTCGGCACGCACCCGCTGCGGCGAGCCGGCGACGTCGCCGATCGGAAGGCCCGGGTCGGCGCGGAGCAGGTCGGCGAGCGCGATCGCCCCGGTCAGCCGCTTGCGGGTGTTCATGACGAAGATCCAGGCGAGGGCGTCGGCGGGGACGCGCGAGCTGCGCAGGCGGTCGAGCACCTCGGCCTGCGTCGCCTGGCCGTAGAAGCAGACGAAGTCTGGGCTCATCAGGCCGCCGGCGGTCGCCGCGTCGAAGCCGAGCAGGGCCCGTAGGCGCCGGCGCTGCACGGGCGGCAGCAGCTCGATCACGCGCTCGCGCCGCTCCTCCGGCAGCTCGGCGACGAGGTCGGCCGCGTCGTCGGACTCCATCCGGGCCATCAGCTCGGCGACCTCCTCGTCGGTCCACTCCTCGATGAACTCGCGCTGGTGCTGCGCGCCGAGCTCCTCGAAGACGTCGGCCTCGAGCTCCGGGTCGGAGCCGACCGCCTCGATGATCTCCTCGCCCTCGTCGTGCGACGCGGCCTCGACGAGGTCGGCGAGCTGGGCGGGGTGGAGCCGCGCGAGCTTCGGATGCGGGATCCGTAGCCGGACCGTCGGCACGTGGCCCGTGAACGGCTCGACGCTCGCCCAGTCGAGGAAGCTGCCGGGGCCGATGCCGCGCGCAAGCGGGCGGGGAAGGAGCCGGCGCGCGAAGCCGCGCAGGCCGGTGTCGACGCCGACGACCCGGTACCAGCCCTCGAGCCGCGCGAGCTCGATGTCGTTCGAGCGGACGAGCCGCGCGCCGTCGACGTTGATCAGCTGGCGGTCGAGCACGTCCTTCCGCAGCAGCACCTCTTGCGGGCGGCGCTCGAACGGCCGGAGGTCGAACTGGACGTCGTGCAGCGTCGTCCGGTCGTAGCCGAGCTCGCTCACCGACTCGGCGGGCACGAACACCTCTCGGCCGGCGATCCGCGCGAGCAGGCCGGTGACCGGTGGGTAGCCGTCGTCGCCGAGGCGGACGATCAGATCCTCGAGCCGGCCGACCTTGCCGCCGTCGGCGCTCCAGAGCTCGCCGCCGACGACGCCGGACAGGTGCAGAACGGCAGGCGCCGGCGTCGCGGAAGCCACGCCGACACGATAGACCTAGAGATCCAGGTTCAGCTCGCGCAGCGCGAGGAACACCGCCTCGCTGAACGTCGGGAAGGGCTGGATCACGTCGAGTAGCACGTCGAGCTGGACGCGGGCACGGATCGCGAGCGTGAGCTGCTGGAGCCACTCGCCGGCCTCCGGCCCGACGGCCACGGCGCCGACGATGGTGCGCGTCGCCGGGTCGGCGGCGACCTTGACGAAACCGTCGCGCTTCGGCCGCTCGTACGTGGCGAGACGGGAGGTCGACGTGAGCCGCCACGTGGAGATCGTCCCTTCGAGCGCGCCGACGGTCGCCACCTGCGGGTCGGTGAAGATCACCGCCGGAATCGCCCGGTAGTCGGCACGCGTCTCGCGGCCGGCGATGTCGGCGGCGGCGATTCGCGCGTGGTACTTGCCGACGTGCGTGAAGAGCGCGATGCCGGTCACGTCGCCGATCGCCCACACGTTCTCGCCCGCGCGCATGCGCTCGTCGACCTCGATCCCGCGCTCGGAGACTTCGAGCGCGAGCGGCTCGAGCCCGTCGAGGTTCGGACGCCGGCCCGTCGCGACGAGCACGCGCTCGTGGCGGCGAAGCTCGTCGCGGTCGACCGACGTGTTCACGCGCACGTCGACGCCGTCGTCGCGTAGCGCCTGCGCGACGAGCGCGACCGCCTCGGCATCGATGTTGGCCAGCAGACGCGGGCCCTGCTCGACGAGCGTGACGCGCGAGCCCGCGCGCGCGTAGAACTGGGCGAGCTCGCAGCCGACGGGGCCGCCGCCGATCACGAGCAACGACTCCGGCAGCTCGGTCGACTCGGTCGCCTCGACGTTCGTCCAGAAGTCGATCGCGTCGAGGCCGGGAATCTCCGGCACGGCCGCCGAGGACCCGGTCGCGACGACCAGCCGGTCGTACGGAAGCTCCGCGCCGTCGACCCGGACGACTCCGGGCTCGGCGACGACGCCGTCGCCTCGCAGGAGCGTGCAGCGCCGCGCCGCCAGCCACTCGACCTGCGACGTGTCGTCGCGCTCGGCGACGACGTCGCGCCAGGCGAACGTGGCGGGGACGTCGAGCTCGGCCGGGTGGATCCCCGGAGCCCTTCGTGTCGCCGCGACGAGCTCGACCGCCCGCAGCATCGTCTTGGTCGGCATGCACGCCCAGTACGAGCAGTCGCCGCCGACCAGCCGCCGCTCGACGAGCGTCAGCTCGGCCTCGTCGTCCAGCCGGCGGAGGGCGCCGACGAAGTGCTCGCCGGTCGACCCCCCGCCGAGGACGACGACCCGCACCGCTAGGTGAGGCCGTTCGCCTTCAGGAACGCCTTCGCGACGGCGTCGGGGCTCTGCTTGTCCACCTCGACCGCCTTGTTCATCGCGATCATCGCCGGCAGCGTCAGCTTCGCCGAGACGGCGTTGACCGTGCTCGCGAACGTCGAACCGGCCTGCTGTGCGACGGTCGCCTTCACGATCGGCGCGACGTTCTGGAAGCCGGTCACGTGCTTCGGGTCGGCGAGCACCGTGTACTTCGACGGCTTGCTCAACGGGGGATCGGTCGAGAAGACGTCGGCGGCCTGCACCTTGCCCTGGTCGAGCAGCGTGTACGCGGAGATCGCCGCGAGCGGCACGAACGTCGGACTTCCGATCCCGTACTGCGTCTTGTAGCCGACGAGGCACGTGTTCCGGGTCTGGCACTCGGGGAAGCCGGCGAACTTGTACGAACCGATCTTCTTCAGGTCGCCGATCGACTTGAGCCCGTACTTCTGCGCCGTCGCGTTCGTGACGGCGATCACGTCCGTGTCGTAGAACGGCGTCATGTTCAGGAGGGTGAAGCCCTTCGAAGCCTCGAGTTGCTTCGCCTCGTTGAAGGTCGCCTGCGCGGTCTTGCCCGAAAAGGTCTTGTGGAACACGTCCTGGACGATCACGCCCGTGTACTCGGGATAGAAGTTGATCTTGCCGCTCGTCAGCGCCGTCTGGATCAGCTCGGTCGACCCGAGGCTCCCCTTGTTGCTGACCTTGAACCCCTTCGCTTCGAGCGCCTGCTGGTAGAGCGCACCGAGGATGTACTCCTCGGGGAAGTTCTTCGTCCCGATCACGATCGTCGGGCTCGCGTTCGTGGCCGGCCGGGCGGCCCCGGCGAATAGTCCGATCACGATCGCGACCCCGAGAGAGATTGCGAACGCCGCCTTCGCGGCCCTGCGTGTGTGCTTCCTGATCACAGAAGCTCCTTTCGGTTGTCACTTGGACCCTACGTGTGGACGACTCTGGGTGTCACGACTCGTTGCAACGCGAGCAGCACCAGCCATACTCCCGCCGAGAGCGCCATGACGCAGTAGCAGGCGCCGAGCACGCCCTCCAGCCGGTAGCTCGCCTGGTTGACGATCACGGCGCCGAGCCCGCCGCCGCCGGCAATCGCGGCGATCGGCGAGGTCGCGACGACCGTGACGGCTGCGATGCGGATGCCGGTGAAGAGCAGCGGCAGCGCAAGCGGCAGCTCGACCCGCGTGAGGATCTGCAGGCCGGACATGCCCATGCCGCGCGCGGCGTCGGTGACGTCGCGGTCGACGCCCTCGACGGCACCGTAGGCGTTCGTCAGCATCGGGCCGGTCGCGAGCACGGCGAGCGCGACCATGTTGTTGACGAACCCGATCCCGAAGACGGTCAGGAAGATCGCGATCAGGAGCACGATCGGCAACGCGCGGCCGATGATCGACGCGCTGATCGCGACCGTCGAGCCGCGGTGGAGGTGACCGAGCAGGATCCCGATCGGCAGTGCCGCCGCGGCACCGAGCCCGAGCGCGGCACCGGCGAGCTCGAGCTGCTGCATTGCCTTGTGCGCGAGAAAGCCCGGGTTGTCGGCGATGAACCGAAAGCCGTCCACGAACGTGTGCGCGTTCGCGGTGTCGTACAGGAGCGAGATCATTGCGCCCACCGCACGAGGATCCGCCGCGCGGCGACGAGCACGAGGTCGAACCCGAGCGCGAGCCCGACGACGAGAACTCCGGCCGAGTAGATCTCGGTCTTGAACGGCGTCGGCAGCTGCAGCGCGTAGAAGATCGGATATCCCAGCCCTCGGTCGCCGACGAGCGAGGCGACGGTCGCGATCGCGACCGTCGAGACGACTGCGATCCGGAGCCCACCGATGATCGACGGCAGCGCGAGCGGCACCTCGACCCGCCACAGCATCTGCCGCGGCTCGAGCCCCATCCCGCGCGCCGCCTCGAGCACCTCGGGCGGCGCCGAGCGCAAACCCGAGACGATGTTCGGATAGAGGATGACGAGCGAGTAGCCGACGAGCGGGATGACGACCGTCGTGTTCGAGAGCCCGAAGTAGGCGATCAGGATCTCGAACGCGACGACGCTCGGGATCGTGTAGATCAGGCCCGCTGTGATCGCGATCGGCTGGTCGAGCACGCGGAGCCGGTGCGAGACGAGCGCGAGCGCGAACGCGATCGCGAACCCGATTGCGACCGCGATCACCGTCAGCTCGACGTGCTGCACGAGGTGCGGCTCCAGCGTGTCGCCCCAGTGCTGGCGTACCCAGCCCCAGCAGAAGAAGTGATTGCCGGTCACGCAAGCGCTGCCCTGCCCGAAGTTCGGGATCACAGGGCCGGGGCCGGCTGCAGTCATTGCTCGAGCAGCTCCTCGGTGCGCGCGAGCGTCAGGATGCCGAGCACACGCCCGCCGTCGTCGACGACGAGCACGCGGTCGGCGCCGGCCTCGAGCATCAGCGAGACGGCGTTCCGCGCCGTGTTGCGAGTGGAGACGCGCAGCAGGCTGTCCGTCGCCGGCGGCGCCGGATCGAGCGGGACCTCGTCCAGCCGGCGCAGGGCGAGCCGCCGCAGCGCGCGGTCCTCGCCGATGAAGCGCTCGACGAAGTCGTCGGCCGGGTGGGCGAGGATCGCGTCCGGCGTGTCGTACTGTGCGAGCACGCCGCCTTCGCGCAGGATCGCGATGCGGTCGCCCATCAGGATCGCCTCGTCGATGTCGTGGGTGACGAAGATCACGGTTTTCGCGACCTCGTGATGCAGGCGGCGCAGCTCGAGCTGCAGGCGGTGGCGTGTGATCGGGTCGAGCGCACCGAACGGCTCGTCCATCAGGAGGAGCGGCGGGTCCGCTGCCAGCGCGCGCGCGAGGCCGACGCGCTGCCGCTGCCCGCCCGAGAGCTGCGCCGGGTAGCGCTTGGCGTCCTCCTGCTCGAGCCCGACGAGCTCGAGCAGCTCCGCCGTGCGTGCGCGACGGCGCGCGCGGTCCCAGCCGAGCAGCTTCGGGACCGTCTCCACGTTCTCGCCGACGGTCATGTGCGGAAAGAGACCGACCTGCTGGATCACGTAGCCGATGCCCCGGCGCAGCTCGACGACGGGAAGCTGCGTGATGCTGCGCCCGTCGATGCTGATGTCGCCCTCGTCGAACGGCAACAGGCGGTTTACGAGCTTGAGGGCGGTGGTCTTCCCGCCTCCGGACGGGCCGACGAGGACGCAGAACGTCCCGGCCGGGATCTCGAGCGACAGGTCGAGCAGCGCCGCGGTGTCGCGGCCCGCGTACCGCTTCGTCACCCGGTCGAAGACGAGCTGGGCGGCACCGCTCATCAGCCGGCCGGCTCGACGAGGTCGGGCCGGTTCCTGATCCCGGCCAGGCCGATCAGGCCGCCGACCGCGATCAGTCCGGCGGTGATCGCCATCGCCAGCCGGTAGCCCTGCAGGTCGAGGCGATTGGCGGCGCCGGCGATCGCCGCGCCGACGATCGCGATGCCGAGCAGGCCGGCGACGCGCGCGACCGCGTTGTTGACACCGGACGCGATTCCCGCGTCGTGCTCGCCGGCGTCGGCGAGGACGGTCGAGGTCAGCGGCGCGACGATCAGCGAGAGCCCGATCGAGAAGAGGACCAGGGGCGGGAGGAGTTGTGTCCAGTAGTCGAACCCGGGCGAGAGCTCGCGCAGCCAGACGAGGCCGGCGGCGCAGATGAGCGGGCCGATCCCCATGAAGTACCGCGGGCCGAGCCGCATCGACAGGCGGCCGACGCGCGGCGAGAGCACGAACATGACGACCGTGATCGGGACGGTCGCGAGACCGCTGCGGAAGGGCGAGTAGCCGGCGAGCTGCTGGAGGAAGAGGACGAGGAAGAAGGTCAGCACCGAGAGCGCCGCGTACACGGCGAGCGTCTCGACGTTCGCGAACGTGAAGTTCCGAAGCCGGAAGAGGCGAAGCGGCAGCATCGGCGCGGCGTCGTGGCGCTCCCACGCGATGAAGGCGCCGAAGAGCGTCAGCCCGCCGAACAGCGTCCCGACGATCAGGGGGTCGCCGAAGCCGCGCTGCGGCGCCTCGATCAGCGCAAACACCGGCCCGGCGAGGCCGAGCACGCAGAGCAGCCCGCCGACGACGTCGACCCGCGCGTGCTCCTGTGCGTGGCCGCGACCGGGTAGCGCCCACTCGACGAGCGCGAGCGTGGCGGCCGCGAGCGGCGGGTTGATGAAGAAGATCGCGCGCCAAGAGGCCGCCGACACGAGCCAGCCGCCGACGAGCGGGCCGATCACGAAGGCGATTCCCGTCCAGGCGGTCCAGGCGCCGATCGCCGCGCCGCGTTCCTCGCCGCTGAAGGTCGAGGTGATCGTGGCGAGGGCGGCCGGCGTGAGCAGCGCGCCGGCCACTCCCTGCAGGGCGCGCGCGAAGATGAGGGCGTTCCCAGTCGGCGCGAGCGCACAGAAGAGAGACGTGACGCCGAATGCCGCGACGCCGATCGCGAACACGCGTTTGCCGCCGAACAGGTCGCCGAGCGAGCCGCCGACCAGGATCAGCGAGCCGAGCGTGAGCAGGTAGGCGTCGACGACCCACTCCTGGAGCGCGAGGCCGCCGCCGAGGTCGCGCTTGATCGCAGGCAAGGCGACGTTGACGACCGTCGAGTCGACGAAGACGATCGTCGAGCCGAGGATAGACGCCACGAGGATGAGCCGCTTGCGCGTCGCGTCGCTCAGGTGATCGAATACTCGCATGCCGGGCTACTCGATCAGAACGCTCGCCGACGTCCCCGACATCCTCGGTGACTACCCGGGCGAGATGCAGCTCTTCACCG
>Ga0209579_10003500_pt1 | contig 11367 bp, 11 predicted proteins | sample Coa_R1_2_FD_187152 | JGI IMG/M metagenome (GOLD analysis project Ga0209579, IMG submission 187152) | Surface soil microbial communities from Centralia Pennsylvania, which are recovering from an underground coalmine fire - Coalmine... | ecosystem: Environmental > Terrestrial > Soil >... | reverse complement strand
CGAGGGACCCGCGCGCTGCACGTCCATGATCACGGCCGGGATTTCGGCGAAATAGGACAGCCCGATGAACTCCTGCATCAGCGAGATGCCGGGCCCGGAGGTCGCGGTGAAAGCACGCGCCCCGTTCCAGGCCGCGCCGATGACGATGCCGATCGAGGCCAGCTCATCCTCGCCCTGGACGATGGCGTATTTCGCCTTCTTGGTCTCAGGATCGTGGCGCAGCCGCTTGCAATGGCTGGTGAACGCATCGGCCAATGACGATGACGGCGTGATCGGATACCAGGCGCAGACCGAGGCGCCGCCGTAGACCGCGCCGAGCGCCGCCGCCGAATTGCCCTCGATAAAAATGCGGTCGCCGACCTTGTCGGCCTTCTGCACTCGCAAGCCGATCGGGCATTTCAAATTGGTCAGCGCATAATCGCGGCCGAGATGCAGCGCGTGCACGTTCGAGGACAGAAGTTTTTCCTTGCCCTTGTACTGCTCGGCGATCAGCCCCTCGATGACCTTCGGATCGATGTCGAGCAGCGCCGAGAGCGCGCCGAGATAGATGATGTTCTTGAACAGCTGCCGCTGGCGCGGATCGGTATAGGTCGAGTTGGTGATGGCGGTGAGCGGCACACCGATGACGGTGATGTCGTCGCGGAATTTCGACTTCGGCATCGGCTTGGTGGAATCGTAGAGCAGATAACCGCCGGGCTCGATGGACGCCACATCCTTGTCCCAGGTCTGCGGGTTCATCGCCACCATCATGTCGGTGCCGCCGCGGGCGCCGAGATGACCTTCCTCGGAGACTCGCACCTCGTACCAGGTCGGCAGGCCCTGGATGTTCGAGGGAAAAATGTTGCGCGGCGATACCGGCACGCCCATGCGCAGGATGGCGCGGGCGAACAGCTCGTTGGCGCTGGCCGAACCCGAGCCGTTGACGTTGGCGAAACGGACGACGAAGTCGTTTACGCTGCTGATTGGGTTCGTTGCTGGCATGCTTGTTCCGCGTGAGTCATGTCGATGAGATATTTTTGCATGTCCCAGGCGCCGGTGGGACAACGCTCGGCACATAGCCCGCAGTGCAGGCAGACGTCCTCGTCCTTCACCATGACGCGGCCGGTCTTGAGGTTGTTGGCGACATAAAGATCTTGGGTGAGGTTCTTGGCCGGCGCCTGCAGCCGGGTGCGCAGATCGGCTTCTTCGCCATTCGCAGTGAAGGTGATGCAGTCCATCGGGCAGATGTCGACGCAGGCGTCGCACTCGATGCAGAGCTGGCCGGTGAAGACGGTCTGGATGTCGCAATTAAGACAGCGCTCGGATTCCTTGAGCGCCAGTTCGAGGTCGTAACCAAGCTCGACCTCGGCCTTGATGTCGCGTAGCGCCACCACCTTCTCGCGATGCGGCACCTTATAGCGCTTATCGGGCGCGATCTCGTTGTCGTAGGACCACTCGTGGATGCCCATCTTCTGGCTGGTGACGGCGATCTGCGGCGCCGGGCGGACATTGACGTCCTCGCCGCGGCAGAAGCGGTCGATCGAGATGGCGGCCTCGTGGCCGTGCGCCACCGCCCAGATGATGTTCTTCGGTCCGAATGCGGCGTCACCGCCGAAGAACACTTTTGGATTGGTCGAGGCCATGGTCGCGGGATCGACCTTGGGCATATCCCACTTGTCGAACTCGATGCCGCAATCGCGCTCGATCCAGGGGAAGGAATTCTCCTGCCCGACGGCGACCAGCACGTCTTCGCAGGGAAAATGTTCATCTGGCTCGCCGGTCGGCACCAGATCGCGGCGGCCCTTGGCGTCGCGCACCGCCTTGACCTTCTCGAACACGACGCCGGTCAGCTTGCCGTTGTCGTGGGTGAATTCCTTGGGCACCAGGAAATTGAAGATCGGAATGTCCTCGTGCATGGCGTCCTCCTTTTCCCAGGGGGACGCCTTCATCTCCTCGAAGCCGGAGCGCACGATCACCTTGACGTCTTCGCCGCCGAGCCGGCGCGAGGAGCGGCAGCAGTCCATCGCGGTATTGCCGCCGCCAAGCACGATGACGCGCTTGCCGATCGAGGTGATGTGGCCGAACGAGACGCTGGACAGCCAGTCGATGCCGATATGGATGTTCTTGACCGCTTCCTTGCGGCCGGGAATGTCGAGGTCGCGGCCACGCGGCGCGCCGCAGCCGACGAAGACCGCGTCAAAATCGTCCGCCAGCAGCGCCTTCAGGCTGTCGATGCGCTTAGAGCCGACAAATTCGATGCCGATATCGAGGATGTAATTGCACTCCTCGTCGATGACGCTTTCCGGCAGACGGAATTTCGGAATTTGCGTGCGCATCATGCCGCCGGATTTCGGATCCTGGTCGAACACGACGCATTGGTACCCCATCGGGGCCAAGTCACGTGCCACCGCGAGCGAGGCTGGGCCGCCGCCCACGAGCGCGATGCGCTTGCCGTTCTTGATCTTGGGCGACTTGGGCAGGCGGTCTTTGATGTCGTCCTTGAAGTCGGCGGCGACGCGTTTCAATCGGCAGATCGCCACCGGCTCTTTCTCGACCCTGCCGCGGCGGCAGGCCGGCTCGCAGGGCCGGTCGCAGGTGCGGCCCAAAATCCCCGGGAACACGTTGGAGTCCCAATTGATCATGTAGGCGTCGCTGTAGCGGCCCGCCGCGATCAAGCGGATGTATTCGGGCACCGGCGTGTGCGCCGGGCAGGCCCATTGGCAATCCACGACTTTGTGGAAGTAATCCGGGACCGAAATGTCGGTTGGTTTCATCTATTCCTCTTGCCCGCAGCACCCGCTCTTACAGGCGGTAAGCACGCTGCTGCGGTTACCTCTTCGACGGCCCCCGTAGTCGATTCCGGCGCGGGATACTAGTCGAGGGGGGTAGGGATTACTACCGCTTCTGCTTGTTATAACAAGGTTTTGTGGCTTGTGGTCCTTAATGGAGGCGCGGCTGATTGACCGTTGTGCAGGCGACCGCAACCCATTGGCAAATGGCGGCGGCAGGTTGGGTCTAACGCTTTGAAAAGACGTCATAAATCTGACATGACCTCGACTTGGGCAAGTTCACCGTGCCATGGTCTGACGAGCCATGCGTGAATTGTTCGACATCATGCCGCCGGAGGACCCCATCAAAGCGGCGCAGCGCGACGCGCGGCCAGCATTGCGGCGCCGGTTTTACGAAAGGGCGACTGCCGTCCCTCTAAGCGCCGGCTATGCGGTGCGCCTCGACGACAAGCCGGTGCACACGCCGGCGCGCCGCGTGCTGGCGGCGCCGACGCTTAAGCTGGCCGAGGCCATCGCCGCGGAATGGCAGGCGCAAAAGGACATCATCGATCCGGCCAAGATGCCGCTGACGCGCCTTGCCAACGCGATCATCGACGGCGTCGCCGATGCGCCGCAACCGGTCGCCGATGAGATCGCCAAGTACCTGGCGTCCGATCTCGTGTTCTATCGCGCCAGCGCGCCATCGGGGCTGGTCGAGCGCCAGGCGCGCCATTGGGATCCGATCCTCGACTGGGCACGGCAGGCGCTCGGCGCCGATTTCAAGCCGGGCGAGGGGGTTGTCTATGTCGCGCAGCCGCAAGCCGCGCTTGCCGCCGCGCGCGCCGCTATCCCCGCGGAGCCTTGGCGGCTCGGTGCGGTGCACGTCATCACGACGCTCACCGGCTCGGCGCTGATCGCGCTCGCCATGGCGCGCGGCGCGCTTGCAGCCGACGCCGCCTGGCAGGCCGCCCATGTCGACGAGGACTGGAACATGGCGCAGTGGGGCCGCGACGAGATGGCGATAGCGCGCAGGGACTTTCGTTTCGCCGAATTTCAGGCGGCGGCGACGGTGCTGGCTTGTAGCCCGGGTTGAGCGGAGCGAAACCCGGGAACTGAGTGGCCACCTCAACGCCGCTCCCGGATTTCGCTCCGCTCAATCCGGGCTACGACCGTTATCGAGACAATTTTAGCGAAGGCCACGCGTCAATTTTAGAAAATTTGCCTCATCTTCTTCCGATCGTACTGCGACCGAATTCCGGATTTTCCGGACTGGCGCCGCACCGATCGGAGAGCGCCATGGTCGACTTCTGGGCCAATTGGATCGAGGCCGTTCGCTTCACCTGCGAGGCGCAGGGCGTGATCTCGGCGCGGCTCATGCTGTTTGCCAGCGCGGCGCCGAATGCGGCGGTCGAAGCCGAGCGGATGATTGCTGAAAAAATCGTTACCTTCTCCGCCGCCCAGGACGCCGCCGAGCGGGCGCTGGCCGAAGGGCTCGGCATCTATGCCGCCGCCGAGCGGGCCTACCAGCCGCTGCGGCGCTGCGTAAGCGCCAATTCCAGCCGGCTTGGCCTGGAGCAACACTGAATTCTGCGCGATAGGCCGGGCTATGCCGACCCCAACGCCCGTTTGATGCAGAAAAGTCACACCCGGCCAGAATCGTTGTGGCGTTACGTGTCTTTGCTTGCTTGCCCGAATTTCGCCTTTAGTAATCGAGCCTAGGTGGGAAATCCCGTTGCGACGGACTCTACCGATGGGTGCGACGATCGATCATCAGGACGCGGGCGCCGGATCAGCCGACGAGCTGAAGGGGCTCGATATCCTATTGGTCGAGGACTCGCGGGATGTCGGCCACGCGGTGAAGATGCTCCTTGAGCTGTGCGGAGCGCACGTGGACGGGCCGGCTGCGAATACGGCCGAGGCCGAGCTCCTGTTCGCCGCGCATCGGCCCGATGTCGCCCTGGTCGACTTCCATCTACGCGGCGGCGAAGAGTCGTCGGGCTTGATCACGCATCTGCGCCAGCAGGGCGTTCCCGTCATCGTGCTATCGGGATCGTTCGGATTTGGCCCGGTGCCGTCGGTCGAGGGCGCGACCTTCCTGGAAAAGCCGGTCGCCGAAGCGGACCTGCTCGCCCATTTGACCCCATTCATCGCCAGAAAAGCCGCCCAGTAAGGGGCGGCCGTTTTCAACGTATAAAATCAGCCGCCGGTCACGCTCATGTGGCGCGCCAGCGCCGGCCGCCGGTGGCGGCGATCGATGACAAAATCGTGGCCTTTGGGCTTGCGCGAAATCGCCTCGTCCATGGCGGCAAACAACAGATCGTCGCTCTCCGAGGCGCGCAGCGGCTTGCGCAGATCGGCGGCGTCCTCCTGGCCGAGGCACATATAGAGCGTGCCGGTGCAGGTGACGCGCACGCGATTGCACGATTCGCAGAAATTGTGCGTCATCGGCGTGATGAAGCCCAACAGCCCGCCGGTCTCGGCGACGCGGACATAGCGCGCCGGCCCGCCGGTGCGATAGTCGATGTCGGAGAGCGAAAAGCGTTCTGAAAGCCGCGCGCGCGCGATCGACAGCGGCAGATATTGCTCGAGCCGGCCTTCGCCGATCTCGCCGAGCGGCATGACTTCGATCAGTGTCAAATCCATACCGCGGCCGTGCGCCCATTCGATCAGGTGTGGAAATTCGTCGTCGTTGACGCCTTTGAGCGCGACCGCGTTGATCTTGATTTTCAGGCCCGCCGCCAGCGCCGCGTCGATGCCGGCCAGCACCTGGTCAAGAGAACCCCAGCGCGTGATGGCGCGGAATTTCTCAGGGTCGAGCGTATCGAGCGACACATTGAGGCGCCGCACGCCGGCCGCCTTGATCTCTTGCGCATATTTGGCGAGCTGCGAGCCGTTGGTGGTCAGGGTGAGCTCATCGAGCGCGCCGGTGTGCAGGTGTCGCGACAGCGAGTTGACAAGCGTCATGATGCCGCGCCGGACCAGCGGTTCGCCGCCGGTGAGGCGAAGCTTGCGGACGCCGCGCGCGACGAAGGCCGAGCACAGCCGGTCGAGCTCTTCCAGGGTCAGAACGTCGGCCTTGGGCAGGAAGGCCATGTTCTCGGACATGCAGTAGACGCAACGGAAGTCGCAGCGGTCGGTGACCGAGACGCGCAGATAGGAGATGTCGCGGCCGAACGGATCGACCAGCGGCGGCCGCCCGGCGACACCGTCAAACTTCCGCGCCTCTGTAGTGTTCATCGTCATTCAGTGTGCTTCCACGCGGCCCATCGGCACGCGCTGCCGCAGCGTTTCCCTACCATCAAAACCCAATGTTCTTCAGGCTTTAGATAATCAGTAATTGTGCCGGATAAAGCCCTGACGGTCCAGGACATCTTGCCCCGGAGCGGCGGCCACAAGCGGCGCCGTCGCTAGCGCTGCGCCGGGGGCGGCGGGAATGGCGACCCACCGGCGGGCTGCTGTTGCGGCGGGGGTGGCGGCGCACTGGCCCGTGCGGCGGTTTTATGGGGCTTCGGTCTGGGCGCCATCCGATGCGGCGGCGGGGCCGGCTGCAGCACCACGGCGACCGGATTGGGTTGAATATCCGGCGGCGGGTTATCGAACATACCGTGTTCCGGCATCCGCACCGTGACCTGCACCGTCTGCGGCAGGTAGCCATTCTTGGCGAACGACACCGATTGGTTTTCCGGCGGCACCGTGAGCGAGCAGGGCGTCAGGCAGGTCTGGCCTTGCGCGGTGCGCACATCGGCGCCCGGCGGATCGGATTCGAACTGCAAGGCGGTCGGCGGCGGTGGCGACGAGTGGAACGACATCCAATCGGGCATCGACAGTGACGCGCCCGAGCACCCGGCCAGTGCGGTGGCCAAAGCGACAACGCTCGCTGTGACGATAAGGCGTACGCGCAACATGAACACACCCGTCCTCATTCGAACCTAGGCCGCTCGGCCGTTTTGGTAAAGACCAATTGACACAGGCGGAAACGGTGTTGGTCGGAGTGTTGTGATGTGGCCACGCTGGTTCCAACAGTTGCCGTTTGCTGCATCGGGCCGAGAAAACAAGGGATTAGAGATATTTAGGAAACAGGCAACAGGCGGCAGCATCGTGGCCGCGGGCCGGGCGGGCTTCGTTAAGGTTAATCGGCGTGATGCGCGCTACGGCCGCTGCGTCAGAACACCCGCAATCGCTGCCGGCAATTCGCCATATGAACTGATGATGCGGTCCGGCTGCAAGGTAGCGATCGGCACTTCGCTATAGCCGAAGTCGACCGCGATCACCGGCACGTGCGCGGCGCGGGCGGTGCGCACGTCGGTGCCGGAATCGCCGATCATGATCGCGTCCGTAGGCTCACCGCCGGCACGCAGGATAGTCTTCGACAAAATTTCCGGATGCGGCTTCATCACGCCGAACGTGTCCTGGCCGCAGATCGCGGCGAAGTGGGGCGTCAAATTCAGCTTCGTCAGCAACAGCCGCGACAGCCATTCGAGCTTGTTGGTGCACACCGCCAGACGATGACCGTCGGCGGCGAGGCGATCCAACGTCGCCTCCAATTGTGGGAACGGCCGCGAGCGGTCGGCGATGTGTTCGGAGTAGTGCGCGATATAGGCGGCGAACAGCCGGTCCATCTCCGCCTTGGAGGGAGGGCGTCCGTCTTCGATGAGCGCCCGCTCGAGCATGCCGCGCGAGCCGCCGCCGATCAGGCGGCGGGCCGCATCGAACGGCATCGCCGGCAGGCCTTCGCGCGCCAGGATCAGGTTGAGCGTGTCGATGAGGTCCGGCGCGGTATCGATCAGCGTGCCGTCGAGATCGAAGACGATGGTGAGCATGGCGCTTCGCCTAACCGGCGCGCGGCCGCCGCGCAAGGCTTGAGGAGCAAGGCTCTAGGATCGCGCCTGGAACACGGTTAGATACCCGCACCACTGCGGTTAAATACCCGTACCGGTCCGGTTAAATACCCGCACACTAGATAGTGACTTTTGCGAGCGCCTGGGAGGCCCAACCGTCGCCATGGATGTCGAGGCTCAAAAGCGTGCCGCTGCCGCCCGCGCCGTCGAATTCGTGCGGCCCGGCATGCGGCTCGGACTCGGCACCGGCTCGACCGCCAAGCATTTTGTCGAGCTCCTGGCCGAGCGTGTGCGCGGCGGCCTCGACGTGGTGGCCGTCCCCACCTCGGAAGCGACCCGCGCCCAGGCCGAGCGGCTTGGCATCACGCTGACCACGCTCGACGAAACGCCGCAGCTCGATCTGACCATCGACGGCGCCGATGAGATCGCCCCGGATTTGACCCTGATCAAGGGCGGCGGCGGGGCCCTGTTGCGCGAGAAGATCGTGGCCGCGGCGTCGGCCAAGATGCTGGTGATCGCCGACGACTCGAAGTGGGTCTCGATGCTCGGCCGCTTCCCGCTGCCGGTCGAAATCGCGCCGTTCGGCGCCGCGGCGACCCTGCGGGCGGTCGAAGAGGCGACCGCCGCGGCCGGCTGCCCGGGTCCGGCGCTTCTCCGCAAGGCCCCAAACGGCCACGCTTTCGTCACGGATGGCGGGCACTGGCTGCTGGACGCCCAATTGCAGCGCATCGGCGACCCCCAAACCCTGGCGGCGCGGCTTTCTGCGGTCCCGGGGGTCATGGAACATGGCTTGTTCATCGGTCTGGCGCGGACTGCTATTGTGGCCGGTCCGGACGGGGTGCGCCTCATCGAGCGGCCCTAATCTTTAAAGCACGGAGGGAGTGCGCGAATGATTGCCGGTTTTTCACTGCGTCACGTCAGGTTGCGGAAAGCAGGTATGGCGGCGCTGATCGCGCTGGCCGCGATCGGCCTCGGCGGGACAGCAAAATCCCAAGGGGTGGCCCAGCCGCCGCAAGTTTCGCCGGCTCAGCTTGCGCTCGCCAAACAGATCGTCGAGATCAAGGGCGTGAAAGCCATGTTCGCCCCCCTGGTCCACGGCGTGGTCAAGAAGACCTCGGATGCGGTCATTCAGACCAACCCGATGTGGGCCAAGGACATTGGCGACATCTCAGCCCAAATCGACAAGGACTTTCAGCCCCGCGGGCAGGAGATCGTGGACGCGACCGCGCGCTTTTATGCGAGCCATTTCACCGAGGCGGAACTCAAGCAGATTCTCACCTTCTACCAATCGTCGGTCGGTCAGAAAATGATGGCTGACGAGCCGCGGGCACTCGACGAAAGCATGGCCTACGCCGGCAGCTGGGGCGACAATCTTTCCGTCGAAGTCATGAGCAAGCTACGCGCCGAAATGAAGAAGCGCGGACACGATATGTAGCATGTCTGATTTCGACGTCGACCTGTTCGTCATCGGTGGCGGTTCGGGCGGCGTGCGCGCCGCGCGCATTGCCGCCCAGCACGGCGCCCGCGTCATGCTGGCGGAGGAATACCGCCTCGGCGGCACCTGCGTGATCCGCGGCTGCATTCCGAAAAAGCTTCTGGTCTATGCCGCGCGCTTCCACGGCGAATTCGAAGATGCCGCGGGCTTCGGCTGGACCGTACCGCATGCCACGTTCGACTGGAAAACGCTGATCGCCAACAAGGACAAGGAAATCGGGCGGCTCGAAACCGTCTACGGCACGCTCCTGGAAAAGTCCGGCGTCAAAGTCTTCAAGAGCCGCGCTACGCTTACCGATGCCCACACCGTGCAAGTGGCGAACGGCGATCGCGTCAAGGCGGCGCATGTCTTGATCTCGACCGGCGGCACGCCGAGCTTCGGCGACAAGATTCCCGGCATCGAACACGCCATCTCGTCCAACGAGGCGTTCCATTTGCCGGAATTGCCGCGCCGCGTGGTCATCCAGGGCGGCGGCTATATCGCGGTCGAATTCGCCGGTATTTTTGCCGGCCTCGGCGCCCACGTGACGCTGGTCTATCGCGGCGAAAATATTTTGCGCGGTTTTGACGACGAAGTGCGCCAACACTTGCGCATGGACATGGAGAAGCACGGCATCCGTGTCGTTACCGGCTGCACCATCACCGCCATAGAGCATCGCGGTGCCCATTATTCGGTACATCTCTCCAGCGGCAATCATATCCCCGCCGACAAGGTGATGTTCGCCACCGGCCGCGCGCCTAACGTCGCCAAGCTCGGACTGAAAGAAGCCGGCGTCGAGATCGCGAAAAACGGCGGCATCGCCGTCGACGAATATTCGCGCACCACGGCGAAGAATATTTATGCCGTCGGCGATGTCACCAACCGGATCAATCTGACCCCGGTCGCGATCCGCGAGGGCCATGCCTTCGCCGACACCGTGTTCGGCGGCAAGCCAACCCTCGTCGATCACGCCAATGTGCCGACCGCGGTGTTTTCCGAGCCCGAGGTCGGCGCCGTCGGCCTTACCGAGGCCGAGGCGCGGGCGAAATTGCCGCAAACCGACGTCTACAAAGCGATGTTCCGGCCGCTCAAGGCGACGCTGTCGGGCCGCGACACCACGGTGCTGGTGAAGCTGATCGTCGACGGCGAGACCGACCGGGTGGTCGGCTGTCACATCGTCGGCGAGGGCGCCGCCGAAATGGTGCAACTCGCCGCTGTCGCCATTAAAATGCGGGCCACCAAGGCCGATTTCGACGCCACCATGGCGCTGCATCCGACCATTGCTGAGGAGCTGGTGACGATGCGGACCCGTAGCGCCACTTACGCTCGGGAAGCGGCCGAATAGGCTGATTTTTCAAGCGAAATCGGCGGGGTGTCGCTGGCCTACGGCGCCGTGTATAACACCGGAAATTTGTTGACCGTCACCGGGTCTGCTGACCGCCGGTGTGGCGGGACATGGAGATAGTGCGATGTCGACGCGTTCGAACACGGCGAAGTGGAGCCCGGATTCCTGGCGCTCAAAGCCGCGATTGCAGATGCCGGATTATCCGGACCAAAAGGCGCTCGGCGATGTCGAGGCGCAGCTGGCGACGTTTCCGCCGCTGGTGTTTGCCGGCGAGGCGCGCAATCTGAAAAAAGCGCTGGCGCAGGTTGCGGCCGGCGAGATGTTCTTGCTGCAAGGCGGCGATTGCGCGGAGAGTTTTGCCGAGCATGGCGCCAACAATATCCGCGATTTTTTCCGGCTGTTCTTGCAGATGGCGGTGGTGCTGACCTACGCCGCGGCCGAGCCTGTGGTGAAGGTTGGCCGCATCGCCGGCCAATTCGCGAAGCCCCGTACATCGCCGACGGAAAAGCGTGGCGGCATCGAGCTGCCGGTCTATCGCGGCGACATCATCAACGGCACCGATTTCACGCCCGAGGCGCGCACGCCGGATCCGCGCCGGCAGCTGGAGGCGTATCGGCAATCGGCGGCGACGCTCAATCTGTTGCGCGCCTTCGCCACCGGCGGCTACGCCAATCTGGCGAATGCGCATCAATGGATGCTGAGCTTCGTCAAGGATAGCCCGCAATCGAAGCGCTATCAGGAGCTCGCCGGCCATCTCACCGAGGCGCTCAATTTCATGCGCGCCTGCGGCATCGATCCGGAAGTGCATCCGGAAATGCGCACGACCGATTTCTTCACCAGCCACGAGGCGCTGCTGCTCGGCTACGAGCAGGCGTTCACCCGCATCGATTCGACGACCGGCGACTGGTACTGCACCTCGGGCCACATGGTCTGGATCGGCGACCGCACCCGGCAAGCCAATCA
>Ga0209579_10003499_pt1 | contig 11375 bp, 9 predicted proteins | sample Coa_R1_2_FD_187152 | JGI IMG/M metagenome (GOLD analysis project Ga0209579, IMG submission 187152) | Surface soil microbial communities from Centralia Pennsylvania, which are recovering from an underground coalmine fire - Coalmine... | ecosystem: Environmental > Terrestrial > Soil > Unclassified... | reverse complement strand
CCGACGCCAGCCAGCATCCCTCGCGCAAGGCGTGAAGGGCAGGCGCGAGCAGGTCTTGTCTGTACGGCGGATCGAGAAAGGCGAGATTGAACGGTCCGCCCGAATTGGCGGAAAGCGGCCCCAGCGCGGTTGCGTCGCGCCGCCATATCTTCGTTATACCGGTAAGCGCGAGCGCCTCGACATTGCGGCGGACGAGCGCGCGGCTTTCGGCGGAACTGTCGACGAACAGGCAATAATCCGCGCCCCGGGACAGCGCTTCGAGTCCCATGGCGCCGGTGCCGGCGAAGAGGTCGATCACGCGCGCGTTTTCGAGCGTGAAGCCGAAACCGAAATCGTTGTGCGCGAGGATGTTGAAGACGGCCTGACGGACCTTGTCCGATGTCGGGCGGACGCGGTCATCCGCCGGCGTGGCGAGCGGCCGCCCGCCAAAGCGTCCGCCGGTTATGCGCACAGCCACTTCTTCAGCGAAAACAGCGTGTACGCACCGTCGTTGTAGGGAAGTTCCGCATAAACGCTGTAACCGCATTTCTCGTAGAACGGCCGCGCCTGCCAGCTGAAGGTGGAAACCACTGCAAGACGCGCGCCGCGCTTCAGGCCTTCCCGTTCGGCGGCGGCCATCATTCGCGCGCCATATCCGCCGCTGCGGCGATCGTCTTCGATGTAAACGTCCTCGAGCACCAGCACGTCGAAGTTGACCGATGCCAGAATCCCTCCGCGAAGCACACCGTCCGGCTCACGCAGCGTCACGTTGAAATACTGCCGCTCCGGCCAGTCCGCGCGCGTGCGATTGAAGGCGCGCAGTCCCGTGTGGACCATCTGAACGACGGCTTCGTCTTTCGCTTCAACGGCAATTCTCAAATTGTCGGCCAAACAGCCCGCCCCGTGGGAATTCGCAACGAACAGGCCTATAGCAGAGACGGGCCGACGAGGGCGATTCGGATGGGCAGCGGGTTCGCGGAGCATTTCGGCGTCCTGTTCCTGGTGGTGTTCGCCGCCGCGTTTCCCATCGTCAATCCCGCCGGCAGCGCGCTGATATTTCTCGACATGACCCGGCGCGCCGATCATCGCCTGCGCGAAGAGCTGGCGCGGCGTATCGCGTTTTACAGCTTTCTCGTGCTCACGGTTTCGCTGCTCATCGGTTCCTATGTTTTGTCCTTCTTTGGAATATCGGTACCGGCGCTCCGCGTTGCCGGCGGCATCGTTGTGGCGGCGGCCGGCTGGCAGTTCCTGCAGGAGCACGACGAAGAGGAGCCTGTTGCCCCCGATGCCGTGCAGGAACAGAGCTCGCGCGACGGCTTTCTCGCAATGGCCTTCTTTCCGTTCACCATGCCGATCACGACGGGGCCCGGCACAATCTCGGTGATGATTGCGCTTGGCACGAGCCATGCCACGCACGACCCGCTGCAACACCGCTTTCTTTTCGATGCCGCGGCGCTGGCTGCGAACGCCACGCTCGCGGTGGTCGTCTATTTCTGTTTTGCCTTCGCCGATCGCGTGCAGCGCATTCTCGGCAATACCGGTACCACCACCCTGCTCCGCCTTTCCGCCTTCATTCTCTTCTGCATCGGCGTGCAGATTTTCTGGAGCGGAGTCGCGGAATTCCTCGCGCCCTGGCGCCCGCATTGATTTAAAGCGTACTTGACCGCGGGCGTCTTCGCCCGCATTCCTGCGAAACAGCCTCAATGGCCGCGGAGCCGGAGAGATTCTGTCGCGCTTCGCGCGATGCGGGCGGGGCGCCCGCGGTCCCGGGAAGAACGAACCGGTCACATCCCGGTGTGCGGACTGGCGGTTTTCGTGCGGGGTCGGTATAGCCGCCCGCATGCTCCGGATATTTTTTTGTGTTCTGTTCGTTCTGGCGGGCGCCACGGCCGCCGGAGCCCAGATCGACTCCGTGCCCAAAGTGCATGTGCGGCTGGTCGCCGAACAAAATGAAGTTGCCCCGGCGAAGGCGGTGACGGTCGCGCTGGTCGAGCACATCCGGCCGGGCTGGCACACCTACTGGCAAAATCCGGGTGACGCGGGTCAACCGACCGAAATCCAGTGGACGATGCCGCCGGGCTGGCATGCCGGCTCCATTCAGTGGCCGTGGCCGAAGGAATTGCCGGTCGGTCCGTTGATGGACTACGGCTACGAAGGCGACCCCTGGCTGTTGGTCAACGTCACGCCACCCGCGAACGCCACGCCCGGAGACAGGATCACCCTCAAGGCACACGCAACGTGGCTTGTGTGCAAGGAAGTGTGCATTCCGGAAGACGCGACCGTCACGCTTCCGCTCGCCATCGCGGCAAAACCGCAACCGGCCAATCCGGCAACAGCGGCCGCGTTCGCTGCCGCAAGAGCGCGGTTGCCCACGCAGTCGCCATGGCCGGCGCGTTTCGCAAGCGGCGATGCCCTCGGCCTTGTACTTGCCGCACCGAATCTTGCGAACGCCAATGTCACGGCGGCACATTTCTTTCCTCTTGCGCAGGGCGAAGTGAAGGGAATCGCGCCGCAGCAATGGCGGGTATCGCAGCAGGGACTGTTGCTGCGCCTCCAGCCCGGGAAAGGCACGAAATCCCTGCGCGCGTTGAACGGGCTGCTGGAGATCGAGAGCGCCGGCGCGCCGACGCAGGCGCTCGAAATATCGGCCCTGCCGGGCCCGGTTCCCGACTTCGGGAGCGATGTACAATTGAGCCTCGCGCCGGCGCTGCTCTTCGCGTTTCTCGGCGGCCTCATTCTCAATCTCATGCCCTGCGTCCTGCCGATACTCGCCATGAAAGCGCTCGCGCTCGCCTCGCATTCCGGACGCGAAACCCGCGAAGCGCGCCACGAAGGCTTCGCCTATGGCGCCGGCGCCGTGTTGAGTTTCGCCGTGCTTGGCGCGGCCGTTCTCGCCCTGCGCGCGGCCGGCGAGGCGATCGGCTGGGGATTCCAGCTTCAGGAACCGGCAGTCGTCGCCGCGTTTGCGCTGCTCGTCTTCGCGATCGGTCTGAACCTTTCCGGCGTCTTCGAAGTCCCGGGCATCGGCGCCGGCGACGTGCTCGCGCGACGCGGCGGGACGGCCGGGGCGTTCTTTACCGGCGTTCTCGCCGTCGCGGTGGCTGCCCCCTGTACAGCGCCGTTCATGGCCGCGGCACTTGGATATGCGCTGACGCAACCGGCAGCTGCCGCGCTCCTGGTTTTCGTGGCGCTGGGAATCGGGTTTTCGGCGCCCTTCGTCGCCGTCGGCCTCTCGCCTGCGCTGAGGCGCCTTCTGCCGAAGCCGGGAGCCTGGATGAACGTCTTCCGGCAGTTGCTCGCGTTCCCGATGTACGCCACCGGGCTCTGGCTTCTCTGGGTCCTCGCGCTCGAGAGCGATCCCGATCACGTCGCCATGGTGCTTGGCGCCGCTCTTGTTCTGGCGTTCGCCCTCTGGCTTCTTGGCACGGCCCGGCAATCGACCCGCGCGAGCATCAGGAAAGGCATCCAATGGCCCGCGGGCGTGCTCGCGGTCGCGATGTTCGCCGCGCCAGCCGTGCTGCTCGGCGCGCGCCATGATGCAGCACCGCTTCGGATCACGGCGATTCCGTCTCAGCCGTACAGCGAGCGACGCCTGGTTGCCTTGCGCGGGCAGAAGCGCGGAGTCTTTGTGGATGCGACGGCCGCCTGGTGCCTCACCTGCCTCGTCAACGAAAAGGTGGCGCTCGATCGTCCCGCTGTACGCCAGGCATTCGAGAAGCAGCGGATTGCGCTCTTGGTCGCCGACTGGACGAATCGCAATCCCGAGGTGACCCAGCTCCTGCAGGCCCATTCCCGCTCGGGCGTGCCGCTCTATCTCTATTACGCGCCCGGCGCCGCCGACGCCGTCGTCCTGCCGCAGATTCTGACTCCCGAAGCCGTGCTCCAGGCGATCGGACGATCTTGAGAATGAGTCGCGCGGAAAGTTGCCGCCGTGCCCTTACAAACGCACTTTCTATTGCCGGGGCGCCGACAGATCGCAAGCCCATTTCCCGCTTCAGGCGTTAGCTTGGTCGGATGCGCGCCGGTCCCGGCAGCGCGATATTCGGGGAGGAAACACTCATGAGCGTCTTCGAGGCGGAGGATTTCGATCACCACGAGACCGTAGCTTTTTTTGACCACAAGCCATCCGGCCTCAAGGCGATCATCGCCCTTCACTCGACGGCTCTTGGACCGGCCTGCGGCGGCACGCGTGTCTATCCCTATCCGACGAGCGATGCGGCGCTCACCGATGTCCTGCGCCTCTCGCGCGGCATGAGCTACAAGAATGCGATCGCCGACCTGCCGCTTGGCGGTGGCAAGGCTGTCTTCATCGGCGATCCCGCGACCGACAAGACCGAAGCGCGGCTGCTCGCTTACGCGGACGCCGTCAACACGCTCGGCGGCCGTTACATCACCGCGATGGACGTCGGCATGACGCAGCGCGACATGCCGGTAATCCAGCGTGGCACCAGATATGTGGCGGGATTCGATCAGCCCGGAAAATCCGGTGGCGACTCCGGGCCGATGACGGCGCTTGGAGTTTTTCTCGGCCTCAAAGCGGCGGTGAAGCATCGCCTCGGTACCGATTCCGTGAAAGGGCTGACCGTCGCCGTGCAGGGCGTCGGCAAGGTCGGCATGAAACTCGCCCGCCAGCTCCATGCCGAAGGCGCGCGGCTGATCGTATCCGATGTACAACGCGAGCTGCTCGACCAGGCCGTGGCCGAGTTTGGCGCGAAGGTGGTTGGCGGCGACGAAATCGTCGCGGTTGCGTGCGATGTCTTTTCGCCTAATGCGTTGGGTGCGGTTTTGAACAGGGAGAGCATTCCGCGCCTGCGTGCCCAGGTGGTCGCGGGTGCGGCCAACAATCAGCTCGGCCGCGATTCCGACGGTGCGGCGCTTCGGGCGCGCGGCATTCTCTATGCGCCCGATTACGTCATCAACGGCGGCGGCGTGATCTGCGTCGCCGGGCAGATATTCGACTGGGGCAATGCGGAAATCGAACGCCGCGTGCGTGCCATCGCTGACCGCCTGTCGCAGATATTCAACCGCGCCGATCAGGAAGACCTGTCCACCAACATCGTCGCCGACCGCATGGCCGAAGAACGCATGGCCCACGCCGCGGAGACCCGCCACGCCGCGGAGTAACACCGCTACCCCTCATCCGCCTCGTCCAGGATAAATCCGCGCCCCGGCACCTTCTCCCGCAGGGGGGAAGGATCGACGGCGCCGCGATTGTACAACGCGAACCCTCTTCCCCTCGCGGGAGAGGGTGGCGCGGCGCACGCCGCCGGGTGAGGGGCAAGCATTAACTCATGTGAGAGAGGTGGCTGAAGAAGTGCGGCCAGAGCCCCACGATGCCGACGAGGATGAGATAGATCGCGATCAGATAGTTGAGAATTCGCGGCATGATCAGAATGAGAATGCCGAAGATCAGCGCGATCAGCGGTTGAAGCGTCAGAACATTGATGTCGATGTGCATGGTTTCTCCTCACCGTACGCCGCCAGCTCCCGAACGGCACTGTATAACGCGCATGGCGGCATTCAAGGCTCCGCCCCGCTCCGCTTCCCTCCCGATTTAACCGGGCGGCCGCGCGGGTGTGATCCCGGGCGCTTGGGGCCGCCGATTCGTTGGGGGCCCCCGGCATAAGAGGGCGGATCGCTCGCGGGAAAGGACTCGGCAACCTCTTCATCGACCTGCCTGTCCTGTTTGCGCTTCTGCTTCGCCTTTTCGCTCGCGGGTTTTGCTCTGGGCAAACTTGCCTCCCGGTCCGTCACCCTCCACAAGACTATAACGGTCAGCCAGGAGAGAACAGCAATGCAGACGCCGGAAATCGACGTCGTGGGTATCGGGAACGCCATCGTCGACATCATTGCCCACGCCGACGACGCATTCCTTTCCAGACATGGAATGCCGAAGGGCGCCATGACCCTCATCGACGAAGTCAAAGCGGAAGCGCTTTATGCCGCGATGGGGCCGGCCGTGCAGCTGTCGGGCGGCTCGGCCGCCAATACCATCGCTGGGCTTGCGTCGCTCGGTGCGGCAACCGGGTACATCGGCAAAGTCAAGGAGGATCCGCTCGGCCGGATTTTCCGCCACGACATCAGCTCGGCCGGTGTGCGCTTCCCGACACGAGCCGCGGCCGACGGACCGGCGACGGCGCGCTGCCTGATTTTCGTCACGCCCGACGCGCAGCGCACGATGAACACCTTTCTCGGCGCTAGTGCCCATCTTTCGCCGGACGACGTCGACGAGGAATTGATCGGCTCCGCCAAAATCACCTACCTCGAAGGATACCTGTACGATCCGCCGCAGGCCAAAGCCGCCTTCCATCGCGCGGCGGAGATCGCGCATGCCGCCGGCCGCAAGGTCGCGCTGTCGCTCTCGGACCGTTTCTGCGTAGAACGCTACCGCGGGGATTTCCGCAATCTTGCAGAGATGCACATCGATTACCTGTTCGCCAATGAAAGCGAGATCGAGGCGCTGTTCGAGACCGATGTGCAATCCGCGTTGCCGCATGTGGTGTCGGCGGTCGAGATCGCGGCGATCACGCACGGTGCGGAGGGATCGCTTGTCGCGACGAAGCGCGAGCAGATCCGCATCGAAGCCGCGCCGGTAGCGCGGGTGGTGGATACCACGGGAGCCGGCGATCTGTACGCAGCAGGATTCCTATTCGCTCTCGCGCGCGAATTGCCGCTCGCCGAATGCGGCCGTCTCGCCAGCCTCGCGGCGGCGGAAATCATCTCGCATTACGGCGGCCGCCCCGAAACGCCCCTCGCCGAATACGTACGGCAACGAGAAAAAAAGGCTTAATGCAGGGGTACGCAGAAAAAACGCTTCACCACAAAGAACACGAAGCAAAACGAAGACCGATTCGCGCGCCTTTGGCGCGACGTTGCTGCTTTGTGCACCATTGTGGTCTTTGTGGTTCAACTTTCTTCTGCGTCCACTGCGCGGTCGCCGCGCAAGCGCAGCGGGTTCTCGGCGACCTCTGCGCAACCGCTTTTTATCCGACTGGCGCCTGCAGCAAAGGCAGGGCGGCTTTGACGGCCGGGTGAAGGTTCAAATTGCCCTTCGCCGCCGCGGCGAGAAAATCGCGGCGCATGTCGGGATTCCAGAACTTCTGCAGATGATCGGCAACGCCCCTGGCCGCTTTCTCCTCGCCCTGGGCCGCGAAGAATTTGGCGATCTGGTTCGCCATATAGGCGAGTTTTTCGTCCGGGTTCATCACGTACCGATCCGCCCAGGATGCGCAAACACTTCGAAGGAATCGTCGCGGGCGACGGCGACGAGAGTCATGCCCGCGTCTTCGGCCGCCCGCAACGCGTAATTCGTCGGCGCCGAAACCGCAACCAGCATCGGGCAACCGATCGCCGCCGTCTTCTGAACGAGTTCGATCGAGAGGCGGCTCGACAAAACGATGAAACCTTCGCCGGCAGCAATCTTCGCGCGTGCGAGGGCGCCGGCAAGCTTGTCCAGGGCATTGTGCCGACCGACATCCTCGCGCACCGCGACGAGCCGGTTTTCCTGCGCCGACCAGAATCCGGCTGCGTGGACGGCGTGCGTCTCTCTGTTGAGGCGCTGGCGCTCGCGCAGCGATGCAAGCGCCGAAAAGACGGCTTCCGGCGTTACCCGCAGATTTGCGTGGACTTTGCGTGCCGGCCGAACGGCCGCCTCCAGGCTCTCGATGCCGCACAATCCGCAGCCGGCCGGTCCGGCGAGGCGGCGGCGCCGCGACTCGAGCTGTTCGCTGCGCGACCCGCCGAGCGTCATGCGCGCTTCGATTCCCCGGTCGTGCTGTACGACATCGATGGATGTGATTTCGGCGGCGTTGTCGACAATGCCTTCGGTGAGCGAAAAGCCGATGGCGAAATCCTCGATGTCCTCGGGCGTCGCCATCATCACGGCGAACGTCGCGCCGCCATAGGTGAAGGACACGGCCGTTTCTTCGGGAATTGTCCGGGTGCCGGTCGTTGTATTTTCATGCGTCACCAGCATACGTGGTACGGTTGCAATGGGCCCAATCTGCGGCACGACCGGTCCGAATGTTAGGTGAAATACCTCCCCCTTGAGGGGAGGTCGAAAAACGCGTTCGCGTGTGGGATCTCTCCACGCGCGCAATATAAGCGTTTTTCGGGTGGGGGTTGCTCTGGCCAACCAATCACCCCCGCCCGAAATTTGCGTCGCATCGCTCGCAAATTTCGACCTCCCCTCAAGGGGGAGGTAACTCTTTTGGCTGGATCGCGGACCACCAGAAAATGCGCGTGCGTCCGCATCATTCCGCGGCGGCGACGGGAACGGCGACGCGCTGCGTGGCCGCGCTCTCCGCTTCGTAATGCATCTGCCACTCTGTCGGCCCGTTCGACGGCGACACCTGTACCGCGGTAACCTTGTATTCCGGACAGCCGGTCGCCCAGTCCGCATAGTCGGTGGTCACGACGTTCGCCTGTGTGCCTGGGTGGTGGAAGGTGGTGTACACGACACCCGGCGCGACGCGGTCGGTCACCATCGCGCGCAGCGATGTGGCACCCGAACGACTCTGGAGCTTGACCCAGTCGCCCGTCCGGATGCCGCGCTGCTCGGCGTCGTGCGGATGGATCTCGAGCCGGTCCTCCTCGTGCCACACACTATTTTTCGTGCGCCGGGTCTGCGCGCCGACATTGTACTGGCTGAGGATGCGCCCGGTGGTGAGCAGGAGCGGGAAGCGCGGTCCGGTGCGTTCGTCGGTCGGGACGTATTCGGTGATGACGAAATTGCCGAGCCCGCGCACGAAGCCGTTCATGTGCATGACCGGCGTGCCTTCCGGCGCCTTGTCGTTGCACGGCCATTGGATGGAGCCGAGCGCGTCGAGCTTCTCGTAGGTAACGCCTGCGAAGGTCGGTGTCAGCCGCGCGATCTCATCCATGATTTCGGACGGATGATTGTAATGCATCGGGTAGCCCATCGCCTTGGCGATGGCGAGCGTCACTTCCCAGTCGGCCATGCCGTTCCTGGGTTCCATCACCTTGCGCACGCGCTGGATGCGCCGCTCGGCGTTGATGAACGTCCCGTCCTTCTCGAGGAAGGTCGAGCCGGGCAGGAACACATGCGCGTAATGCGCCGTCTCGCAGATGAAAAGATCCTGCACGACCACACATTCCATCGCCTTCAGCCCGTCGATGACGTGCTGCGTATCCGGATCGGACTGCGCGATATCCTCGCCCTGGATGTAGAGCCCCTTGAAGCGGCCGAGCAGGGATTGATCGAGCATGTTGGAGATGCGCAAGCCCGGCTCGTCGTCGAGCTGTACATGCCAGTCCGCTTCGAACAGCGCCCGCGTCGCGGCGTCGGAGATATGGCGATAGCCCGACAGCTCATGCGGGAACGAGCCCATGTCGCACGAGCCCTGCACGTTGTTCTGGCCGCGCAGCGGATTCACGCCGACGCCCAGCCGTCCGATATTGCCCGTCGCCATGGCGAGGTTGGCGAGCGCGATCACCGCCGTCGAGCCCTGGCTGTGCTCGGTAATGCCGAGGCCGTAATAGAACGCGGCGTTGCCGCCGGTGGCGTAGAGCCGCGCCGCGGCGCGGATATCGGCCGCCGGCACGCCGATGACGGATTCCATCGCTTCGGGGCTGTTCTTCGGGTCGCGCACAAACGCCGCCCATTCGTCGAAGGCGGCGAGATCGCAGCGTGCGCGCACGAATTCGTCGTTGACGAGTCCTTCCGTCACAATCACATGCGCGAGCGCCGTCAGCATCGCCACGTTGGTGCCGGGCCTGAGCGGCAGGTGATACGCCGCTTCGATATGCGGCGTACGCACGAGATCGATGCGCCGCGGATCGATGACGATGAGCTTCGCACCTTGCCGGAGCCGCTTCTTCATCCGCGACGCGAACACCGGATGCCCGTCGGTCGGATTGGCGCCCATGACGACGATGACGTCGGCGTGCTCGACCGAATCGAAATCCTGCGTTCCGGCGGAGGTGCCGAAGGTCGTCTTGAGGCCGTAGCCGGTCGGCGAATGGCAGACGCGCGCGCAGGTATCGACATTGTTGTTGCCGAAGCCGGCGCGCACCAGCTTCTGCATCAGGAAGGTTTCTTCGTCGGTGCAGCGCGAAGAGGTGATCGCGCCGATCGCGCGCGGTCCGTGCTCCTTCTGCAGGCGCTTGAATTCGCTCGCAACGCGCGCGATGGCTTCGTCCCACGAGACTTCGCGCCACGGATCCGCGATCCGCTCGCGGATCATCGGCTTCAGGATGCGTTCGCGGTGCGTGGTGTAGCCCCAGGCAAAGCGTCCCTTCACGCAGGAATGGCCGTGGTTGGCCTTGCCGTCCTTGTACGGCACCATGCGAACGACCGTGTCGCCGCGCATCTCCGCCTTGAACGAGCAGCCGACGCCGCAATAGGCGCAGGTCGTGACCACAGAATGCTCAGGCTGGCCGATATCGATCACCGATTTTTCGATCAGTGTCGCGGTCGGGCAGGCCTGTACACACGCGCCGCAGGACACGCATTCGGAATCGAAGAATGCTTCGTGCGCGCTCGGCGAAACGCGCGAGCCGAAGCCGCGGCCCTCGATGGTCAGGGCGAGCGTGCCCTGTACCTCGTCGCAGGCGCGCACGCAGCGCGAGCAGACGATGCATTTCGCGGGATCGTAGGTGAAGTACGGGTTCGACTCGTCTTTCCCGTCCGCAAGATGGTTTTCGCCGGCATAGCCGTAGCGGACGTCGCGCAGGCCGACCGCGCCAGCCATGTCCTGCAGTTCGCAATCGCCGTTGGCGGCACAGGTCAGGCAGTCAAGCGGGTGATCGGAAATGTAGAGCTCCATCACGCCGCGGCGGATGCGCGCGAGACGCTCGGTCTGCGTGCGCACGACCATGCCTTCGGCGACGGGCGTGTGGCAGGAGGCGGGTGTGCCCGGGCGGCCCTCGATCTCGACGAGACAGAGCCGGCAGGAGCCGAACGCCTCGAGGCTTTCGGTCGCGCAGAGCTTGGGAATTTCGGTTCCGAGAGCGCGCGCCGCACGCATGATCGAGGTGCCCGCGGGCACGCGGGTGAGCCGGCCGTCGATCGTCAGGGCAACGGTTTTTCCGCTCCGCCTTGCGGGCGTGCCGAGGTCGATTTCTTCAACAAGGGCCATGGACGGCGATTCTATACCTCCGCCGGTTCCCGGGCGAGACCGAAATCCTCCGGGAAATGGTTGAGGGCGCTCAGCACCGGGAAGGGCGTGAAACCGCCCAACGCGCACAGCGAGCCCCATTTCAAGGTCTCGCACAGGTCTCTTAACAACGCCTCATTCGCGGCGCGGTTTTCGCCTTTGACAATGCGGTCGATCACTTCCGCGCCCCGGACCGAGCCGATGCGGCAGGGGGTGCATTTGCCGCAGGATTCAAGAGCGCAGAATTCCATCGCAAACCGCGCCTGCCGCGCCATGTCG
>Ga0209579_10003498_pt1 | contig 11378 bp, 8 predicted proteins | sample Coa_R1_2_FD_187152 | JGI IMG/M metagenome (GOLD analysis project Ga0209579, IMG submission 187152) | Surface soil microbial communities from Centralia Pennsylvania, which are recovering from an underground coalmine fire - Coalmine... | ecosystem: Environmental > Terrestrial > Soil > Unclassified... | reverse complement strand
GTACTCACCGCCCGCGATCTCAACCGCATCGCCCGAAGCCTCAACGATCGGCCCCGCGCCACGCTCGGGTTTATGAAACCATCAGAGAAGCTCGCCGAGCTCATTGCAGCGACCCCTTGAATCCGCCACGGGAAATCAAAATCAGTAGTGAACGATGCATCGTCGCAAAGGGCGGCAACCTGCACGAACTGTGCACCATCCCCGGACCCGGGGTTCCGCTAGCGCCAAGCTGGGGGACGTGAGAACGCCACGAGTGGCGCGAGTGGGGCTCGCCGCCAGCCTCGTCGTCGGCTGCGGACTCATCGGGACCGCTTGCGGACAGCGGGCAGGACATGCGTCACAGGGCAGCCGCGGCGACGGCAACGCGGCTCCCCGCACTCATGACGCTGAATCGGCGCGCATGCTGCTCCGTATCGCCCGGACGTTCAACAATGATTACCAGCAGAATAAGGACACCGCTGTCTACGGACGCTGGGATGCGGCAAGTCAGTCCATCATCTCGCGTGCGACATATGTGCGACGTCACCATGAGTGTCCGAACACACCACACGTGAAGGTGGACACCTGGGGAGTCACCCACGGGCCGGATCGGGCTTGGCTGGTCCACTACTCAATCGACGGGCATCAGTCCACGGATTGGTGGTACTACGTCCATGGCCGCTTCGTGTTCGACCTGTTCAAGTCGAATCCGTCGGCCGTCGCCCTGTATAGGGCCTCTCCAGCCCAATACGTGAAGGACGTCGGCTGTGGACATTGAGTCGCGGACGCCTCGATCTGGCACTCGGCGCATGCCCGGGGCTGCCCCGAGCGCCCCGCTTACGCGAGCAGGCGATCGAGAGAAGCCTTGAGCTCGCCCGGATCACGTCTGCCTCTGGCAGCCTCTCCTAGCTCTTCAATCACCAGGACAGTGCGCCAGACGTCCTCAAAGCCTGGAGAGATCGGTCCACCCGACCGGTAGCCCTCGAGCACCGCTTCGCCATCACGGTCTTGGGACCACGGGCGGAAGTCGAAGGCTGGATGACTGCGGTACGAGTCGCCGAAATCGATGAGCCCCGTGAACAAGCCGCTTTCAGGATCGACCAAGGTGTTCACCCGGGGATTGGAATGGACGGTGACCGGATCCTCGTCCTCTGGGGTGTGTTGCAAGCGCTCGGCAGCGAGCTTGTCCACGTCCACGACACCGGCGAAGCGGTCATCGTGATCAAGGACGGCGGACAGTCGTGCGAACGCCTTGGAGATCCGCGTCCGAAGTTCTCGGCTCGAGCGATCCCCTGGCAGGAGCGCGCTTTTCGCGAGCACCGACTGGTCGATGTCGTGGATGGCCCGAACCGTGCGTCCCACGTCTTGTAGTGCGGAGCGACGGACCTCCGGCGCCAGAATGACGTGTTCGAGCACGATGCCCTCGATTCGGGTGAGGCACAGGTACTCGATTCCCTCGACCAGGCCGTGCCCGAGCGGTCGAGGCACCGGGAGGTCGACCTGTCGCTCGAGTTCTCCCAAGAAGAGCGCCTCTTTGGCGAGGCTCGTCCGTGTGCGCAATCGGTGGGGTCGCTGCGTCTTTACGACGATGTCGCCCTCAAGCATGTACGCCCGCGCCTCGCCGCCCGACTCATCGATACTCAACACCCGTCCTGCATCGGGCGTGTGCCTGCGTGCGGCTTCGACGACCACGTGCTCATCGAGTACCGGATCGCAGGCGTTCGGCTGGAAGTAGACATCCTCGAAGACCATTGAGGATCCTTTCTTGTGTCTTAGCTTTGGGATGGATCGGAATGCGGGAACGACTCGGCCCGATCTTCGTCGTCCGACGCGACCGACTCTTGCCAACTCCAGCCCGCCGCCTCGAGCTCTGCGAAGCCCGCGAACAGGCCGCCGGCGGCGACAAGTACGCCGGGCGTTCCGGCTTCTGCCACGCGACCCTCTTCCATCACGACGACTCGGTCGGCAGCCCGGGCGGTCGCGATTCGATGCGCCACCGTCAACACCGCGCAGCCACGGCGTCGAGCGAAGTCGTTGAGCGCAGCCCGGAAAGTGGCATCGCTCGCCCCATCGATTGCCGCGGTTGCCTCGTCAAGGAGGACGGCCGCCGGTTCGAAGACCATCGCCCGGGCCAGCACCAGCAGCTGTCGCTCCCCTGCCGAGAGCACCGCGCCGTGGCCTCTTCCCTCTCCGGCGAGCAAGGTATCGAGGCCGTCAGGCAGGTCCGAGATGAGGGAGGTGAGGCCCGAGAGGCGAAGGGCATCCCACAAGACCGCGTCGGGCACTTCGTCGTCGAAGAGACTCAGATTGTCGCGAACGGAACCGCTGAAGATCTGGAGCGACTGGGGGACGACTCCAAGCACGCGGCGCCGATCGGCATCTTCCAAACTGCGGGGATCCACGCCGGCGACCCGAGCGACGCCCGACTCCGGTGCGTAGAGCCCTCCGATGATGGCGACCAGCGTCGACTTTCCCGCGCCGGTGCGCCCGACGATCGCCACGTGCTCTCCTGGTGCCACCGTTAGGGACACCTCAGAGAGGACCGGCCGACCCCCGAAGTAAGAGAAGCTGACCTCCTCGAGCTCGATGCCAGTGTCCCCCGGTGCTCGAAGCCTATGGCCGTGGGGTGCCGGCTCGGTCGGTACGTCCAAGAGCTCGAAGACCCGTTCAGCCCCTGCGATCGCTGCTTGCACTGATTGCCACTCTGTCCCGAGGGCAGTGATCGGGGTGAAGAGGTTCTGGAACAACAAGATGAAGCCCGTGAGGGTCCCCAGACTCACACCGGCTGAAAAGAGGGTGTGTCCGGCGCCGACCCAGAGCAGCAACGCGATGACGAATGATGAGAGGAGGCCGGCGACCGGGGCAAAGAACGCGTTGTATTTGACCGATTCGCTCTGGGCACGAAGGGTTCGTCTGAGCGTCCGCCGAAAGCGCGCGACGAAGGTGTCCTCCCTGCCGAAGGCCCGGAGCGTCTCGACGCCGCCCACCACCTCGGACAGCTCAACGTTCAATCGTCCCACGGCCAGTCGAGTGTTCCGCTCGGCGTCGCGCACGTGGACCTGGAGATAACGGGTGGCGACGAGGAGCGGGGGGAGTACGACTGCAGACATGGCTGAGAGCAACGGGCTGAGGATGACCATGGCCACAATCGTTGCGACGAGGGGGACGAGTTGTCCGACGAGCGTCGCCACGCCTGTCGTAAAGAGTTCGTCGACGGTCTCCACGTCGGCGGTCGAGCGGCTTATGGCGTCACCGATCGGGGTGCGATCGAAATAGGACACGGGGAGGGCCGCCGCGTGAGCGAAGAGGCGCACCCGGAGCGCGGCGATGGCCGATTGGGACACGCGGGCGGCGAAGTACGAGTAGAAGAAGGTGAAGACAGCATCTCCCGCGACCGCGATCACGTAGATTGCCGCGGCAAGGAGAAGGCCGGTCGTCCGGTGGGGCACTAAGTCCTGGTTGACGACGTTGCGCACGACGAAGGGAGGCACGAGTTCGGCGAGCGCGGAGGCGATGATGCAGGCCACCACCACAGCAAGGCTCTTCTTCCACGGGGAGACGAGCGCGATGACTTTGCCCATGAGGCCACCGGCCGGGACATGAGCACCTCGTGCAGATGCCGCAACGCTCATCGAAAAGGCCCCGCTTCCGCGATCTGGTCACCACGAGGGGCGTCGAGCCGCGCCTGTGCCTTGAAGATCCTTGCGTAAAGTCCCCCCGCTGCGAGGAGCTCGGCGTGGGTGCCCTGTTCTTCGACGCGTCCAGCGTCTAGGACCACGACGCGATCGGCTTCCGGGAACGCCGCCAGCCGGTGGCTGAAGAGAAGGACCGTCGCCCGATCCTCGGGGGCAGCCGCGCGTCCAACCGCCTCGACCAGTCGCGCAACGATCGTCGCCTCGGTGTGCACGTCCACGGCCGAGAATGGGTCGTCGAGGACCAGGAGGCCTGGAACAGCACCGGCCGCCGCGAGCGCTCGAGCGAGTGCAATGCGCTGTCGCTGGCCGCCGGACACGCGGACGCCGAGCTCGCCGATCTCAGTGGCAAGTCCGTCGGGCATGACGTCGAGATCGACTTCGAGGGCGGCGAAGACCGCGGCCCGACGAGAAGCGTGGCCCACGGCGGAGAGTTCGTCACCGGCGGAGAGCCCGATGTTCGAGGCGACACTCCCGGAGAACAGGTACGGCTCCTGCGCGAGATAGCCGATGAGCGCAGGGCGCTCACGAGGGAGAAGACCTGCTACGGGCAACCCGTCGATGAGAACGGTGCCGCTTTCTGGCGCGTAGATGCCGGCCGCGAGGCGTGCGACGGTGCTCTTTCCGGAGCCGACGGGGCCCGCGACGGCGACGAAGCTTCCTGGTGCAATCTCGAGGTCGAGCTCGACGACGGCGCGGCGTCGAGCCCCTGGGTAGGTGAAGGAGACGTGATCGAAGGCGACCCGTGGTGCAGGTCGTCGGAGCTTTACGGGAGCGAGCGGGGCCGTGTCCTCCCCTGCGACGCGGGTCGCACGGAAAGACGACCATCGGGGTTCTGTGTTGGTCGAAAGGGGCATCGCGAGTAATGGTTCGAGGCGGGTGTACGCCGCTCCGGCCGCCTGAACGCGGTTCACCATCTGGGGGATGCGGGGCGCTCGGTTCACGAACCGGACGAAGAGCTGCAAGAAGGCGACGAGACCTCCCACACTCAGCGTGCCGGCCGCCACCTCCCGCCCGCCCAACCAGATGACGAAGAAGACCCCGGCGCCCAAGAGCGCCGTGTAGACGCCCGAAAGCGTCTCATCCAAGCGGATCGCGTCGAGCTCCGCCTCCGCCTGACGATCGGCGAGGTCCCGCACCCGGCGCGTTGCCGCCCCTGACCTTCCGGCCAGGCGCAGCAGGCGGAGGCCACCCAGCTGTTCGTGGAGAACGGTCGTGAGGTCGGCGTCCGACTGCCGTGCCGTCGTCGTCCGCTCGGCCACAATGCGGCCCGCCAGCTTGGCGAGCCAGAGGGCAAGGGGAGCCGGCGCGAGGGCGAGTGCCGCAAGCCCCGGGCTGTAAAGGAACATGGTCACGACCAGCGAGACCGAGAACAACAAGGTGTCCCAGGTCTCGACGATCACCTCGTTGATCCCGGTTCCCAGCACCTGGGCGTCCCCGATCACCCTCGCCATGACGCCGCCGACCGACATCTCGGCGAGCCGGTCCATGGGCCACGCCAGCACGCCGCGCAACGCGTCCGCTCGCACGTTCGCCTGTAGGCGCGTCCGGGCGAGACCGAGCCACCAACGTTTGCCGATCCTCGGAACCTGAGTCGCAGCCGTGGCAGCTACGAAGAGCGCAGCGGAAAACGCGACGTCGCCGCCGCTGGCGGTGTGCCGCTGATAGGCCAGGACGGTGTTGATCGCTCGGCCGAGAAAGACCGCAGGTAGGACGATTGCGACGTTCATCACGATCCCGGCGAGCGAACCGATACTGAGCAGACCGGCAACCTGACGAAAGTAGGGGCGGAGTCGAAGCAAAAAGCTGCTGCGGCCTCTGCCCGCCTGGAGCTCAGGGCTCATGCCGTCCCGGCCTGTCCTTCAAACCGCAGAGAAGTCCCTCGCGTGTGGTGTGATCTACGACCTTCTTTGTGGCTATCCATCAAGCAGAAGGAGACCCAACGTCCCCCTCGGACCCTCGTACCCCAGCTCGACCGATGCAAGTCGATGACGCTCACGTCGAAGGGCAAGGCCACCCGCGGGACCGTCGGCGCCATGTCGTTCGCGACCGGGGGTTCGGCATCGGATGCCTTTTCGCTCAGCTTCCACATCACAGGGGTTCGGGTCGGCTTCGACCTTGTGTTCTTCCGGACTGCCAAGTACGTCGGGCTCATCGGCTTCGGCGACATCGGGGGTCCGACAATCTCGACCCTCGAGGCCTTCACTAAGGAAGCGGTCACAAAGGCCGTGGGTCATCACGTCGCGCCACCGACAACAACATCTGGAACGTGACACATCTTTTCATCCCGGTCCCAATGACGTCGTCGACGGAAGTGACCTTCTTCGCAAACGGGGCGCCCCGCCAGGACACGGGCGGGACACGCGAACGACACCAATCCCGGTCAACGTCGGTCAGGTCCGGTTAGGCGTCAGCGCAGATCAGAGCGCAAATCCGCCGTTCACCGGAGCATGGACCGTGCGGGTTCGATTCCCGCCACCTCCACGAACGAATGCTGTCGCGGACGCGTCCTGATCCCTGGAGACTCGCCAGCGGCCGCCGCAGAGAAACGGTCTCGGCCCGGGGTAGCCGAGCCCGTTCACCGATCTGGGTGGGTACCGAGACCATGTCGGGACCCAGGAGGTCTGCTGCGAGCACGGATGGCTTCCGGCCGGTCCCCGGGACTGGCGCCCGCCTCCGGCGCAAGTCAGGTCGAGATCCCCGCTCGCCACCGCGAGAACGGAACGAACGGTCCAGTCCTCGGGCCACGTCCTGACGCAGGCCACCCCTCGCCCGGCGCACGCCAAGCTTCGCCGGCAGGCTCAGCCCCCTCACAAGGAAATCTGACCTGCTGTTGTTCATTCGTTGTGAGGAAAGTGATCCTCTTGATCAAGAATGTGACTTCACGATGCGCGTACTACGCGCTTCGATAGGCGGAAGAAGGGTTGCCCCACGGCGGGGGTCGCGGCGCCCTTCCGATCGACGGTCCTTTTCGGAGGGAGGACCGAACACTCATCCCCCGGCGGATTTCTCATTCGAGAAAAGGGGGAAGCAAATGCTTCTCAAAAAGAAATGGTACGTGCGCGCGCTCACTGCGGGGGTCCTCGTGTTGAGCAGCGCCATCGCGGTGCCGCTTATCGAAGCGGGAGCCGCGGGTGGAACCGACGTCAACAACGCCGGCGTCTTCGAATTAGACGGCAATGTCGTCCACACAGCCCACACGATGCCACCCTACGACTGGGCGACATTGTTCACCGCGACAGGCAACCGGGTTGCCCAACCGGGGCTGATCGACTCCGTGTTCATCGCCGACCAGACAGCGACAAACGACTTCGCCGTCACCCAGAACACGAAGGACATCGCCAACCTGACAACCTGGAACTGCAAGGTGACGTCCGTGACGCCGAAGGACGAGCTCCAGAACGCGTACGCAGCCGCCTTCGTCGCGCCAGCTGCATCGCCCGTCCACACACACCTCCTGCTCTACATGGCCCTGGAACGTGGGAGCGTCACCGGCACCTCGAACGCCGGATTCTGGCTCTTGAAGAACAACGTCGCATGCGACACGAACTCGACGACAGCCAACTTCGGCAAGTTCGTCACAGGGTCGACACCGAAGAAGCTGGCGAAGCACGCAACAAACGACAAGTTCCTCTTCGCTTCGTTCACGAGCGGCGGAACGAGCGTCACAATTCAGCTTTACTCGTGGTCCAAGACGTGCACCGGTTCGAACAAACAACCGAAGAACTGCGCCAGCGGCTCGACGACAGGTGGGCTGCTGAAGGGCACAACAGCGCAGAACGGCTCGCAGTGCAGCGTCTCGGATGTGAACCTGTGCGGTGTCTCGAATGCCACAGCGTCGATCACAACGCCGTGGGCACCGAAGTCGGTCGGCACCAACGGGTTCTTCGAAGCCGGAGTCGACCTCACCGCAGAGTTCGGGAACACATTCCTGAAGACGAACGGGTGCTTCTCCACGTTTGCGGCTGACACGCGGGCATCGGGAGCGAGCGTCGGCAACGAGAGCCACGACTTCGCGCTCAAGAGCTTCCACCTGTGCGGCAGCCCGACGCTGAAAACCACACAGTCTCCGAAGACAGGGACGGTCGGGCAGCTCAAGCCCAGCGACACGGCGACGCTGTCGACATTCACCGGCTCGGTCAAGACAGAGACAGTGACCTTCAAGCTGTTCTCCAACAGCACGTGCACTGGCACACCGCTCTTCACAGGCACTGCCAAGCTCAACGCCACAGGCAAGGCGACGATCAGCGACACAACTGCCCTCACCAAGACCGGCACGGACTACTGGGTCGCGTTCTACAAGGGGGACACCCTCAATCAGGCCGCGACAAGTGGTTGCAAGGCGGAACCGGTCACAGTCAAGAAGGCAACGCCCAAGATCAGCACGACAGCCGGCACCGAGAGTCCGAGTCCTGGGATCGTCGGCTCGCCCGTGACCACGAGCGACACGGCGACGTTGTCGACAGCGTTCAAGGCCACCGGCACAGTCACCTTCCAGCTCCTTCCACCTGGAGGGACGAGCACAGCCTGCGGATCGCCCGCGGTCACGCTCACACTGAAGAAGGGCGTCACACCATCGACGAAGGGGACTTCGGTGACGATCCCAGTGACCAACACACAGGCCAGGACGACATCGGTGTACGCCGTGACCTTCACGCCCACGGCCGTCGGCACATACCACTGGGTCGCAAAGTACGGTGGAGACACAAACAACAAGCCGGCGACAGAGCTCGGGTGCACAGCGAGCGGGGAGAAGGTCCCCGTGGCCAAGGCGACCCCGACACTGAAGACGATCATGTTCCTGGGTGACATCGCAAACGTCACCAAGGGTGACAGCCCTGCCGGGACAATCATCTTCAAGCTGTACAACGGAGCGTCGTGCACCGGCACGATCGTGTTCACATACTCGATCAACCTCAGCGGTGGGACCGCGAATACGCTCGCGTCGCTTGCGACGAAACTGTCAACAGCAAAGCTTGCAAACGGAAAGACCTACAGCTGGACAGTGACCTACAAGGACACGAGCGGTCTGAACAACACAGTGTCCTCCTGCACGGAGTCCACCGGCACGATCTCCTCGCCGTAGGGGCTAACCGAAGAAGGATCTTTCAACTGCGCAAGAGCGGGGCCGGCCCGAGAGGGCCGGTCCTTCTCTTTCTCGAGGAACTCAGCGAGTCCGCCAGGCGTCTGGGTCCTTCGTCGGCGACGGGAGGATTCGTACCGCCGGGCGTGGTGCAGGTGATCTCGCCACGAGCCGAGGTTGCTCGACCGCGGGGATGGACCTTTCGTTTGGGTTCCCTGCACGCACCGTCGACGAGCTCGCGACCAGGCGGCGCTCGGCGCGGGATGTCTGCACATCGGTGCGGGTGATGCCGAGGTATGCGACGAATGCGAACATGGCGACGGCCAGCGCCCCGGCCACCGGACCATCTCCCCATCCGAGCCCCGAGACGATCGTCGGCTTCGCCATGTAGTCAGCAACCGAGGCACCGAGGGGCCGGGTCATGATGTAGGCGAGCCAGAAGGAGAGCACGGGGTTCCACCCGAACCACCTGTAGCCGATCGCCGGAACGGCGATCGCGCCGGCGAAGAGCACTCCCGAGGTCAAGTAGCCGAGGTGGAAGGTGTAGGCCGCCAGATCGCCGAGCGCGGTTCCCATGGCGAACGTGGCGCAGACTGCGAGCCAGTAGAAGAGCTCCCTGCGCGCCGTGTCGATCCGATGGATCGACAATGTGTGTTCGGTGCGCTGCCATACGACGAACACGGCGGCCAGCACGAGCGCGTAGAAGGCCGTTGAGACGGGATATGGCACTCCGGCGCCCACGTGCAGGGCGTCGGCCGCCATGGTGCCGAAGACCCCGACGGCTGCGACGGCGAACCAGTAGTTCCAGGCGTTGTAACCCCGGCGTGAGAACTGAAGAAGAAGAGCGACGACGAAACCGACGAACCCGATGCCGACAGCGACGAATGGGTTCATCGCGTGGACGAGAAAGTCCGAGGTCGACTCCCCGAGTGCCGTCGACAGCGCCTTCACCACCCAGAAGAGCGCCGTGATCTCCGGCACCCGGAGGGCGCCATGGCGGACCACGGCACGCGTCCGCGACGTACTGACCATGACTCAAGTCTGACGGCTGGTGGGTCGGCGGGCGAGACGCCAGGTCGCAACCTGCATTCGACCGCTCACCTCAACTCCCTACCCCCCAAATGCCGTCAGGAGACGGCGTCAGCCAGGCGCCCGATCACCGACGAACGCTCGTCACCTGGCGCTCGGGGGAACTGGATGGCCCGACTCGACGGACCCTGCGGTCGAACCCCGACCGGCATTTGATCCCGACGAGTGGACTAATGCGGTACCCAGGCGTCGGGATCGGCCACCAGCTTGGCCAGCTGTCTCGGCAGCTGGCCTTCCGCCAGCTGGGCGATCGTGACCCCCTCCAGGACGCCCCTCAGGCTTGCTCGAAGAGCGACCCACAGTTGCTGGAGCGGCGCGGCCGACCCCGTGTACGAGGTCGCCTCTGGGCGGAGCCCACGAACCTCAGCGAGGGGTCCCTCGACCACGCGCATCACATCGGCCGGCGTCACGTCTTCTGGCGGCCGGACGAACCGGTACCCGGCGCCGGGCCCGCGACGGCTCGCCACGATGCCGGCCCGCCGCAGGTCGAGCAGGATGGCCTCCAGGTAGTTGACGGGCAGGTCCTGGCTCTGGGCGAGCTGCTCTGCCGTCATCGGCCGGTCTTCTGCCGCCAGCGCGATCAGGGCGCGCAACGCGTAGTCGCACCGCGCCGAAACGTACATAGCCCCAATCCTCGCCCAAATTCCCGGACCGGTGTTGACCCCAGCCCAGCGGGTCCATAAAATCTAGTCATTCACTTGATTCGACAGACTGGATTCTAACAGACCCAAAATGAACGGCGACATTGTTCTCGGCAGCGCAGTCGTGGGCCTGTTGGTCGGAATGACCGGGGCGGGTGGGGGCGCGCTCATGACCCCGATGCTGATCCTGCTGTTCTCGATCAAACCGTCAACGGCTATTTCCTCGGACCTCGTTGCCGCGGTCGTCATGCGCCCCGTGGGAGCCGCAGTGCACTTCCAGCGCGGCACGGTCAATCTTCGTCTCGTCGGTTGGATGGCGCTCGGGTCCGTCCCGGCCGCCTTCGCCGGGTCATACATCCTGCATCTGTTCGGTAACAGCAAGATGGCCCAGGACAACGTCGAGATGGCGCTCGGCGCTGCCCTGCTCGTCGGCGCGGGGGCGATGGTGCTCCGGTACGTCCTCGACCGCCGGTCAGGCCAGGCGCGCCGCGGCGTCGTTCGAGATGTGGTCGTACGCCCGCTGCCGACGCTCGCCATCGGTGTCCTCGGTGGTCTCGTCGTGGGGCTGACGTCCGTCGGCGCGGGTTCGCTGATGATCGTCCTGCTCATGTTCTTGTATCCGGCGCTCGCCGCGAACCAGCTCGTCGGAACCGATCTCGCGCAGGCCATCCCGCTCACGGCGGCCGCTGCCCTCGGCGCACTGACCTTCGGGCACGTCGAATTCGGCCTCACCAGCTCGATCATCGTTGGCAGCGTTCCGGCCGTTCTGATCGGCTCTCTGCTCTCCTCACGCGTCCCCGACCGGCACCTTCGTCCCGTCATCACCCTCGTAATCCTTGCCTCAGGCTTGAAGTACGTCGGCCTCGGCACGACGCAGCTCGCCTGGGTGGTCTC
>Ga0209579_10003497_pt1 | contig 11382 bp, 9 predicted proteins | sample Coa_R1_2_FD_187152 | JGI IMG/M metagenome (GOLD analysis project Ga0209579, IMG submission 187152) | Surface soil microbial communities from Centralia Pennsylvania, which are recovering from an underground coalmine fire - Coalmine... | ecosystem: Environmental > Terrestrial > Soil > Unclassified... | reverse complement strand
CGGGACCGGCGCTGCCCTTCACGCCTCCGCAAGCGCGAGAGCCGTAAGCGTTGTTGGTATGTGGCTCGAACTGGCCGGCCACCGGCGTCAGCGTGGGGCCTGCGAAGCGGTCGAAGCTCGATTGGCGGCTTGGAAACGCATCGGGCTGAAACGGTCGATATCCGCACTGAGCGTCTTACCCGTAAGGTGTTCGCCAATCAGTTTGGCGGTGATCGGCGTTAGCAATACGCCGCTGCGGTAATGGCCGGTGGCAATGACGAGCGCCTCGATGCCGGTCGGGCCGATAATCGGCATGTGGTCCGGGGTGTCAGGGCGAAGGCCAGCCCAGGTTTCTTCCACCTGGGCCCGCGCCAAAGCAGGTGCAAGTTCGATGGCGCCGCTCAGATTGGAATGAATGCCCGACGCCGTGACCGCCTTATCGAAGCCGATGTGCTCGACGGTCGCTCCGGCCAGGATGCGGCCATCGTTGCGAGGGACCAGATAGATACGCTCCGACCACAGCACCCGTTCAATCTTTGTATCGGCCAGGCGGAGAGAAACCATTTGGCCTTTCGCGGGACGCACGGGAGCGAACGGCTCGACGCCGCCGATCTGGGAGGAAAAACAGCCCGCTGCGATGATGGTTTGCGACGTTGAGACCTGCTCGCCATCACCAAGCACGATCCCGACGCAGCGATCGCCTTGACGCGAAATGGATTGCACTGAGGCGCCGGCAAAAATCTGCGTGCCACTTCGCTTTGCCGCCTCCAGCAGCGCGCAGCTCAAAAGCCGGTTGTCCACTGAGGCTTCGTCGGGACGAAGTACGGCGGCTTCGATTTCCTCACTGAGGGCGGGTTCCAGTTTGCGCGCGTCCGAAGCAGAGATTGCCTCGGCGGTCAGGCCCAGGCCGTGATGCAGCGCGACGATCGTGTTGAGCTCTTCCTGCGCGTGACGGGAGAACAGGGCTTCGATGGTGCCTTTTGAGCGGTAGCCAGTGGATGTGCCGCTTAATTCTTCGATCAGCTCGATGAACCCGGGATACATCGCCAGGCTCTCTCTGCCAAGCTCCACCATGGCAATCATCGCGGGGTTTTCCGGAGCCGGGGAGAGGATTCCGGCGCTGGCCCAGGATGCTTCCTGCCCGGGCTGCTGCGCGTCAAAAAGTGCGACTTGCAAACCGAGACGCGACAACTCCAGGGCAATCGCACTGCCGACCAGGCCGGCTCCTGCGATGGCTACGTCGAATGTTCTCATTGCAGCATTTTAGCGCAAGCGGCGGCAACCAGCGCCGCACCGTTACAACAGGGCGTGCAGCTCTTCGGAGAGCACCTGCGCCTTCTTGGCCAGATTTCGTGCGCGCGTCCAATCACCGTCGCGCGCCGCGTCTTTGGATTCCTGCAGAAAAGACGCGACCTTAGAAGCCAGATCGGATTGATTTGCATTGAGCGTGCGGCCTCTGGTGGCGTCCAGATTTTTTTGCGCGACGGCCACGCTCTCATTCATTTGCGACTGAGCCGCCGCAATTTCCTGCGGAGAAAGCTCTGGAGCAAGCGAAGGCGCTGTCGGCTGGCGCGACTCGATGGCCTCCGAGGGTTGTTGAGCCGGCACGCGAGGGCGGGCGGGCTGGCGCGTGACACTCAAACTGGACGGCGGCGGAGGAAAGTCCCAAGCCAGGTCCGGGGCCGAGTCATCCAGATAGTGCGGCTGGTAACCGGGCGCAGGAACCGGGATATTCGGCCGGACATTGATAGAGGCGGCCCATGGTCGCACTTTTACCTGTTTTTCGGCGCAGCCCGGCAGAAAGACCGCCGCCAGGCCCAGGAACACCACAGACCACCGGCGATTTGCATCTGCGAATCGGACTGGATGCGAAAATGTTCTGCTGTTCATGCTGCGAGGGGCAACTCGATTCGGAATGTCGTGCCGTGGCCTGTTTCCGATTGAAAATCGATCGAACCATTGTGAAGCTGCACGATGCGAAAGGTGGTAGCCAAGCCGATTCCGCTGCCTCCGGGCCGAGTGGTGAAAAACAATTGAAAAATCTTCTGCCGGTTTTCCGGGGCAATGCCCTTGCCGGTATCGGAAACGCTGATTTCCGCCAGTTCGCCGCGCCGCTTCAGCACCAGGCGAAGTTCGCCCCCGTTGGGCATAGCGTCCACGGCGTTCAAAATCAGGTTCAGCACCGCCTGTTTCAGCAGATCGCGATCCGCCCACACCTCGGGCACGCCCGGGCCCAGCGATTCTTCCACGGTGACGTTGGCCTTCTGCAGCTGAGGCTGTGCCACGCTCATGACTTCCTGCAGCAGCGCCGCGAGATTCGTGGACTCCAGCTTGATTTCGAGAGGCCGTGTGAAATCCAGGAATCGTTTTACCACGGCGTCCAGGCGGTCAATCTCCTTGTCCAAAACCTGAACGGCCTGCTGAGCGGCTGGGGCCTGCTCCGGCGGCAGAGTATCCTTTAGATTCTCGAGCCACAAGCGCATGGAGTTCAGCGGGTTCTTTACCTCGTGCGCGACTCCGGCAGTGATTCGGCCAAGAGCGGCCAACCGTTCGCTGACCTGCAACTGGGTGTTGATGCTTTCCAGGGAATCCAAATCGCGTAAAGTAACCAGCGCTCCCATCTGTTCGCCATTCTCCTGAATTGCCTGCACACTGACGCCCACGCGCCGCCGGCCGTCCACGGTTTGCAACTCCGTTTCAGCCGCAGTCTCGCGAAGCTCGTCCCCTTCGAGATGTAATGCCTGGCGCAAGGGATGGCCGGCCGGGAAAATCTCCGTAACACGACGTCCCAGGAAGTGGCCGGCGGGAGCCCCCAGAAATTTTTCCGCGGCAGGGCTGACCATCACCGCGCGGGCATCGCGGGTAAACAACAGCAAGCCATCTTCCAGGCCCGCCATTACCGAATTCAAATTTTCCCGCAAGGTACTGAAAATTTCGTGCACGCCGCGCAGTTGCTGTCCGACTTGGGTGATTTTCTTGCTGACCAAACCCAGTTCGTCTCCTCCGCTGGCAAATCCTCCAAAGCCGGAAAACACCGTAAATGGTCTGGCATCTGCCGGCGGCATATCGAACTGGCCGGCGGAAATGCGATCGAGCTGCGCGGAGATGTCGCGCAACGGGGCCAGGGTGGCGCCGGTCACCACCATGGCCAGACCGGTGGCGACCAGCAGGGCGACCAGCGCGATCGTCGCGGAAGTACGCAGGCTCGGAGCGATGGCATCGCGCAACAGTGGAATCGAAATCCCCACTCGCACTTCGCCGAAGGGCTCGCCGCCCATCTTGAACGCGAACGACGATTGATACACGTGCTGCTGCCCGTACAGAGCTTTGAGCTGACGAAAGAAATTGCCCCGATCTACCTGTGAAAACGGAGGCCGGGCCGGAGCGATCGTGCCGGTCAGCTTGGGATCGCTGGAAACCAAAACCATACCGGCACGGTCCACAATGGACACTTCGTATATCCAGGCGTTGGACCCCAGCGGCGACTGAATCGCGGCCAGCAGTCCTTCGCTGGTTTCAAACGCTTGTTTGACATACTCGTGACGGTCCTCAGCGCTGTTAGAGAGCGGCCGCGTGCCCGCCTGCTTGGCGTCTTCCAACGCGTGTTTTGCTTCTTCAAAAATCTGCTGAGAGAGTTCGTCGGCGCGCACCCGGGTTTCATGGATGACCTGGCTGGTGAGACGGGCCATGAAAACGGCCGAGAGCACCACCACGACCAGAAACACTAGTCCGGTCATCACCAGTGTAAGCTTGGTGCGAAGCCGCAGCTGCATGGTTGGCCGCTACTCTCCTTCGGCTCGTTCGCTGCCGTATTCCTTCAGTTTATTGTGCAGGGTCTTCAGGCTGATGCCGAGCAGTTCCGCGGCACGGGTCTTGTTGTTGCCCGTGGCCGCCAGCGTCTGCAGAATCAACTCCCGCTCCATTGCGTCCACGGTTGTGCCGATGGGAAATTTGATGGCGCCCAGGTCACTGGGGTTCTTGGCGGAGGTCTTGCCAAACTCACCGGGCAGGCAAGCCCGGGTGATCAGGTCTTTTTCGCACATGATCGCCGAGCGCTCCAGAATATTGCGCAGCTCGCGAATGTTGCCCGGCCAGGTATGGCTCATGAAAATGTCCATCACTTCCGCGCCGACGCCCTTCACGTTTTTACCGTGCTTGATGTTGATGTCGCGCAGAATGTGTTCCGTGAGCAGCGGAATATCGTCCTTGTGTTCGCGCAGCGGCGGCAGATTGATATGGAAAACGTTAAGCCTGAAATAAAGGTCCTGCCGCATGTACCCGCTGGAAACGGCTTGTTCCGGGTCCTTGTTGGTTGCGGCTAACACCCGAACGTCCACCGGCGTTTCCGTTTTGCTGCCCAGGCGGCGGACCTTGCGGTCCTCCAGAACGCGCAACAGCTTGGCTTGCGTGGGCGCCGGCATTTCGCCGATTTCGTCCAGCAGCAGCGTACCGCCATCGGCCAGTTCAAAACATCCGATGCGCCGCTCGGCCGCTCCGGTAAAGGCGCCTCGCTCGTGGCCGAAAATTTCGCTCTCCATCAGGCTTTCTGGAATGGCAGAGCAGTTGATGGCGACGAAAGGCCCGCCGGCACGCGGCGACAGCTTGTGCACCGTCCGGGCAACAATCTCTTTGCCGGACCCGGTTTCGCCGGTGATCAATACCGAGGCGGTGCTCGGCGCCGCCATCTCCACGATCCGCATCACTTCCTGCATCGGCCGCGAAGCACCCACCAGATCGCCCAACCGCCCGGCTTCGCGCAGTTGGCGCTGCAAAACCACCAGCTGTCGCGCGTCGCGCGCCTTGCTTAGCGCCCGATCCAGCAATGCGCGCAGCACCGGCCCCTTCAGCGGCTTTTCAATGTACCAGAATGCCCCAGCTTCGATCGCGGCTACCGCGCGCTCTTCGCTGCCTTTGCCGGTGATAATAATTGCCGGCACATCGGTGAGTTCCTGGCCCAACTGGCCGAGCAAGTCGAGCCCGTTCATGCCGGGCAACTCGACGTCGGCAATCAGCGAATCCGGCTGGAAGCTGGCAAACTTAGCCAGCGCGTCCTCCGCTGTGCCCACACCCAAAACCTCGCAGCCCCAGCGTTGCAGCAGCTGCTCGTAGCCTTTACGCGCGTTCTCTTCGTCTTCCACGATCAGCACGCGGTCTTTGCGCTCTCCGGTTTCGACCGCGCGCACCGCTGCTGCCTTCTTATCGTCCACGGCGTACCTCATTCCCGAAGCCCGTTCTTATTTTCGCAGATTTCGCTGGTGGCTGGACTACTTCAATCTATCAATCATTGTGCCGCGCTGCAAAGAGAGGACACCCCCACGGCGTTGGTGAGGGCAAAGCTCTAGAGGGGAATGTCAACCGCGGGAAACGGTTTTGACCCGACGCTTTACAAAATGCCGGCCGGGGAGCCCGAGAACTACGACTTTTTCCTGAGACTTCGAATGCGAAACGGTTCTTCCTGGCTCTCGACTACTCTCGCACCAGGTACAGCGCGCGCTCCAGCTCCAATTCCAGCTTGGCGCCTTTTGGCAGGTTCAATTCGTGGCCGCGCCCTGCTTCCATCAGGTATGCTTCCAGCGCCGCCACCGCCGCTCCTTCCGCGGCTTCTTTCGCATTCTTGTCTTTGATGCCACGGATCGCGCCTTTCCCAGCTCCTTCCGCGGCAGCTTCGCCGGCCGCCTGCTGCGTGCTGGTCCTGCTTTCCAGCAATCCCTCTTTTTCCGGCGCCGAATGTATGCTGTGATCTCCCGGCGCGCCGACTACGTCCGCCACGATCGGCAGCGGCCCGAATCGGGTGCGGATTTCATCGAAGACCAGCCAAATTTTTGCGCGGCCTGCTACTCCCGCGGGATCTACCCGGCTCACGTGTCCGACCAGCTCCGCTCCCGCTGGCAGGTAAATTCCGCTCCCCGCCTCCATCGGCTCCAGCGTGCGCGCCCTGAACTGCCGCCCTTGCTTCACCTCGCCTGTGTCCAGCTCGTTTTCCAACCCAACCAGCACACGCGTGCCGGGAACGACCGCATACGCCTCCAGCGGCAAATCCCCGTGGCGCCGTCCGTCAGCCGGCTGCCCCGGCGCATGCGCGGGGTTCGGCGAGGTGCTCGCGCTCGGCTGCGCAGTATTCTCCCGGCCGTCCAGGGGAATGCGATCCACCGAGACCACCGGGGGCCGGGCGTCCTCCTGCGCGAGTTGTGCTTTCGCCATTCCTGGCGCCAGGCACGCGATAGCCATCATCAAGACTTGTTTCCTGCCCATTGCCGCCTCCCGGTTTCGTCGAACGCTTTCCAAGCACGTTCACGTCCGCATGTAACCCGGAACCCCGGTGCAAGTTGCGCACAGTCAATCAGTTGCAGCTTGCCGACCCAAAGGGCAGTTCCGATCACCAGACCAGTGTCGCCGTCGCCCTTCACCCGCCAGATCTTTCCGCCAGCTCACAACTATCAACCTACACCTGCTATCATGTGCAACACCAAAAGACGTACTCGGTCGGAGCCTCCTCAGAGATGGCGGATTCCCAGTCGCTGCTCGGACAGACCGTTTCGCACTACCGCATCCTGGAAAAACTTGGCGGCGGCGGAATGGGCGTGGTTTATAAAGCGGAAGATACCCGTCTTCACCGCTCTGTCGCCCTGAAGTTTCTTCCCGATGCGGTCGCCAACGACCCGCAGTCCCTGGCTCGCTTTCAGCGCGAGGCCCAGGCTGCCTCGGCTCTCAACCACCCCAACATCTGCACCATCTACGACATCGGCGAACACGATTCTCGCTCCTTTATTGCCATGGAGTTTCTCGATGGCACTACGCTGAAGCACCTCATTTCCGGGCGCCCGATGGACCTGGAGAAAATTCTCGAAATCGCCATCGAGGTCAGCGACGCCTTGGACGCTGCCCACGCCGAAGGCATCATTCATCGCGACATCAAGCCCGCCAACATTTTTGTCACCAAGCGCGGCCGCGCCAAAATCCTTGATTTTGGCCTCGCCAAGTTGACTTCCGCCAACGCTGCCGCGGACGTTACCAGCGCCGGCGACACCATCGGCGCCGATCATCTCACCAGTCCGGGGACCTCGCTCGGCACCATCTCTTACATGTCGCCCGAACAGGTTCTGGGCAAGGAACTCGACGCCCGCACCGATCTCTTTTCCTTTGGCATCGTCTGCTACGAAATGGCCACCGGCGCCCTGCCGTTTCCCGGTGACACCTCGGGCGCCATCTTCGACGCGGTTCTGCATAAGCCGCCGGTTCCGGTCGCACGGCTCAACAATCAGGTGCCCGTCGAGCTGGAAAGGATTATCGGCAAGGCCCTGGAAAAAGATCCTCGCCTTCGGTACCAGCACGCCGCGGAAATGCGCGCCGATTTTCAGCGCCTCAAGCGCGACACCGACACCAGCCGCTCGGTAGCCGTGCCCTCCTCGTCCGCTGGACAGGCTGCGTCTTATTCCGCGGCCAATTCTTCCGGCGGCGGGCCGTCATCCGGAGCTATCGCGGCTTCTGACTCACAGATTGTCGTGAACCTTGTGGCGCGCCACAAAAAGGCTTTCCTGGCCGCGGCCGCCGTCGCGGTCTTGGTCTTGGCCGCGGTCGGATTCGGCGCCTACCGCGCGCTCAATGGGCGCTCTTCTTCCTCCATCGATTCGCTTGCGGTGCTCCCGTTTACCAACGTCACCGCAGATCCCAATACTGAATACCTGAGTGATGGCCTGACCGAAAGCCTCATCAGTAGCCTTTCCCAGCTGCCCAATTTGACGGTGCGTCCGCGGAGTTCGGTCTTTCGCTACAAATCCAGGGATATTGACCTGCAAAAAGCCGCGGCGGAGTTGAATGTGGGCGCCATCGTCACCGGGCGCGTGACCCAGCGCAATGACGCCTTGTTGGTCAGCGTCGAACTGACCGACGTGCGCACCAATCGCAACCTCTGGAGCGAACAGTACGACCGCAAACTTGCTGACGTCATAGCGGTCCAGCACGAGGTGGCCGCCGAAATCTCCTCGCGTCTTCGCGAACGCCTGTCGGGAGTCCAGAAAGCCAAGCTCTCTCAGGAGGGCACGTCCGATCCTGAGGCCTATCAACTGTTCCTCAAGGGCCAGTTTTATTACGCCAAGCGGACGCCCGACGGGCTGGCCAAGGCGCTCGACTACTTCACGCAGGCGGCTAATCGCGATCCGCAGTACGCGCAGGCCTACGTCGGCATTGCGAACTATTGGGCGGTGGTTAGTGAATACGCCCCCATCGCCAAGACCGACTGCATGCCCAAGCTCAAAGAAGCCGCGGAAAAGGCGGTGAGTCTCAACGAAAAACTTCCTGAGGTGCACGAAGCCCTTTCCCAATATTACATTTCGGAATGGAAATGGGTGGATTGGGAACGCGAACACCGCCGCGCGCTGGAACTTGATCCGAACTTCGCCAATGCTCATCATTGGTTCGGTTTGGAGCTTTCCTGGATCGGCCGCCCCGACGAAGGCATTGTGCATTTGCGCCGCGCGGTCGAACTGGACCCTTTAAATCTGAAATTCAATGACAATCTCGGCCAGGGTCTTATGAATGGGCGTCGGGACGACGAAGCGCTCGCTCAGTTAAATAAGACCATTGAGATGGATCCGAACTTCGCGGGAACTTATGGCGATCTCTCCACCTTGTACCGCTACCAGGGCCGCTATGACCTTTGGCTCGACGCACTGAGAAAGAACGCCACGCTTAATGACAGCCAGGAAGACCTGGCGATGAACGCCGAGGTCGCGGCAGTTTTCAAACAATCCGGCTACAAGGCTGCGGTGAATCGCACGATCGAACTCTATAAAAAGCGTAGAGAACACTCCTACGTTGATCCCGGATTCATCGCAGAGGAATACGCCTTCTTGGGCGACAAGGACCACGCGTTCGAATGGCTCGAGAAGGCCTTTCAGGAAAAGTCAGATGAAATGACCAGCCTGCGTATTCGGCGGTGTTACGACTTCTTGCGCACCGATCCTCGTTACAAAGACCTCGAACGTCGCGTCGGTTACACCTGGTAGTCAGCCGCTTTTGCCCGGATCGGCTGCCAGAACCTTCCCGATGTGATTCAGCACTTTTGCATACATGGCGGAAGTTACCCGTCCGGTCTGCGTGTTCTGCTGGCTAGGGTGATAGACGCCGAGCAGTAGGGGAGTACTTCCTGGCAGCTTGGCCTCGGCTCCGTGGGCGAAAACGTAAGGCGCGCGCGACGCTATGACCCCGCGGTCTTTCAAAATGCCCAGGTACGTATCCCAGGCAATTTTCCCCAGCGCCAGCACTACCTTCGGCTTGATGATCTCCAGTTCGCGCTCCAGGTAACCGCGGCAATTCGCAAGTTCACCCGGCAGGGGCTTGTTGTCGGGAGGCGCGCAGCGTGCCGCTGCGGTGATGTAGCAATTCTTCAGTTTCAACCCATCGTCGCGGTGCGAACAACTCGGCTGGTTTGCAAATCCGGCTTTGTGCAGCGCGGCGTACAAAAAATCGCCGGAGCGATCGCCGGTAAACATCCGCCCGGTACGATTCGATCCATGCGCCCCGGGAGCCAGCCCCAGCAGCACTAGTTCCGCCGTAGGGTCCCCAAAGCCCGGTACTGGCTTTCCCCAATACTCCCAGTCGCGATACGCCCGCCGCTTCTCCCGTGCCATCTTCTCGCGGTGCGCCACCAGTCGCGGACATCTCCGGCAGGCCACAATCTCTTCGTTCAGCACCCGCAGCGCCGCATCACCTTTCAATGCTTTGCCTTCAACACGTCGCGCAGTACCACCGCTTGGTTGTGTTCTTCGTCCTTCGCACCATATAGCAATGTGACTGTGTCGTGCTCGCGTTCCGCTTGCCGAAGCCGTCCAATTAAATCTTTCTTTTTCCTCAGTTCAGCGCGGTAGCGTTTCTGAAATCCGATCCACCGCTTCGGCTCGTGCCCAAACCATTTGCGCAGCGCGTCGCTCGGCGCGATCTCTTTCATCCATTCATCCGCCTTCGCGGCTTCCTTCGTTAGCCCGCGTGGCCACAACCGGTCCACCAGCACGCGCCAGCCGTCACTCTTACCGGGAGCCTCGTAAACTCGCGCAATCCGAATCATGATTCCTCTAATTTCGCCCCAGCAACCGGTTCACATCCACGTAAGGAATTGCGTCCGCGAACATAGCCCAATCGTCGCGCCTCTCGTACATTGCCTTGGCAATCTTTCGGGCCGTTCCCAGCGCCGCACGCGCCAGCCCGGATCCAATGCTTGCCCGGGCCACTCCCAGCTTTTCCAGTTCGTTCAGGTTCGGCATTCCCGGCATCATCAGAATATTCAGCGGAGCCTCCACTGCCTTCACCAGCTTCCCGATCGTCTCCGGATCTTTCACTCCCGGAGCAAACACGCAACCCGCTCCCGCTTTTGCATAAGTCCTCAGCCGCTCCACCGTTCGCTCAAACCGCGTCGCCTCCGGCCCAATCGGCATCAGGTAAACATCTGTCCGCGCGTTGATCACCAGCGGCACACCTGTTGATGCTGACGCCTCTCGCATCGCGCCAATTTTTTCCACCTGCAGCTTCATTTCGACCTGCGAACTCTCGTCGTCGCCCGTCACATCTTCCAGATTCAGTCCCACCGCCCCCGCTTCTACGAGCGCCCGCGCTGTTTCGGCCACCTCTCCGGGAGTCGTGCCATAACCCGCTTCCATATCCGCGGTCACCGGCACCTTCACCGCCCGCGCGATGCGCGCCACTACTTCCAGCATTTCGTCGCGTGTGACTCGCTCGCCGTCCGGATACCCGAGCATCGCTGCCACACCGGCGCTGGTCGTCGCCACCGCGGGAAACCCGGCCTCTTCCACGATGCGCGCGCTGATCGCATCCCATGCGTTGGCCATCACCAAAATCCTTGGCCCGTGATGCAGGAGTTTTAGTAGCTCCGCCTTCTTGGCCTGCGCTGCCTTGTCCATCATGTGCTCCTGCTTACGACTCTTCCAGCCATCGTCCGCCAATAGGCTAATTTCTCCCCCCAGCTGGGAAAGCGCCAATTTGGAGAGCGATTTCCGAACAGGCGAAATGGTCATTCCGAGCGGAGCAGGCCGACTCTTCTCGATCGCGTAGCGATCGCAAGCGGACTTCCCTCAATTACCGCAACACCGCCAGCGCCTCGTCGTGAATCTTCCCGTTCGTGCTCAGCAGGCTTTTCTCATAAATCGTCGCGTTCCCGTCCAGCGAAGTGCTCTTCCCGCCTGCTTCCGTAACAATCAGAATCAGCGGCGCCAGGTCCCACGGTTTCGAAGTCCAGTCCAGCGCCGCCTCCGTGGCGCCTTCCGCCACCAGCATGTGCTGCCAGAATCCCCCAAACGAACGCCCGCTCCGCGCCGCATCCAGATATCGCCGGATCCGCGTCTGGTCCGCCGAATCCTTGCTCGGCCCGGTTCCGGTGGAAAACACCATCGC
>Ga0209579_10003491_pt1 | contig 11400 bp, 7 predicted proteins | sample Coa_R1_2_FD_187152 | JGI IMG/M metagenome (GOLD analysis project Ga0209579, IMG submission 187152) | Surface soil microbial communities from Centralia Pennsylvania, which are recovering from an underground coalmine fire - Coalmine... | ecosystem: Environmental > Terrestrial > Soil > Unclassified... | reverse complement strand
GATGCGGATGAAATCCGGCATGCCTTTCGGAGTGACGTTCTTCCAGTTCTTGCCGCCGTCGCGCGTGATGAAGGCATAGCCGTCGTCGGACCCGGTCCAGATTGTGTTGACGTCCTTCGGCGAGGGCGCAATGGTGAAAATGGTCGCGTAGATTTCGGGACCGTTTTGATCCTTCGTAATGGGACCGCCGGAATCGCCCAGCGTTTTCGGATCGGCGCGCGTCAGATCCGGACTGATCATTTCCCAGCTTTGACCTTCGTTGGTGGTCTTCCACAGATGCTGGGAAGACGTGTACAGAATTTTCGGGTCGACTGGATTGAAGACGATGGGGAAGGTCCACTGCCAGCGTTCCTTGAGCACGCTTGACGACATGCCCGAGAAGAACAGCGGATACACCTGCACATCGCGCATGTGGCCGGTGTTGCGCTCATAGCGCGTCAGCAGCGCCCCTTGACTGCCGGCGTAGAAAATTTCGGCGTTCTTGGGATCGGGCGCGATATAGCCGCTTTCACCGCCGCCCGGCGAATAGGTGGGACGGCCGAGATATTCGAGGCCGGTTCCCCCGCCGCCGCGGGCCGCGGGAGCGCTGGTGACGCAAATGGTCGTATTGTCCTGCTGCGCGCCGCAGACGTGATAGGGAACGTCCACGGTGGTCGCGATGTGATAGATCTGCGCGGTCGGGTAGGGCTGCCCGGTCCAGGTTTCGCCGCCATTCACGGATACATTGCCGCCGCCGTCGTTCGAGTTGATCATCCGCATGGGATCGTTGGACGCGATCCAGAGATCGTGCTGGTCGCCATGCGGGGGCCGGAGGACCTTCAGCGTCTTTCCGCCATCGGTCGATTTGTACAGGCCGGTGTTGAGAATGTAGACGGTGTCCTTATTCTTCGGATCGGCCGTGATTCGGGTGTAATAAAACGCGCGCTGCCGGATGCGGCGATCTTCGCTGATGCGGGCCCAGGTGGCCCCGGCGTCCTCGGATCGGAACAGGCCGCCATCGTCGGCTTCGACCATGGCATAAATGCGATTCGAATCGGCGGAAACGGCGACGCCGATTTTCCCGATAATTCCCTGCGGAAGTCCCCGGTTGCGCGTGATCTCGGTCCAATGATCGCCGCCGTCGGTCGATTTGTAGAACCCGCTGCGCGGGCCGCCGCTCGAAAGCGTCCAGGAGGTCCGGTAAACGTCCCAAATTGCCGCGTACATCACGCGCGGATTGTGCGGGTCGAGGGAAAGATCGACGGCGCCGGCGTGATCGTCCTTGTACAGAATCTTCTGCCAGGTCTTGCCGCCGTCGCGCGAGCGGAACACGCCGCGCTCGGCATTGGGGCCGTAGGGATGTCCCAGCGCGGCGACGTAGACGATATCGGCGTTGGTGGGATCGACGCGAATGCGCGCGATGGCCTGGGTGTCGACGAGGCCGACGTTGTGCCAGGTCTTGCCGGCGTCCGTGGATTTGTAGACTCCGTCGCCCTGCATGATGTTGCCGCGCAGCTCGGTCTCGCCCATGCCGATGTAGACCACGTCCGGATTCGATTCCGCGACTGCCATGGCGCCGACCGAGGAACTCTTGACCTGCCCGTCGGTGACCGGATGCCATGTGGCGCCGCCGTCGGTGGTCTTCCACACTCCTCCGCCGGTCGCACCGAAATAGTATTCGTTGGGCCGCGACGAACTGCCGGCGGATGTAATCGATCGTCCGCCGCGCAGGGGTCCGATGCTGCGCCATTGGAGCGCTCCGAACACGCTGGGGTCATAATGTTCCGCAGAGGCGACCGCCGTCAGCAGCAGCAGAGCGAGGAAGATGCGATTCACATGAACTCCTATTGGTAATAGTTTACTTGCCCGGACTCGGGGCTGACGAGACGCTCACATGCGGCGTGAGTGCCATGGACGGATCGAAATCCGCTATTTGTTTACTTTAACTGGACTCGGGCGATGGAACGATATGCCGAAGGGCAAATTCGTCAGCCAAATCGCGCACGCAGGAATTCGATCAGCTGCAGGTGCCGCCCGGGGCAGCGCGGCCAGGGCGCGAAACTGATCTGATTCGTTTCGCGCTCCACGTACAGGCCCAGCTCTCCCGCTTTGGGATGCTCGACATCGAAAACAACTCCGGTCCCGCAGGAGTCTACGTGCGCAACTTTCGCGGATTCGGGGTTTGCGAAGGGGCTCGACGGGCCCCAATCTTCCGTGAATTTCTCGGGAGGATAGTATTTGCAGGGATGATCCTGCGTGCAGCCCCAGAGCGCGTAAGCGGCCTGATAGTTCTTCTGCCCGAGCAAGGAGAAGAATTGCTTCACGATCTGTTCCTGACGCCAGGTGTTAAACGTGAAATACAGCGCGCTGCCGACGATGATCGCGGCCAGCCCCCAGATTACGATCCGCTTGATGCGCCGCTCACGCTGCTCATCGCCGGCTCCATAAGCATCCAGGTAACCCGCCATTGAAATCCTCTACTTTAGTGGATAAGCCTTGTCGTAGGCCGTGGTCGCTTCTGTCGTGATTTCCAGGGCCGGCTTGAAGCTGATGGTGTTCGTGACGTCCACAACGATATCCAGCCCTTTTTCATCGGCGATCTTCTTGACGATCTCGGTCATGCGCCCGCCTGCGCGCTGCAGGACTACATTGCGTTCATTGTTGACGTCGTCCTGAAGATCCTGGTTCAGACGCTCCGCCTCGCGCTGTTTGCGCTGGCCGCGGGCTGTCAGGTCGGCTTCGCCCGCCGCGCTCAGCTTGCCCTGGCTGGCCTGAAGCTGGGTCTGGATATCGTTCAGTTCGCGCTGGACCTTTTCGAGGGCGTCCTGGCGAGGCTTGTATTTGTTCTGTAAATCGGTGGAGGCTTTTTTGATCTCCGCGGTGTCTAAGATCGCCTTCTGGAAATTCACAACGCCAATTTTCGTCTGCGCCGACGCAAGGGAAGAGCTAAAGAGCCCAGCGGCGCACACGGCCAGCGCCGGGAGGATGGACGAACGGAACATGGGTTGAACAGACTCCTTTGTTTCTCTTATTCTAGCCGGTTATTTCAACATCTCGTCAAGCACGCGTCCCACGCTGCCGCTGGGGGTTTCGACGTCCAGAATGGTGGCGAGCGTGGGCGCGATATCGTTCACCATCACATTTCGATTGTAGCGGCCGGGGCGCACAGCCCCGCCGAGAAACAAGATGGGCACGTGGGCATCGTAGTCAAACGGCGTTCCATGCGTGGTCCCGGTTTTGGAAGCCATCCAATATGGGTCCGGGATCACGACAAGATTCCCCGATCGGGCGGCGTTGAATCCGTTGCGCACCCGTATATCCACGGGATCCGATGCCACCCAGCCATTGAGCAACTGGGATCGCGTATAGACGCGGAAAACATGCGGCAGCGCGCGCACCGCTTCCGCCGCCACGCGCTCGACATCGGCCGTTTCCAGATTGTGGGATTTGAGCGTCTGGAGGTTCAAAAACACCCCCTCGGACATATCTTCCACCCACTTTCCACCTCCGAATTTGGCAGATAGCGACTTTTCAATGGCGTCGCGTTGCATCTCCGGGTCCAGCCTTCCGCCGGGCATCTTGCGCTTCTCATTTTCTTCGGGAACCGGCGCCACGCCGTGGTCCGCGGTCATCACGGCGATCACTTGGCCGGCGCCCACCTGCGCTTCCGCGGCACGCAACAAATCTCCAATGAGCTTGTCCACGCGGATCGCCATGTCGCGCACTTCCGGCGAATCCGGACCCACACGGTGGCCCACGTAGTCGTTGGCCGAATAACTCACAACGAGCACATCGATTTTCCCGTTCGCACCCAATTTTTCAGCGGCGAGCGCGCGCAGCGCGAACTGCTCGATCAATTCATTTCCAAACGGCGTGGCTTCGATACCGTCGTAGAGTTTGACTCCGGGCGCGGGCATTTTGTGCCCCATCCATTCCTTGCCGGCGTATTTGTCGGCGGGCCGCGATTGATCGAAATCCTTGACCCAGCCGGGCAGATCCGGGAAATAATAAGTGCTGCTGACAAAGTTCCCGGTCTTCCCGTCGAACCAGAATGCCCCGTCCGCCATATGGCCGACGGGTAGAATCGCGCTGCGATCCTTGATCGAGACGCCAATCACTTTGCCGCCTTTGCCTGACATCTTCAGTTCGTCGCCGACGGTCGATTGAAGTAGCCGCCGCGGGGAGGATCCGACGCCGGTTCCGCCCAGAAGCTTGGTCTCGTCATCGGAAACGCTGGTTACGACTTTCTGCGTGCCGCGATCCCACCACTGGTTGCCGATGATGCCACTCATGGCCGGAGTTGCGCCTGTGAGCACGGTTGAGTGGCCGATCGCGGTGACGGTGGGAACATGCTCGTAATGAGCATTGGTGAACATGGCGCCGTCGTCCATCATGCGCTTCAATCCGCCGGTGTAATTGGCTCGGAACCGCGTCAGATAGTCGTAGCGGAACTGGTCGACCACGATCGCCAAAACCAGTTTTGGCTCTCTGGGCTTCGGTTTGGTCTGGGCGCTCAGGGAGAACGCAAGGACAAAGATGAAAATCAGCTTACGCATGCGTTCTTGAGTTTACCAGCCAGTCTGCCAGCGCAGGCGTTAAGAAATACGTTTTCTTTTACTGCTTGTCGGGCTTCGCGCCCTCTTTAGCGAGCCGGACTTTCGCGCCGTCAAGCTTGGTCTTCACCTTGGCGACTTCGTCCGGTTCCAGGTCCGCCGGAGCGCTGGCGTTCCACTCTTTTAAGGATACTTCCCACTGCGCGACGGCTTCCTTCACCTTCGATTCCTTCAGCAGCACGTCGCCGAGATGATCGTGAACGGTAGCATCGCGCGGCGTGAACTCGATCGCTTTGCGTAGATTTGTCTCCGCTTCCGGTAGCCGGCCGAGCTTCAGATACACCCAGCCCAGGCTGTCCAAATACGCGCCATTGTTGGGGTCCTGATCGACGGCTTTCTGGATCATCTCCAAAGCTTCGTTCAGCCGCTGGTTGCGATCCGCGAGCATATAGCCGAGGTAGTTGAGCACGCCCGCGCTGTCCGGGCTCACCTTAAGAATCTTGCGGAACTCGGCTTCGGAGGCATCCATCTTCTTCATCTTTTCGAACATGGCGCCGCGCATGAACCAGACCTGCTGCTTTTCTTCCGGGCTGGTCGAGAGCTTTTCGGCGGTGTCCAGCACCTTGGCCAGCTCGTCGTACTTCTTGCCTTTGTCGTAGAGCTGCGCGAGTTCCAGATTCAGCTCGCGCTCATTCTTCGAATCGATCAGCTTCTTCACTTCGGCGGCGGCGGGATCCACTTTGCCCATATCGGTCAACACTCGTGCGTGGGCGATATGCACGGCCCGGTCGGAGGGCCATTTTTTGACAGCGGCTTCCGCTTCCTGCTCGGCCTTGGTGTATTCCTTACCTTGCCGGTATGTATCGACGATCTCGGCCGTCATCTGCGGGCCGACCTGCGGCTCCAGATTGATGATGTCTTTCAGCGTGTCAACGGCTTCCTGCGTGCGGTCCGCCAGCTTGTACATGGCCGCCAGGCGTTCCAGCAACTCGATCCGGATGCCTTTTTCTTTCTGGTTGTAGGATCGCTTCGCGGTGCTATCGGCCAGGCTTTTCATCGCCTGAAGGGCTTCGGCCGTCTTGCCTTCCGCCTCGAGCAAACCGACCTCGTTGTAACGGACGTCCAGATCCTCGGGATCGATGGCCTTGGCCTTGTCCGACATCTGGCGCGCATTCTTGAAATCGTGCATCTCGCGATACAACTGCGACATCGCCAGGTACGTGCTCTTCTCGTTCGGCTCATCGTTGGCCAGATCCTGATAGGTCTTCAAGGCCTGGTCGTATTGCTTCGCCGCCGTCTGATATTGAGCGATCTGCCGCTTCAAATCCGAAGCATCGGGCGGATTCATTTCGAGAGCGCGCTGGAGCGCCTGCGCCGCCAAGGTGTACTCCTTCATCTGCTCGTAAGCGCCCGCGAGCACGCGGAGGCTCTTCGGCGTCGGATTCTTTTCCGCCAGCTTCTTCAACAGATCGGTCGCGGAATTGGTGTCGCCCAGATCCTGATAGACCAGCGCGAGCCCGGTCAGCGCATCTTCGTTTTCCGGGTCCAGTTCCAACGCTTTCTTATAAGCCTTCTGCGCCTCAATCGAATTCTGAGCCACTTTCTGCAACCGGCCGAGCATCACGAACGCATCGGCGTCCTTGGGATCGAGCTCGGAAATCTTCTGGTACTGCTCGATGGTCTTGTGCAGCATCACTTCGTCGACGCGATTCTGTTGCGCGTCGCCGATCTGGCGGGTAAACACGTGGGCGAGCAGCCGGTGAGCCGAGATATCGTTGGGATTCTTGCGCAGCGCCTCTTCGGCGTCGGTCTGAGCTTCCCGCAGCCGGCCCGATCCGATGTAGAGCTCGGAGAGCTCCTCGGTCAACATCGGCGTGGCGGGATCGGCTTTGATGGCTTCTTTGTAGTTCTCGATCGCCTTGTCGAGATAGTTCCCGCGGTTGCCGTAGGCACCGGCAAGTTCCGCGTACATGTGGGCGACGGTGTAGTGGTAATAAGCGGAGGCCTTATCAACCTTAGGGCTCATGTCGGTTGACGCCGCCGGAGTCTGTCCCGAGGCCGTCAACCCTCCGATTGCGATCACCGCCCAAGCTGCTTTAAACATTCTCGTCCTCTTTCACGCAGAAACCCACGCTACCTTTAGTATATCGGCTAACTTATTGAAACGGGACCGCCATTTTGCATAGAGTTCTTAGCGATCCGCCGCTGGTTACGATCGCCGGTCCCACCGGCTCGGGTAAGAGCCAGCTCGCCTTGCAGGTTGCAGAAAATTTCGGTGGCGAGGTGGTCAATTGCGATTCCCTTCAGCTCTATCGCGGCTTCGACGTGGGAACCGCCAAAATCGCATCCGCGGAACGCGGCGGAGTGCCCCATCATATGCTCGACGTTCTGACTCCGTCCCAGGGTTACTCTGCCGGGGAATACGCCCGGAACGCCCGGGAAGTCATTCGGGAAATCTCGCAGCGTGGACATCTTCCGATCATTACCGGCGGCACCGGGTTTTACCTCAATGCGCTGCTCAACGGCCTGCCGCAACTGCCCGAGCGCGACCCAAGCCTGCGCGTTCGCCTCGCCGCCCGGGAAGCGCGGCGTCCGGGTATCCTGCATCGCCTGCTCACACGGCTGGAACCGGCCGCCTCCGCTCGGATTCATGCGCGCGATGTTCAAAAAATCATCCGCGCGCTCGAAGTCCGCGTACTGACCCATCATGCCCTGCCGCCACCCGGGGCGGCCGAGCCTTTGCGGGGGTATCGCATGCTCAAAATCGGCCTGAATCCTCCGCGCGAGCGTCTCCACGAACTTTTGGATGCGCGAGCCCGGGAAATGTTTCGGTCAGGGCTAATTGAAGAAGTCCAGAATCTGCTGGCGAACGGATGCACGGGCAACGAGAAACCCTTCGAATCGCTGGGCTACAAACAAGCGCTCCAGTACTTGAGGGGGGAGATCGGACTCGATCAGGCCATAGCGTCCACCCAACTCGAAACACGCCAGTATGCGAAGCGTCAATGGACCTGGTTCCGGCGCGATGCCGAAATCATCTGGCTCCCGGGCTTCGGCGGCTCAAGCGACGTGGTCCGGGAGTGTTTGGAACTGGTTCGCAAGTTTATTTCGTAAATTTTTTCGCTGCAAAGAGAAACTGACGGCGCGTTTACGCGTATATAGGTGTGACGGTACGAAACAGAGAGAGCGAGCCAAAAGAAGCTCTCCAGTTCAGGCAGTAACGCCGGAAAGAGACGCCGACGTTTTTGATCCGTGAGTGCGCGTTGTTTGATTCGCACTCACGGCGTTTCATCCCCGTAAACTAAACCGTAAACTAAATAGGTCGTAAACTAAATAGAATGCAGCGGTGGCCGATTCTGGTGATTCTGGCGCTCGCCGGAGTCCCGGCGTTGGCGGATACGGCCGCGGTGCTTCCGTTCTGGAACTCCACGGCAAACGCGCGTCCCAATAATCTCGACTGGATTGGCGAGAGCATCGCCGAAACCGTCCGTGAATCCGTGGGCTCGCGCGGGTTGCCCATTATCGACCGCGATGAGATCAAGGACGCCTTTCATCGCCTCAGCCTCCGGCAGCTTGCCGTGCTGTCGCAAGCCTCGGTGATCAAGATTGGCGAGGAACTGGACGCGGAACAGATCGTTTACGGAAGCTTCGAGTTCACGCCGGCCGCGCCCGCGACAAACGCACCTGTGAATGGACTGGCTCCCGGGACAAGAGGCTCGCTCCGAATCTCGGCCCGTATTATCGATCTGAAGCGGCTGCATCAGGGGCCGGAGTTCGCCGAAACCGGCGCGCTGGAGGATTTGGCGACGCTGCAAGCCCATCTGGCATGGCGGGCGCTGGCGCTGCTGGCTCCGAAACTCGCGCCGCCGGAATCGGAGTTTCGCAGCGTGCGGGTCGCCGTGCGATTAGACGCGCAGGAGAATTACATCCGCGGCCTGCTCACGCGCAACGCGGATCAAAGGGAAAAATTCTTCCTGCAGGCATCGCGGCTCGATTCGCGGTTTGCCGATCCGTGCTACCGGCTCGGCCAGATTCACTACGAACGCAAGGATTACCGGCAGGCGGCGGAATGGCTTGAAAAAGTCGGCGCGGAAGACCTCCATTATCGCGAAGCCCGTTTTCTGCTGGGCCTGTCGCTGTTCCAATCCGCCGACTACGCGGGCGCGCAGAAGGAATTTCAGACCATCGCCGCGGCGGTCCCGCTGATGGAGGTTTACAACAACCTGGCGGCATCCGAGAGCCGCCGCAACCAGCCGCAGGCGGCCGACGATTTCCGCAAAGCCGTGGAAGGCGATCCGAGCGATCCGGTGTACCAATTCAATTTGGGCTACGCGCTGTGGAAAAAAGGCGAGTTCAGCGGCGCAGCGGAGCATTTTCGGGCGGTGCTGGATCATACGCCCGACGATCAGATGGCGACGCTGCTGTTGGGGCGCTGCCTGAAGAAGCAGGGACTTCAGGCGCATGCCGCCGGCAACACGAGTGAGGCTCGCCTGACCGGCCTGGAACGTCTGAAAACCAACTATGAAGAGCGCGCATATTGGCAACTGAAGGCGATGGTCGAGCAAAAGCCGAAATGAAGTTCCGGCTTCGCCTTGCTTCTCGCGCCGCCGAGACAGGTATAATCGGAAGGCTCATGATCGAGGCCTTCGGGGCGTCCGACCCCGGTTGTGTTCGCAATAACAACGAAGATTCATTCCTGATCGCCCCGGAACTTGGCCTGTACGTAGTCGCCGACGGAATGGGTGGCGCACAGGCGGGCGAGCACGCGTCGCGCCTGGCTGTGGAATCCGTCCGCGAATCCGTAGAAAAGGCCGCGGGGAAGATCGAACCTCAAGTTCTGGTGACTGCTTTCGAGGAAGCCAACCGGCGGGTGATGGAAAAAGCTTCCCAGGATTCGAGCATGGAGGGCATGGGCACGACGCTGGTGGCTGCGCTCGAAATGGGAACGGACCTGCTGGTGGCAAGCGTTGGCGACAGCCGGGTGTACATCTATGAGGACGGAACCTTGAACGCCATCACCGAGGATCAGACCTGGGTGAACGAGGTTGGCCGCCGTCTGGGTCTGGACGAGGAAAGCCTCAAGACGCATCCCATGCGTCATGTGTTGACCATGGCGATCGGCGTGTCCGACCAATTGCGCGTGCACACGTACCTGATCAAGCCGGCGCCGGGCTTGCAGGTGCTGCTGTGCAGCGATGGGCTGCATGGCGTCGCGGAGGAGCCGGAGCTGGCGCGAACGCTCGGGTCGGGGGCAACGCTCGAAGCCAAGTGCCAGGAACTGATCGCGGCAGCCCGCGAGCATGGCGGCCCGGACAACATCACGGCTGTCATCCTGAAGACGCCCTAGTTGCAATCGGCGCAACCCAATTCCGGCGCTGCCTGTTAAAGGTCGCCACCCGCTTACTGTCGTGCGCGGCTCAGTGCGGGGCGATTCATTTGACAGAGCCGACACAGAGCCGCGAGCGACAGCGCGCGGGTTCCCGCGGGCCAACCTTAGTCTGTAGCCGGTTTGATATCCTGGCTGACCATGAGACGTTTTTTGCCGTTTGTTCTGCTCGCGCTTGCTGCCGGCGTTAGCGCTCAAATCACCACACCCGAAAAATTCTTCGGATTCCAGCTCGGCAGCGATAAGAAAATGGCCCGTTGGGACAAGATCGTCGAGTACTACGGCGTGCTCGAGAAAGAATCCGGCGGAAGGATGAAGGTCATCAACATGGGCCCGACCACCATGGGGAATCCGTTCCTGATGGTGATCATAACGTCGGTCGCCAATCATGCCAAATTAGAGGCGATCCGCCATGCCAATCTGCAGATCAGCGATCCGCGCGGGCTCACCGAAGCTCAGGTGAAGGCGCTGGTGGCCGATGGAAAGCCGATTATCGTGCAGTCCATGAGCCTGCACGCGACGGAAATCGGCGGCACGCAAATGGCTCCCGAACTCGCCTTCGACCTGCTGGCGCGGAAAGACGAAGAGACGCAGCGCATCCTCGATAACGTCGTCTTCATCGAAGTGCCGTCCTTCAACCCGGATGGCCAGATCATGGTCACGGACTACTACAACAAGTATCTCGGAACCGAATATGAGGGCGGAAATATTCCGTATCTCTATCATAAATACATCGGGCACGACAATAATCGCGATGCCTTTCAGACGAATATGATCGAGTCGAAGTATATGGCGAAGATCCTGTTCACGGAATGGAAGCCGGAGGCGTATGTCGATCATCACCACATGGGCAGCTACAACGCGCGCATCTACCTGCCGCCTTACGCCGAACCGGTTCGCCCGTATGGGGATCCGCTGCTGTGGCGCGAATTGAGCTGGTATGGCGCGCACATGGCGTACAAGGAAGAGGAAGCGGGCGAGTCGGGCGTGATCAACATGGCGCAGTATTCCGGATGGGGGCATTTTGGATTCCACTGGATCACTCCGTTCCACAACATTGCGGGCATGCTGACGGAATCCGCCAGCGCCAAGATCGCTTCGCCGATGTATATTCAGCCGGACCAATTGCAGGGCGGCCCGCGCAACATGCCCACATACGAGGCGGAGACGATCTTTCCGAATCCGTGGCCAGGCGGATGGTGGAGACTGCGCGACATCGTCGACCGGCAGAAGGTTTCCGCCTGGGCGGTGCTCGACCTGGCCGCACGCAATCGTGAAACGGTGTTGTGGAACGCATATCTCAAAGCCAAGCGCCAAACCGAACGAGGTGCGGCCGGCAAGCCCGCGGCGTACGTAGTTCCAGCGATCCAGCACGATCCGCTGACAGCGAATCTGATGGTGAACAAGCTGCTGGTGCAAGGCGTCGAGATCATGCAGGCGAAGAAGCCGTTCACGGTTTCTAATGGCATGGATTATGCGACG
>Ga0209579_10003490_pt1 | contig 11402 bp, 8 predicted proteins | sample Coa_R1_2_FD_187152 | JGI IMG/M metagenome (GOLD analysis project Ga0209579, IMG submission 187152) | Surface soil microbial communities from Centralia Pennsylvania, which are recovering from an underground coalmine fire - Coalmine... | ecosystem: Environmental > Terrestrial > Soil > Unclassified... | reverse complement strand
GGGCCGGCGATGCGGCTTTTCGCACAGGCGGGGCGGGCTCGCACTCGAAGCTCGCGCCGGGGAGAGCTTCACCCCAGGGCAGCAGGTCATTCGGGGAACGTCCCGACCGGCGGCGTCCCGAAGTGGAACGTAGGGCGCTGAAGGCGTAGAGCACCTCACCAAAGGTCGCCAGCTCCAAGCCCGTTGACTGTAGTGTTATCGATTCGTTAACCATTGGGACTATCATCCTCCTCCGGCCAATCAGATAATTAACCGTGAACTCGATAATGATATCCCGAAAGAATTGCAAGTTCAATCCAATGAATTAACCAAAGCAAACTTTATTTGAAGAAGAATTCACCAAAGCATACATTTGCGGCGTGTTTTTGGGTTTTCGGCGCCTTGCAGCAAGAATTCCCGCGGTTCAAAAGATAGAAATAGCGGTCGATTGAAAAGTTAGAAATCAGAACGAAATTCGCGAGGGACGCCGGCGGCGGATATTGAGCGACGCGGCGTCGCGCGCAGGCTAACTCGCCATGCCGATCCGGAGTACGGCTCCCGCGGCGCCCGGCGGTTCCGAAAAAAAGCACGATTGGACCCCCGTGACTTCTCGGCTTAAATTTGCTAACATACTGATCTGTCAGTGTTTTGCTGGTGAATCGGGCGGACCGCTTGGGGTGCAAATTCCTGGAATCCAATGAGATCGCAACACTTCCCGGCACGGATTGTGTTCGCGCCGCGGTGAGCTTCCGGCAATTTTCTGATGCAGTGTCGCGGAGGCATCGGTAAATGGCAGTCGATCCGAGCAAAGGGCAGGTGGACGAATTGGTCCAACCGGAGAGCCAGAGCTACGAATCATTGCTCGAGGAGTACACGCAGGTAGCTCCGCCAGCCGAGGGCGAGATCCTGCAAGGCACGGTCCTCAAGATCACCGCCAAGGAAGTGATCGTGGATGTCGGATACAAGTCCGAGGGCTTGGTCCCCATCGAGCAGTTTCTCACGCCATCGGGAGAGCTCACCATAAAGCCTGGCGACGTGGTGGACGTCATGATCGACCATGGCGAACCGCAGGAAGGCTACGTCCTGCTCTCCCACACCAAAGCCGCCCGCCTGCGGGTCTGGGACAACCTGGAAAAGGCGGCCGACGAGCAATTGGTGGTATTGGGCCGCGTGTTGGGAAGGGTGAAGGGCGGGCTTTCGGTGGACGTGGGAATTCAGGCGTTCATGCCAGCATCGCAAGCCGATCCGCGCCCCGTACATCATCTGGACTCGTACATCGGCCAGGATGTTCCGGTCAAGATCATCAAGGTGAACCGCCGCCGCGGCAACGTGGTCGTATCGCGCAAACTGGCGGTGGAGCAGGAAGTCAACCAGCGCAAGGCCTGCACCCTGGACCAGCTGTTTGAGGGAGCCATTGTCACCGGCGTCGTGAAGAATCTGACCGAATACGGCGCTTTCGTGGATTTGGGCGGACTGGACGGCCTGTTGCACGTGACGGACATGTCGTACGGCAGGGTAGGCCATCCTTCAGAAGTGGTGCATGTCGGCGACACGATCACGACGAAGGTGCTCAAGTTCGATCGCGCGAAAGAGCGCGTGTCGCTGGGACTGCGGCAGATGGCGCCGGATCCCTGGGAGACCGTAACCGAGCGATACAGCGTCGACAACCGGGTGATGGGGCAGGTAGTGAACGTCACCGATTATGGCGCTTTCGTGGAACTGGAGCCCGGAGTGGAAGGCCTCATCCACATTACCGAGATGACCTGGTCGCGGCGCATGAAGCATCCCTCGAAGGTGGTGCGCGTAGGCGACCAGGTGGAGGCCGTGGTGCTGGAAGTTCATCCACGGGAGAGGCGGATTTCGCTGGGCCTGAAGCAGCTCGAGGCCAACCCCTGGACGACCATCGACACCAGGTACAGCATCGGTTCGGTGGTGGAAGGCCGCGTGCGCAACATGACCGAATTTGGCGCTTTTATTGAGATCGAGGAGGGCATCGACGGGCTGGTGCACGTCTCCGATCTGTCGTGGACCAAGCGGGTCAAGCACCCCTCCGAGGTCTTGAAAAAGGGCCAACTGGTGCAGGCCGTAATTCTGAATATCGACGCCAAGGGCCACCGGCTGTCGCTGGGCATCAAGCAGCTTCAGCCGGATGCCTGGGAGACGTTTTTCCAGAGCCATCAGCCGGGGGATATCGTTCACGGCCGCGTATCGCGCCTATCGGGGTTCGGGGCCTTCGTGGAACTGGCGGAAGGCGTGGAAGGTCTATGCCATTTCTCCGAGGTGCCGGGCTATTCGGGCCGGCGCTCGGCCGATCCCGCCGTGGCGGTGGGGCAGGAGTACGATTTCAAGATCATCAAAATGAGCGAGGCGGAGAAGAAGATCGGGCTGAGCCTCAAAGCGGTCGGCCAAGACGAGGAAAAGGGCCGGCTGGCGGACTACCAGCGGCAGGCGGCGGCGGGCGCAGCCACGATCGAAGAGGTCCTGAGCCTCAAAAATCGTGCCGGAGAATAACTTGCAAAAATCGCCCGTTCACGAGATACTGCGATAACGGCTTGATTAGACAAGGAGAATAGCAGATGACCAAGGCCGATCTGATTGAAGAGGTCTCGCGTGTAGTGGAGATGACGCGGAAGGAATCCGAAGTCATCGTGGAGGCGATTTTCGACAGCATCGTGCGTTCGTTGCGCACCGGCGATAAGATCGAGATTCGAGGTTTTGGAAGTTTCCGTACGCGGCAACGGCAGCCGCGCATCGGACGCAATCCGAAGACGGGCGCGCGGGTCGAGGTGCCGGCCAAGAAGATTCCTTATTTCAAGCCCAGCAAGGAACTGAAGGACGTGGTGAACAACTCCGCCACGGCGCCTGTGTCCGCATCCCCTTCGGCCGACCCAACCCCCACGCTTTAGCGCTGGTATGGACTACCTTTGGAGCCCGTGGCGCTATCAGTATGTGACCACGGCCGAGCAGGCGGTGGAGTGTATCTTCTGCGCGCTGCCCGCCGAGCACCGAGATCGCGAGAACTACATTGTGCACCGCGGACGGCTGAATTTCGTGATCCTCAACCGATTTCCGTACACGTCAGGCCACCTGATGGTAGTTCCGTACGAACATAAGCCGGCGCTGGGACAGGTAGCGGAAGACACGCTGACGGAGATGATCCTGCTGGCCCGGCAAGCCGAGGGGCATTTGCGGGCCAACTATCAACCCGACGGCCTGAATATGGGGATCAACGTGGGCAAGGCGGCAGGCGCCGGAGTGGCCGGACATCTGCACATGCATCTGCTGCCACGCTGGGTGGCGGACGCCAATTTCATGACGTCCGTAGGTGAGACGCGCGTGCTGCCCGAGGATCTGGAGGTCACCTACGAGAAGCTGGCGCGCGCCTGGAGCGGACCGGCATGAGGCGTGGGGCGGGCTGCCCCCACGCGTTAGAAGATGATCTTTCCGACGAGTTGCATGTTGAAGGGCTCGCCAGGTCCGAGGCCCGGAGCGCCGTTAAAGTCACCGATAGTGTCGCCCACAAAGCCATTCCCCCCAACCGAACCCGCGCCACTCGCCAGATTCTTGCGGTTGAACACGTTGAACATCTCCGCGCGTAGCTGAAGTTTCAGCCGCTCGCCAAACGAAATGTTCTTGATCACCGACAAGTCGACATCGGAGTATCCGGGACCCGTAAAGAGGTTCCGGGACAGGTTGCCCGCACCGGTGGCCGGGGCAAAAGCGTTCGGATTGACCCACTGTTCCCCTACGCCCGCTACGAAGGTACGAGAGAATCCGGTGAACGGATCGCCCACCAGATTCACACCAGGGCGTTGCGTGCCGGCGTCGAAGTTGAACGGCTGGCCGCTGTGGAACACCAGCAGGCTGCTCAACTGCCAGCCGTGCGTGACCCACTTGGGACCGTGCGAAGAACCGGGTATGTCATAAGTGAGGAACGTGGTAAAGTTCAGGCGCGTATCGAAGTCGCTGCTGCCATATTCCTGCCTGAGGTTGAAGCTATCCAAGGGCAGGACACCGCGATACTCTGTAACGTCGTCCAGGGTGTGCCCCCAGGTGAAACCGATCTGCGACGTCAGCCCGCGCCACGACCGAACTTTGAGGGTAGTCTGCAGAGCGTTGTAGTTAGAGTTGCCAATACTGTTCAGCTGCAGCACGGAACCGATATTGGGATACTGCGCGTCGAATTGTCCGTTCTGGTTCGGGTTCAACATGACGGACAGCTTGCGTCCGAGACTGCCCACATAGCCGACCTGCCATACCAGGGCATTGCCAAAACCCTTTTCGACGTTCAGACTGTAATTGAAGAAATAGGGAGTCCGGAAGTCCTGGTTGACTGAGTACACATTGTATATGTTGGAGCCGCAGCCGCTCAGTGTCGGGCAGGTAGTCACGCCCGGGAAGATATACTGGGCGGACTGCCACGTATAGCCGGAGCGGCTGTAGTTGGCCACCGGATCGGGCCCGATGGGATTATCCTGCAGACCGTCGGCGCCGCTGATGGGCGGCCGGTAATCCAGGAATGGGTTCATGTTGATCTGGTCATAGTACACGCCAAAGCCGGCCCGCACCACCAGGTCGTTCTTAGATGTGGGCTGATAGGCAAGACCGAGCCGGGGGCCAAAGTTGTTTCTATCGGGCGGGAAAATGCGGCTGAGGCCGTTGCCCACGAGCTGCAAGCCCTGGCCGGGAATGAATACGGCAATGTCATTGTTGGGGCTGTAGAGCGGTCCCATGTAGTCGTAGCGGAGCCCCAGGTTGATATTCAGATTGCGGGTCACCTGCCAGTTGTCCTGCGCGAAGAAATCGAAACTGTTCACACGCACGAATCGTTCGGGATTACCCACGGCGATCGAGGAAGTGGAAACGTTGCCGGCCAGGAAGTCGGCCAGCGCCAGCGCGTTCGAGCTGAAGGCGGGGTCGCCCGCCCACGGACCTTGGGTTCCATCGAAAGTGAAACTGCCGAGCGAGCGGCGGTGATAGAACTCGTCGACGCGTCCCTGGCGCACTTCACCTCCAAAACGGAACTGATGCTTGCCGTGGACCCAGGACAGGATATCGGTCAGGTGCCCGGTGACATCATTGCGGCCTTCCGGGGGAGTGATACCGACCTGGTCGAAGCCGGAGATTTCGATGTTGGGCGCGCCCGGAATCGGGTGACCGTGAATAGTGGCGTCCGGACTAAGATACAGGCCCAGGGCCTGGGTATTGAAGCTGTTGTTCGAGTCGTGGAATACCTGATTGAAGTAACTGACGCCGAAGAGCAACTGGTTGGCGGTCGTGGACGTGATCACGGAGTTCAGGACAGCCGAATAGTTCTGCACGTGAATGGGCGCCACCTCGAAGTAATACCCTAAGTTGGAACTGGCGGTGGCCAGTGCCAGGCTGGCGCCGGGAGGCTGTGTCTGGCTGCCTTCACCGGCGAACCAGTGAATCGAAAAGTGATTCTTGGCGTTGAAATTGTGATCCACCTTCGCCACGCCGTTGTAACTGTAGCCGGTGCCGGGCACGGTGGCGAAGTAGTTGTTGGTGGTCGCCGGCAGGCTCAGGATAGAGCTTGGCCAAAGAGTCGACAGGAGGGTTTGGGAGAGCGGGTTGACGGGAACACCATACTTTGCCAGAGCGCTCTCGGCCTGGCTCACCCAGGCGGTGGAGGGCTCGGTGGAAAGGCCCGTCAGACCGAAGATATAGTCCTGCTTTTCGAAGCCCACGAAAAAGAACGTCTTGTCCTTTATGATGGGGCCGCCAACTGTCAGGCCGTAATTGTAATTCCGCAGTGGCGGGGCTCTTTGGAAGTCCGGCGTGGGGACAAAGAACGGCGAATGCGCGGCATAGAACTCATTCCGGTTGTAATAGTAGGCGCTGCCGTGCAATTGGTTGGTGCCACTCTTGATGGTCAGATTGATGGTCCCGCCGGCATTGCGTCCGCTCTCGGCGTTGGACTGAGTTTGGGCGGAGAATTCATCGATGGCGTCCAGCGGCATGACCACGCCGGCTATGCCCGACACGCCGCCCTGGTTGACGGCCGGAATATTGTGCCAGAAGTCGTTGTTGTCGGTGCCGTCGATCTGCCAGTTCATCTGGTTGGCGCGGGTTCCGTTCAGCGATCCGAATCCGCCCACCGAATAACCGCCGTAGCCGGGCGCCACGGCGATCAATTGCGAAAAGTCGCGCCCGTTCATAGGAATGTTTTGCAGAGCCTGATCCGGGATGGTGTCACTCTGCGTCACGCTGGTGGTATCCACTGTGATGGCCGCCGCGGAAACTTCTACGGCGGTGGCCTGCTGGCCCACTTTGAGAGTGATTGGCAGCGTATAGATGGCTCCCGCGGTCACCGGTATCTTATCCACGGTAACCGGGGTAAAGCCGCTGGCGTTCACCGCAACCTGATATGTGCCGGGGGGCAGATCCTGGAACGAGAACACACCGTCGGCGGTGGTGAGGCTGGAATGCACGATGCCCGTGCCCGTGTCCGTTGCCTTGACCGCAGCTCCCCCCAGCGCTGCACCGGTCTGATCCGTGATGGTGCCATTGATGGATCCGCGGAAGGTCTGCGAATTCCCAGCAATTGTGGTACAAAGCAACAGTGCTAGTGATGCCAATACACGTTTCATAACGTCCCCTTTACGTTGGTAGTTTCGACAGCCTTCTAAAATAACACCCGCAAAACGGCGCGTGGGCAGTTATGCGAAGGCATTGAGGCGCCCACGCGCCTTTGCGGGCTAGTAAGCGATGGGCGCGCTGATGCAGATGAAGGCCCAAAGCGAGAGAGTGCATGTCTCCAATACTTTGCTACAACTTGCACGCCAGCACTGCGCCCGCCTGTATGTTCTATGGAAGGCGGCGGACAGCGCCCTATGATTATTTGGAACCGCTCCGCGGCCTACGTCCGGACACCGCCCGCGGCGATCAGTTTCTCAATCGCGGAGATATCGCGGTGCAGCGCGCGGTCCCCGTTCAGAGCCGGCGACACGCCGCGAATGCGCTCGCGAACCCGTTCAATCGGCGCACTGCTGCGCAAGGGCAGCAGTAAGTCAAGCGCACGCGAAGCGGACAGAGCTTCAATAGCCAGCACGGCGCGGGTATTGCGCACAATATTCTTGCATTTTAGCGCGGAAGTCATCCCCATGGAAACAAAATCTTCCTTATTGCCACTGGTGGTGATGGAGCCCGAGGAGGCCGGATGGGAGAGTACGCGATTCTCGGCCACCAGCGCGGCAGCCGTGACTTGGGCCATCATTAGTCCGGACTCAAGGCCGGGGTGGCCGGCCAGGAATGGCGGCAGTTCTTCATTCAGCGACGGATTCACGAGGCGGTCGATGCGGCGCTCGGCGATGCCGGACAGGGCCGTGAGCGCGACGGCCATGTAGTCCAGTTGGAGAGCCAGCGGTTCGCCGTGAAAATTGCCGCCCGATACGATTTCATCGTCCAGCACCAGCGGATTGTCGGTGGCGGAGTTCAGTTCAATGGCGAAGATCCGCCGCGCTTCCGCCAGCGAATCGCGGACGGCCCCATGGACTTGCGGCGCGCAGCGCAGCGAATAGGCGTCTTGCACGCGGCGGCAGGTGATGTGGGATTGACGGATTTCGCTGCCTTCGAGCAGTTCACGCAGGCGCGCGGCGCTGGCCATCTGTCCGGGGTGCGGACGCACGGCGTGCAGGCGCGCGTCGAAGGCCCGCGGCGTACCCCGCAGAGCGTCCAGTGTCATGGCGCAGATCACATCGGCGGAGTCCACCAGCGTCTCGGCCGCGGCCAATTCCAGACAGCCGATGGCCAGCATGGCCTGGGTGCCGTTGATCAGCGATATGCCTTCCTTGGCGCGCAGCGTGAGAGGCTCCAGACCCGCGCGGCGCAGAGCCTCGCCGCCGGAGTATAGTGTGCCCTCAAAATCCGCCTCTCCTTCGCCAATGAGCACCAGCGCCATGTGGGCCAGGGGCGCCAGATCGCCGCTGGCGCCGACGCTGCCCTGCGAGGGGACCCGCGGCGTCACGCCACGATTGAGCAGATCGCAGAGCCGCTCGGCAACCACCGGCCGAATGCCCGAAAACCCCTTGGCGAGGACGTTGGCGCGGATCAGCATCATGGCCCGCACCTCCGCGCGGGGGAGTGGATCGCCTACGCCCGCGGAGTGCGAGCGCACCACGTTGCGCTGCAATTGATCCAGATCGGCAGGAGCCACGCGCACATCAGCCAGCAGACCTACACCGGTGTTCACGCCATAGACGGGGGCGTGGCCGGCGGCCAACCGTTCCACCACGCTCCGGGATCGCTCCATTTTCGCGGTGGCTGCGGCCGACAATGCGGCGCCGCCGCCAGCCGCCGCGGCGCACACGTCTTCTATGGTGAGCTGTTCTCCGTCCAATTCCATCGCGTACTATTGTAGATTACGGCGGCGGCGGACTTTCACACCTTGCGGCGGGGGCCGGCGGAAGGATAAACTGAGAGGTACCGCGCGGTACCAGCGATCCCCGGTCGTCTAATGGTAGGACAGCGGCCTTTGGAGCCGTGAATCGTGGTTCGAATCCATGCCGGGGAGCCAGATTTCTAAATCCCGACCTGACCCACCTAACTCCTTTTCTTTTCTGAGGCTTTCCTGGTTCGAATGACGCAAGATTTCAAACGGTTCGAACAGTGTTGTCCGCAACTCCCCGTTCTGCCAGGTAGCATTTTCGACGACCGTCTGTAGTAAATGGCGCTGCTCCGCAGGGGGCTGCTGCGTGAACAATTCGCAGGCCCTACTCATCAACTGCATCGTGTCGATCGCCTCGTCGATCGGCGCTGGTACTGCCTTCTGAATAGCCTGGATCTTTCTCAGCAGTGCATCTTGCTCGCCGCGCCAGATGGCCGAGCGTTGGTCGAAGAACTCGCCGGTAATGCGACCGTCCAGCTTGTCCAGGTACATCATCTCAATGCGGGTCTTGATCCGCTCATAGTCGCCTTGCAAACGTTTGATCGTTTGCTCCCGTACCGCCTGTTCGGTTTGGTCGGCGCTGCGCACGGCACCGGCTAGCCACTCCAGGATGGCTGGGGGAATGACGATCTCCTGCAGCACTCCGGTAAACTCGCCGGCTAGCAACTCCTGGCGGGTATACGGCTCCGGGCACTTCCCCCGGTTACCCGTGCAGTGGTAATAAACATATCGACCCTTCTTGATTTCGCCCACCAGCAGGCAGCCGCAGTGCCCACAGTGGATCAGCCCATGATAGGGGAAGTCGTGCTTCACCTTCCTGGTTTTGTTTTCCGCACGTGCATCCAACAGTCCCTGGACCTGTTGCCAGCACTCGCTCGTGACCAGTGGCTCGTGAGTGCCGCGGTAGGTGGTGCCGTCCCAGTCAAAATCCCCCATGTAGAGACGCTTGCGCAAGATCTGGTGCAGCAGGCTCGGGTGCAGCCGCCGGCCACGCAACTGGCGTCCTGCCAGCCTGAATTCGGCCGCCAGGCTCTTCACCGAATACCGGCCCGTGCGGAAATGCTCGAACAGGTCCATGATCACAGATGCGCTGTCGGCCTCCGGCAGCAGGATGCGCTTCCCATGGGGCCCCTCCACGTTGCGGTAACCCACTGGCGCGCAGCTGGGGTAGATGCCGGAGCGGGCTTTCTCCAGCATGCCCTTCTGCGTTTCTTCACTCAAGTTCAGGCTGTGATTGCGCGCCACCAGCACCTTAATGCCGTGCACAAACTGCTCCGAAGAGCGGGAATTCGGACCGATGATGGTGTTTTCCTTAACGAAGTGGATGGTGAGGCCCAGCTCGTCCAGCGTGGACCAATCCTTCAGGTTGCGATACAGCCGGTCGGTCTTTTCCACCAGAATGCTCCGGCAGGCGTGCCGTTTGAGGTACAACAGCATGGCCGCGAATCCAGACCGCCCGCTTTGGCTGGCCGTCTCCACATCAATGAACTCCTCCAAGACGGTAATCTGTTCGGTGACCGCGTACTCGCGCAGTAGCCGCTGTTGGGCGGGGATGGAGAAGCCCTCCTTTTCTTGGTCCTTGCTGGACACTCTGGCGTACAAAACGGCATGGGGCAGTTTCTGGAGCGCGGCGCGTTTCGCGGACCGCATCAGTGTTAGGTTCTTCGCTGGCATAGCACCTCAATACTACCTCGTCGTAGTCGCGGAGATCTCCCGATCCCAACTACGCAAAATACCTACGAACTCCAGGAGCTTGGTTTGCATCACTGCCCATTCCGCACTGGTGAGCGGGCGGTCCATGCGCAGCTCGATTGCAGCACGCGCGGCGGCCTCCAGCGGCGGGCCCGGGCCGCCGCGATCATGGGCGGGTTGCTCAACGGTTTGGATCTGAAGGCTGGCAACAGCGGCCTCCGCCCGAGAGACTTGGGGGAGGCACGCGGGGAGCGCCGCTTCCATGTTGGGCTTGATGCTTGCGTGAAGTCCCGTCATTTTCTTAGATGTCCTGTCTGCCGGCGCCCGCTTACGCACGTGAGCGCCTGCGATGCCCTACATAGGGGTATTCGACAGTTCGCGCCGGATGTGTCTTTTCGCGGATTCACCCCTGGACTACATCGGTCGCGGCGGGAGCATAGCGTCGACGGCAGGGTTGGGGTAAATGGCTTCCCGGGCGAAGACGGTAGCCGGTCTGCCGACCGGCAGGTTCCGACGGGACCGCGACGCACGGCGGTCCGCAGGGAAAGGATCTAACGCCGTACGGCCCCGCATGCGCTGGCGGTAGGCTTCGTACCCCGCCTGACTACGCGCTACGCCGAAGCAGGTGCGCGAGCCTGCCTCGTTAGGACCGTTCTAAACCACGTGCGAGCTGGCACCTCCATGCCAGACGGATGGAGGGGCGCCGCGCTGTTGGGCCACAGCAGCATTTCGTTCATGTCGCGGGAGGCGCTATATCCGGACCTCATACGGCGCTCAAAGCGGGTCGCGAGCGATCTTTTGGCAAAAGTCGAATAACGAATAGGGGAGAGATTTCATGTCCATTTCAAAAACGCGAAACGAAGACAAGGGCATCGCCCGGTTTTCTTGGAATCTCAAGGCTGCGGATGCCTTGCACGAACGTCACAGGAGTTGCGTGGGAGTCGTCGGCTATTTATGCGTGCGCTGCCGGCGCCGACCCCGGGTGCCAGTATCCGCTATGCCGCAATGTAGAGTGGCACATGCCGGTCCGGCCCACCGGCTCAGTACGGCCGCGCCCGATGACGATACCAGTGCGCGTGGCCACGCGTCTTGCAAGGCCAGGCGCGCACAGAGAGGATAGTTCACGCATGCCCACTTCCCCTAAATCCGAGTATGAGCGCAAGCGCCGCGTGGTGGCCGGCGGCATACTGCAGGGCAAGAAGACCGCCGTAATCGCCAGAGAGGCCGGCTGTGGCCCGCGTCACGTCCGCACCCTGCGGGCCGAGGAGGCCACTCAGGTCCTCATCAGCGATCTGCTGCGGCCCCATATCGAGAACCTGCGCCG
>Ga0209579_10003489_pt1 | contig 11405 bp, 18 predicted proteins | sample Coa_R1_2_FD_187152 | JGI IMG/M metagenome (GOLD analysis project Ga0209579, IMG submission 187152) | Surface soil microbial communities from Centralia Pennsylvania, which are recovering from an underground coalmine fire - Coalmine... | ecosystem: Environmental > Terrestrial > Soil >... | reverse complement strand
GCATCGCCGAGATTGACGAAGAACTGAGGAGGATCGAAAAGCGGCTGAATGAACTTGAAAAATCCCAACCGCTCCGTTAGCAGAACGCGACCTTGGCCGTTCCGAAAATCGAATGCTCCCTGACGCGATGCTGATGAAGCTGGAAGGCGAGGTGTGCTTGACGCTTCCTGCTGATCAGCACTGCCTGATCGAGCTGGTCTTGCGTTGAGCTGTCAGCGTGTTCATTTCTCCGCCGGATCGTCGCATGTGCTTCGGCTTCGCATTCGTGATCGTGTTGGCGATTTAGGGCGATACAGATTGGACATGGCATAGAGAGATCCTTAGTCGTAGGGATGCCATCAGATCGAGGATCGTTACGAAGACCTGAGCTATGCAGTGCCACGAAAATCGCACGCTTACACCGGCTTCAAAGTGTTCTGTCGGGCGTAGCGGTTACTGAACACGGTTCATCAGGTCTGCCCAGGCGGCCACAATAGCTCCTTCGGCGCTCAGATGTCGGCGGACTCCCAATTGCCGTCAAGATCTGCTTTTGAAACTTCCCAGTAGTGCGACGTGCGGTCCAAGATCCACTCTTTCCCCAGGGGTGGTTCAGTTCGTGGATACTCGGTTCCTGCGCCACCTAGAGGCCCGATGAACCGGAAAGTGCAGCGCCAGACTCTTCCAGGTTCCAAATACTGTTTGAACCCCTGCTCATGCCCGTGCACTTCAAAACCGACGCCGGGAATGGGTTCGTTGAGCTTGTTCATGGCAGACCTATGCTAGCATCAGCCCTCACCTTGCCCCTTCACCTTATTCTTGCTGCCCGGCGGCCTGCCACGCCGCTTTGCGGCTGACGCCATCCACAAGGGAGGCCGACCACGGCGCTTCGACTGGCCAGCGGCGATACGTTCCAGTACGATGATGGCTTCTTCGATTGCTTCACGCTGCTCGCGGAGGTCGGCGAGCATCTTTGAGATGTCCATGGTTGAAAGAGTAGCGCCCGCGACTACGCGAAGTCACGCCTGACCGGATAGTCCACGATTATGGCGCGGCCATCGGTGAGGGCTTTCACCGAATGGCGGACGTTGCCGGGCACAATTGCGACCACGCCAGCTCCCGCGATCCGCGACTCGCCGTCGATGGTAATTTCCAGCTCGCCCTCGATTACTTCGTACACTTCTTCTTCAGCGTGAAAGTGCTCGTGAATGGACGCGCCCCGTTTGAAGTCGTAATGGGCAAATGTCATGCTCGGTGAATGGAAATAGCGCCCGAACCAGCCCGGTAGGCGCTCAATAACATTCAGGCCACTGGTGTCGATAAACGGCATGACGGCAATTCCTTGGAACATGCTAGCACGGCGCGATTTTCGGGCCTGGATGCGAGTGTTTACGCGGAGCAGGCGGCTTGGCGGCCCGCGATTGCCGAGGACTTGCTTTCCACTCCGCGCCCTGCCATAGTTGAGCCACCTCGATCTCAGGGTCCCGCCGCATTCGTAAGCGCAGGACGCTCCTCTTTCTTCAAGGCAGGGAGCTTTCGTGAACAATCCGCGTGTGGCCGTGACCATCAAGTCTATCGTCGTGATCGAAAATGAAGCGACGCATCGAAGTTTCGAGAGTAACTCATATCCCACGGGGACCGCCCTAGACATTCAGTGCATGTGCGGTACGTCCATTTTCATCCGATTGTCGGCGCGTCGTGCCCGGCGTGCGGCGCGAAGGTGGTGCGGGGCCAGGGATAGGGCAGGAAGGTGCGAAGTAGGCTGCCCTAAGGATTGATGATCCGGTGCAAGTCGAGCGATGGGGGTGCCACCGGAGTCTGACTCAGCATTACGTGGACCTGTCCTCGATGGTGGGCCTGGTGATTGAACAGGTGCGTGCATGCTACGGGTGCCGTCTCCACGTAGTCTTTTGCCCTGATTATTCGTGTAAGCGAACGACCGGCTGAAGAAAGCGTCATCGAGCCCTGCGAAGAACGACTCGATTCGCACATCTTCCCGCTCCCTCGCAGTCCGCAGATCGACAAGATCATTGTAGAGAATCTGGTTTAGGGGCGGGGTCACCCGTTCGCCACTTTCAAACAATCCAATCCACCTCCGATCTCCAAAGAGAATGTGATTCAACAAAGCATGAATGCTACCGAAAGACCCAGCGCGTTGCTGCCGATATTCGGCATCATCCAACTGCGCACATTTCGCAAACAGGCGCTCGTTCGCAGTACGGTTATATCGTGCCAGCTTTTGAAAATGAGTCACTAGGGTCATTCAGAGGAGCTTACATCATCCAGATGAGCCTACATCTGACGACCAATTGGCGTGAGGCCAACACGCCTTTGGGTCACTGTGGGACAAGGGCTGCCGTTGTCCCGCCCAGCAATACGACGCCTTGGGGCGGCGAGTGTTTGCATACGGTACTTTTAAGACTCGCCTCGGAAGAACCAGTGGACACCATATCTGTCGGCCAGATGCCCATAGGTTCCAAACGGCATTTGTCTCAGCTCGTCCACTAGTGCGTTGTCTGCTCCCACTGCAAGGTTGTCAAATACTTCTTTTAACTCTTCATGTCCACCACTGAGGTAGATGCAGACCATGTTTCCCTCTTTGGGAGTCCGCGTCGGGTGCAGCCAATCGGAAGCCGTAAGTTCGACAGCGTGATGTTTTAAGTGAGCGTTAACAACCTTTTGGTGCTGCTCCGGTGGCAGCTGCTCGCGCATGGGCGTATCAGCGGCTCTCGTGATCGTCAGATCACCGCCGAGGCAGGATTGATAAAATGCCATCGCCTCCGCACAAGTGCCATCAAAGAGGAGAAAAGGCGTAATCTTCAGCATGCTCACCAGGAATCATAGCGGAGGCCATCATTTACCGCAAGAACCACTTCCGTGCAACGCCATGGGTTGGCGAAAAGCAAGCGTCTATTCGCGCTTCCAGTTTTCTGTGGGCCGAGCCGCGGACAAGGGCTGCCGATTTGTCGCATGCTGTTCCGCCCAGCAATGCGCGGTTAGGGCTGCGATTGCTCTGCGAGCTGATACGATATGGCCGATGCTAGCTTCCTCGTTCGAATTGCTAGATTTCGCAGTGCGCTACACCGCTGCATGGTGCAGCCAGGATGCCGCGTATGTCGCGGCATTTGAGGCATCCGACGGCTCTCTCGCGATCAACAACGGCCCTCCGGCGGTGGGACGGAGAGAAATCAAGGCTCTAGCTCAATCCTTTGCTCACGCCTGACGTTTATCGTGGTTGGCAAATCTCCTCTAAGACTTGCCCAAGCTATCAGCGATTGCCTTACTGACTCATGAAGTTGCTCACCAGCTCTGCCGTGTTCGGCACTACTCCAAGTTGCTGAAGTACGCCGAGGGATTCCACCAGCACCCAGTCCTCGACGATCTTACCCTCCACAACGCGTTGGACGGTGAACATCCGTATGTGTATCCTCTTGCCGGTCGCGGGGATTCCCAGCCACGTGCCGTGGTGCGTTCCTTCCACCAGCAATTGCAACATGACGCGATCACCATCGCACAATGTTTGTTCGATGCTGAAGTGGAGATCGGGAAAGCTGGCGATCCAGCTCGCAACGTGCTCCTTGATCACCTCTGGGCCGCGAGGCACGGCGTGCGCTGGCACCCCGGACAGCAGCTGGTGTGTCACACAATCATTGGCGAAGATCTGGTCCGCCACATCCAAACGGCGTTCACTCCACAACTCTTCAACGAACCTACGCATCAGCTGCTTCGGATCATCCATCGCGTTCCCCATCGAACATTGTCGTGCCGTTCTGATGTGCACAGGGTCGCTGGGATTTCCAACCGTTCGCTTGTTCCACCCGCCGAGGCCGCTAAGGCGGACCTGACTTGGTGACAAGCCTGATCAGAGCGTGTGATCGCAACTATCTGCGTCAAGGCGGCGCAGGCAAGCAATGGTATTCCGACCAGTATTGGCGTGAGGAGTACCCCGACAGCCCCGCAGGCCGCCGCACTGCCATCCGGAATCTTCAACATGGAGCTGGCCGCCATTAGCAAGCCGAGTAACGCTAGTTCGGTCGGCAGGAAGACAACTCCAAGGAAGCAGTTTCCACAAAATCGTGCAGACGCATACCTCGGCAGATTGTGGAACCAGAGCCACCGTTCAGCCGCGAACCAGAACCCTGCCACTCCGAAGGCGAGGGGCAGCAAGCGCCGAGTGAAAGGAACCATTTGCATGTAATGACGCCACGATGACGTGAAAGGTCGAAGCTGGATGCCGTCCGATGCGGCACATTCTGGAAACATGCTGTTCTGGCCGGCCAGGCGGCTTGACGCCGCTGGCCTTTAGTGTCCATCGCGTTGAGATGCCGGGCGACTGTACGCGTCTGAATTGGGGAGGGCGAGCATAGAGAGACCCGTTTTAGGCAGCTTCTCGTGAACATTCGCGCTCAATAGCATCCAGAATAGAATTGAGTTGAGGGAAGTGTCGATGCCAGCGCCCAAAGCAAACATTCTCATTGCGTTTTACTCTCGTGACGGTTCCATCGAAGCGCTTGCGAAAGCCATCGGTGAAGGAGCCCACGAAGCCGGAGCCGAGGTCCGGCTACGCCGCGTGCCCGATATCGTTTCTCCAGAAGTGATGGCCAAAGTCCCCGGCTGGGAGGAGCGCAGCAAAAGAATGCTCGCCGAGTACGGTGCCCCGACGCCAGCCGACGCAGAGTGGGCCGATGGAATCATATTTGGCACGCCGACGCGATTTGGTAATACGTCGGCGGAGTTGAAGGCATTTATAGACAGCCTTGGAGGTTTGTGGTTCCAAGGTAAATTGAACGGAAAAGCGGCTGGTGCCTTTACTTCCACGGCGGGGCCTCACGGCGGAAATGAGACGACAGTTGTGTCGCTGTACATTCCCATGGCCCACCTCGGATTGATCATCGTTCCGAACGGCTACACTCACGAGAAAGTCTTTCAGGGCCATGGGACGCCATACGGATCATCATCAACTTCTGGACAGAACAGCGCTCCGCCGACCAAGGACGAACTTGTCGTCGCCAAGCATCAGGGCGCACGCATCACGCAAGTGGCCGCAGCCCTAAAGGCTGCGCGGTAATGCGAATTCTAAACAACCAACACGGGTCGTTCCGTGACCGCGATCAGGGCTTCGGGCCTCTCCAGCGCTGAGGCTGGGGACAAGGGCTACCGCCAGCTTCTGCCGCACCGATGCCTTCTGTGAGTCGCTCATGGTCGTTTTCGGGACATCCATCGTTAGGTTGCCAAGTGACATAATCTTATCGAGGGACGCCACGATGGAACAAAACCCCAAAGCGAACCCGGACTGTGCGGAATGCCATGGAAACTGGGGTTGTCGTGTCCTCAGCAAGTTGGGCGGCTGCGGTATGGGCTGACATTTAGCAGCCGTGATCGTCTAGTTAGGCGCCGGAGTTGGCTTTAAGCATGTTGCAGAAGAGTTGTCCTTGCTCGATGGCATCGTCGAGCGCAACATGCGTATGAGGCACGGGATCGAACCACTCTGGGGGCATCGACTGCTTGCCGCACGCTCGATAGGGTTTGCGCAGCAACGCCATCGCATACGTCTTTATGTCAATTGCCGAATAGCCGAATGGGTTCTCGCCCGCGAACTCGGTGAGATACCAATAGACGAAGGAAAAATCGAAAGCGGCCGGGTACCCGACAAACACAGGCCGTCCGCCCAACGCCTTGAGCCAGGCAACGTAGCGTCTCAGGGCGACGGCAGGCGCTTCGAGATTTTGCCGGCAGGCCGACCATGGGTCCGGCTGCGTGGCCCACCATGCGGCGGTCTTGGGATCCGGGGCCGATGCGGGCAGCGTTTCCAAGTTGGCGGAGAAAGTCCCCAGCAGCTCTTTGTCGGCCAGATAGGCTGCCGATCCAATGCTCAGCATGGAGTGCTTTCCTGCGACCGGCCCGTCGGTTTCTATATCCGTGCTGACATAGATCTCACGCAACGGTGAATCGTTCATGGTCTGCGATGACAGTTTGGGGTCGACAAACATGTCCACAAATCTCCCAATTGACCACATCACATACGCCTAAGCGGAAATACACAACGGACGCCAATGAAACTCACGAAGTGTACATGCCCTGTTAGTCTTGTTTACCAAACGCCGGGAATAAGACGCTTCGTCTTTTCCGAGTACGCCACGTATTCGTCGCCAAACTGCTCAACCATCATCTTCTCCTCCGCGCCGACCCGAAGTGCGCATAGGATTGCGAACGCGATCAAGTTTGACGGACCAGCCACCCAATTCGGGATGATGAGCGCCTGACCGATGGAATACAACGCTAACGCCAAATACATCGGATGGCGGATACGCCGATAAACGCCCTGCGTGATAAGTTGATGTTGCTCGCGTACCTCCAGCGAAATCGACCAATTTGTACCGAGGTCGGCGTGCGACCGGTAGAAGAGCCACAGGCCGATCACCAAGCACATCACACCCGCGCCGAGCGGACCGGTGGCGAGCGTGTACTCTGCGAACCAGAACACTGGCGACGTGACCCAGATCAAAGGGATGAGGAATCCGACCCAGGCGAGAACCAAGAGGCCTGTTTCCAGGGGAGTCTTATAGCTTGCGGCGATCTTGACAGTTCGACTCCGGTGGCCGTGTGGCGCGCGAATGGCGATCAACACTACTGTACCTACGAGCACTAGCGCCTTCGCGGTCCACACGTTCATGACGGCACCGTCCCTTTCATACCTTACTGCAACAGTCATCAAAGTGCTTCTGTCCGGCTAACTGGCTGTAATGCCGGATTCGCAGAACCTCCACCAGGCTCTTGGATATGGTGCTCGCACGCCGAGAGCCTAGGGTTACGCCAAATGCGACTTTTTGGGGGCCATGTATTACACGAATTGGCGCGATTTACGCAGGTAGGTGATGAGGACCAATGGCAGCGCTGACTGCTCCCCAAGCGAAACGGGGTCCTCGGAGGACGTCGCTGGACATGATCACGAAACGTCTATCCCTGACTACGTGGATCCTGATTGCGCTAGTCGCCGGGATTGTCTTCGGCGCATGGTTTCCAGCGCCTGCGAAGGCCATGGGATTGCTCGGCCTCATCTTCTTAAGATTGATCAAATCGATCATTGCCCCGCTGATTTTCGCAACGCTGGTTTACGGAATCGCCGGCACTGGCAGCGTGAAAACGATGGGACGCATTGGCGGGAAGGCGATTCTCTATTTCGAAATCGTCACGACCGCTGCTCTATTCGTTGGACTGGGTGCAGTGAATCTGGTGAAGCCCGGCGCCGGGGTCGAGTTGCCAAACTCAACGGCTTCCGTGGCTGGAACCAACATTAACGTGGCCGAGATCGCCGAACACACGTTTCCGGCAAGCATCGTTGATGCAATGGCAAGGGGCGAAGTGTTGCAAATCGTCTTGTTCTGCTTCATCTTCGGCACGGCGTGCGCCGCCGTCGGTCTGAAGGCGCGTCCGGTGGTCGATTTTTGCGGCGCCCTTTCGCAAGTAATGTTTCGGTACACGAACTACGTGATGTATTTCGCACCGATAGGCGTCTTCGGCTCGATGGCGGCGACGGTCGGAGAGAGAGGACTTGGCGTGCTCGTCAACCTGGGCAAGCTGGTTCTGACACTGTACGGTGCGTTGATTTTCTTCGTCGTCGTGGTGTTGGGAGCAGTCGTGGTAATCGCGCGAATACCGCTGAAGCGATTTATCAACGCAGTGAAAGAGCCTTGGCTCATCGCATTTTCGACGGCGTCCAGCGAAGCTGCGCTGCCGAAAGCACTCGAAAACATGGAGCAGTTCGGTGTGCCGAAACACATCGTCGCGTTTGTGCTGCCCACGGGCTACAGCTTCAATCTCGATGGGTCGACGCTGTATCTCTCGCTCGCGGCGATGTTCATAGCGCAGGCGGCGAATCATCCACTGGCGCTGGGAACTCAAATCACCATGATGCTTTCGCTGATGCTTACCAGCAAAGGAGTTGCGGGTGTGCCACGAGCCTCTATGGTGATTCTCGCCGGCACTCTCTCGACCTTTGATTTGCCAGCCGCCGGTGTGGCGCTCATTCTCGGCGTCGACCAATTGATGGACATGGCGAGAACCTCGGTGAACCTACTTGGGAATTGCCTAGCAACTGCGCCGGTGGCACGATGGGAGGGAGTCGATCTTTCGGTCGAGCCTCGATCTATCGCCCAATTCGCGACCACCAACGATCTCTAAGCTCCAACCGCGAAAACGTCGCCAGGTTGGGCGGATTATGTGACAGGCAGCGGTGCTAGATATCTCCCCGCCGATCTCTCTGCCGTACCCGAACCGGCAACGCTTCTGCCCGGCGGATTTGTGGTAGTTGTGATCCGAAGGCTACGAGCTCGGGCTTTACAAACTTTCGATTAGAGCGCGAAGCTTTCTTTCAAGTCCGCTAAGCCCCGATAACCCGAATCCGCTCCTTCATCGAGCGACGCGAGTGGCTCCTCTGATGGCTCCAAGCTGCGAATAGTTACTGCACAGCAATATTTACGGTGTTTCCGGCGATCCACGCCACGTTCAGCTGGAGTGTGGCGGTGCCTTTCGCGACGCCTGAAGGCATTCGGAAATTCACTTGATAGCCATCGGTTGCTCCGGGATAACCAACGGCGGCCAGCACCTCGGCGGACGTGCCGTTCACCATGACGTCTACTGGCGAATTGACGAAAGCCACGGGATCCGACGGGAATGGCTGGCCAGGATCGATTGCCGCATTCACGGGGCCAAGTCCTGTCGCGAAGATCGATAACAGCTCGCCCGCGGCGGCGGGCTTCGATACTGTCACCAGCGAAAAATCGACGGAGTGAACGACGGCAGGTCCACTGGCGTTGACGACGATCTGCGGCACTTCCATTGGAACTAGCTGGAGGACGAACTGAGCCTTGCCCCCTCCGTTGATTCGCCGGTTCGCGGGGTCTTCCGAAAACGAGGCCGCGCGCGGGGTATTTCCTGCGCCCGAACCCGCCTGTCCCCGCGCGCCGAGAAACGCGCCGGTTCCGCCGATGATCGCCCAGTTACTTCCCGCTTGCACCCGCGCGGCGCCCGGCGGGGCTGCACCGCCGCTGAACCCGGTGGCGGCGATGCTCCCGATCACGGTGCCGTCGCTTTTCTGGATCTCGAAGAACAGGTCACGAAAGGCATTGTGGGTGGTATCGGCGATAGCCTGCCCAGGATTCGGTGTGGGTGTCGCTTGAAGAGCTCTCGGTATACCCATGTACAGTCCTTTGGCGGGTTGGCCGTTCACCGCGACGATATCGGCCAGCATCGTCGCAGAAAAGAAGTTGTGCGGCGTTACGGCGGTTGTGACCTTCGGGTCCGTGGCGAACTTTGCGGGATCCGCGACGTCCTGCCGGTACTCGACGAAATTGTTCAGGTCGATGGTCAGAATCGTAGGCGATGACGCTTGCCCCAGCGCTACATTGCGATGCGCTGCTATGAGAATTGCTGCTGTCAGGATCAATCTGGTTCGGAACATCGCTTCTCCTTGGTTTTCTATGCCTACGACCGGAGCTCTAGAGTGCCACGACAAGCGGCTAAACTAATAGGGTCCTAAAAGATCACCAACGGCCATCGATGCCAATGAACCTCAGCCATCGGCCCATGCTGCCTGAGGATATTCCCGAATGCGTGCAGTTGCTGACGACCGATCGGGTGATCGGTCCGCGCTATCGGGAGGTCGCTCGGGATTTGCCGGAAGCGTTGCTCCGCTTGCTTCAGTCCGAGGCTTGTACTCGCCCCCTGATTCACGCAGACGTTGGTTCGGGCCGCTTATTGTGTGCAATGGGCGTTGGTGTCATGGTGAGTGACGATTTTCTTGGAGAGCTCAAAACGCCGCCACATTTCTGGGCCGGGCCCGAGATGGTGCGAAGGATCGCGCGGGGTGAAACTCCATTTCTGACGGCCAAGGAAATTCGAGAACGTAATTCGCGGAGTGGATTGAACCTGGTCTGCTGGGATCATTTGATCCGAGCGGGATATGTAGATCGAGGTGAGCTGTCTCGATTCTGCATGGCGGTTTTTATCGAGATACATCGCGGATATCGGTGGCAGGAACTTATCAGTTCGCCCGCCAGCACTCCGGAACACCTTGACTTCGTGCTCGGAACTGGTGGATATATCTGGGACCCGGCCGACGGCGAATATACGTCGGCTTTTAGGAAATCTGCCAGCGAAATGGTCGCCTCTCCCCATGTATTGGGCACCACGCCGGAAATGGAAGCGAGACGAGGGGTTTGGTCTCCAAGCTGGGTCGGCACCCTCTTCGACTATCATCCGCCGAAACTCAGACTCAGTCGAAGCGAGCAACGGATTCTCTCCTTTGCGCTTCCGGGCGCGACAGACGAAGTGTTAGCCGAGCAGATGGACATTTCGCTTTCCGCGGTGAAGAAAGTTTGGATTTCCGTGTACCGGCGCGCGGAAGAGTTCCTTCCGGAGTTAGTGTCGAATGGGCAGCAACTGGCGATCCCCGCCAGCGCTCGGGGAAGAGAGAAGCGGCGCAGCCTGCTCTCCTACATTCGGGAACATCCCGAGGAACTTCGCCCGCTTTCCCTTGGCAAGCCTAAAGCCTAGCGGCCATGCCCTCGGTTAAGGCACTAGAAGTTCTGAGCCGGTCGTTCGGCATGAGAAGCGGCAGGTTGCTTCCTGTTGTTTGCCATTACCGGAAGTTATTTTCGACGGATGCCGATAATGTGACACATCAGGCGGATTTGTTGCAGAAGTGGCTCAGGTCCGTACAGATTCTTGCAAACCACCCCTACAAGGAAGACGGCCTTGGGCGGGTGTGATTGGGAACTAATTGAATCCACTGACGTCTAAAAGGGAAATCGATGCCCGACGGTTCGCATCCGCACTCAATCGATTCCGCAGGGCGCGCGGCGGACCGCGCTGCCGCCATCTTTCACCGTAGACTGAGTCGCGGCACCACCGGCCTTCGGGTCGTGGCCTGTATGGCGCCACTGCTCGGAATGTTTGGCACCGCCGTACTGTGATCGGTGCACTGCGTTCCGGCTACAACTCGGGCTGCGATTATGGCGATTGTGCGGGCGGTCCGTCGGAGGTCTTTGTTCCATTCCTGCTCAGTTTGCCGATCGCCGTTTTCGCCTGTGCCGGATTTCATTGGGTCAGCCATCAGGTTGAGAGCTTCGACCTCGAGATGCGCATAGCAACTCTCGATCTCCTCAACGATCTTGTGCGCTGCCGTTCCGTCCGCAAATAGAAGTTGATCCTTCGCATTCGCCCGGCGGTTGATGCATCATTTGAAGACTCAGGCAATGATCGAGTAGTTGCGCTCGCATTCGTCGCCTTTAAGGGATAACTATGCACGGGTTTCGCGGTTCTCGCTCTCCTGACCGCGCGCGTGGGACTCTACGGGACGACGCGAATTGATCCGCTGGCGGCTCTCCGGCAGGAGTAAGATACGGTTCTTCGTACGGCATTGAAGGATG
>Ga0209579_10003488_pt1 | contig 11405 bp, 14 predicted proteins | sample Coa_R1_2_FD_187152 | JGI IMG/M metagenome (GOLD analysis project Ga0209579, IMG submission 187152) | Surface soil microbial communities from Centralia Pennsylvania, which are recovering from an underground coalmine fire - Coalmine... | ecosystem: Environmental > Terrestrial > Soil >... | reverse complement strand
GACGGGTCTCGAACCCGCGACCTTCGGCTTGGGAAGCGGAAGCAGGGTGTCTGGTTCCCGTAGTTACGGGCGATTCAGTCGGCTGAAAAGCCTTTGAAATAGCCGTTTCTGGCCAGGAAGGTTGCCCGCGACAGTTGCCCGGCGGGCAACGATTCGGACGGTTGCCCGGACAGACGTTCCGTCCGAGGCGGACTGTAACTTGGTTTCGGATGACCTCCTCTCGCCCGTTCATCCGCGAGCGTTCCACTGGTCCGTTCTTCTACGGGAAGTGGTCCCGCAATGGTCAGCCTGTGGTCCGGGCGCTCGGCCGCGCATGGGTCGAGTCGGATGGGAATGGTGGCTGGCGGCGGAAGCGCGGACGGCCGCCCGAGGGTGCGTTGACCGAGCCCGAAGCCGCGGCACGCATGCTTGTCCTCGCGCGCGAGCACGATGAGGAACAGACACTGCTCGAGCAGGACGCGGAAGAGCGGCGCCGGCGCGGCTTGACCTTCCGCGAGCTCGCCGGCGACTACCTGGCGTGGCTTGAGGACATCAAGGGAGCAAAGCCATCGACGATGCGGGACTACCGCTCACAGCTGGCCGAGCCCGGTCACGCTCACCGCCGCGGGAGTGGGACCTCCCAGGGCGTGATCATGGCCGCCCTCGGTGACCGCCCTGCGCGCGAAGTCACTACGCGTGAAGTCGAAGACCTCTTGCGTGCGATCGCGCGCACCGGAGTCGCGCCGCGAACAGTGAACAAGGCGCGTCAGCTCGTCTGCGCGATCTTCAGCTACGGGATGCGACCGAGCACCTTTGACCTGCCGAGCAATCCGGCCACGCACGCCGACCGTCGGCGTGAGCCGGACGCCTCTCCCCTGGCCTTCTACTCGCCCGAGCAGGTCGAGGCGCTCGCTCGGGCACTGGCGGACGGCGCACACCGCGATCCGAGGCGGCCGGCGCTGAGCCAGTCCGAGATCGACGCTCGTGCTAGCGAGGACGCCCAGGATGCGGAGCTGATCCGTGTCGCGGCGTATGGCGGCCTCCGCCGCGGCGAGCTAGTTGCGCTCCGGTGGCGCGACGTCGACTTTGCTGGCCGCAAGATCGTCGTCCGCCGCGCCCTGTCCGCCGAGATCGAGTTGAGATCGACGAAGAGCCGTCGCGCTCGCGGCGTTCCGCTGCCTGACCAGGCCGCGACTGCGCTGGACCGGCTGAGCCGTCGCGGAGAGTTCACCGGCCCCGATGACTATGTGTTCGCCAACCGCTTCGGCCGCCGGCTGGACCCATCGGCACTCCGCCGCCGCTTCGAGCGCGCCCGTGACGCCGCGGGACTCGAGCCGCTGCGCTTCCACGACCTCCGCCACACGTACGGCTCGCTCCTCGTGGCCGGCGGGATCGACCTGCCGAGCGTCAAAGCAGCCATGGGCCATTCCCACCTCTCGACCACCGAGCGCTACCTGCACGCTCGTCCGGCCGGCGAGCTTGCGGACCGCTTCACCCGCGCGCTCAGTGGCATCGCCACAACGCCAGCGCTCACCCATGCCGCGTAACCAGCGGGAGTGGATCAAGGCACTAGAGGCAGAAGGCTGGGTCCGCGAAAGCGGCGGGAAGCACCAGGTCAAGATGGTCAAGCCGGGCAAGCGTCCGATCACGCTGCCGCAGCACAGAGGCGAGACCTACAGCAAGCCACTTGACGCGTCGATACGGAGACAGGCGGGTCTATGATCGAGGCGGAAGAGTCGAGATGGAGCATCTAGCGCTACACGTCGACGTGCACCACGACGAAGGCTCGTACTGGGCCGAGGTTCGGGAGCTGCCCGGCTGCTTCGCCTCCGGCCACACAATTGCGGAGCTGATCGAATCGGTCGAGGAGGGCGTCGCCCTGTATTTGGCTTCACCGGAGCGCAAAGCGCCTCCGGTCAAGATCGAGCTCTCCGGCCTCGATCTCTCGCTCGAGTCGCATCAGCCGCTTCAAGCGGCATAACTACGCCGCCAGCATCTGTTCCAGCCGTGGCCGCAGGAACCGCCACGTGCAACCAAGCCTGCTCGCTGGAAGCACCCCCTTCCTGGCTAGCTCGTACACCGTCGATGTCGGCATCCTCAGCAAGTCCGCGACCTCCCTCGCAGTCATCACTTCGTCTCGGGTGAGGAATCCGGAGCGACCCAATTCCGAAACCCGCTCGACTGGTTCTGCGATCGGTGTAGCGTAGCCTGCCATCGTCGGACCTCCTATCAAGGTTCCGGCCAGACCCCGGGGTGTTAGCGCACCGCCGGGGTCGCTTTACATTTGCCTATGTACGTAGGCTACTAGATGCTCCGGACGGAACCGCCGCCTACGAATGTAGGATCACGGTGTGTCCCCGAGGGTCGCCACGGAAGACCTCCTCGACGCCCAAGGCGTTGCCGAAGTCCTCGGCCTCTCGCACCGCAACACCGTCTTCCAGTACCAGCGCCGGTATGACGACATGCCCAGGCCGGTGGTCGATCTGGGCGAGGGCCGCGTCAAGCTCTGGCTCCGTCCACAGATCCAGCGGTGGGCCGGGAAGATGGCCACTCAGGGTCGTACGCGGCGGAAGCGCGCTTCTCGCCTTTGATCGACTCGTTCATCCTGATCTCTTTGATTGTGCGATTCCCCTGAACCGCGCAGCATCCACTCCCGATCTGGTGACGGTCGTGGATGAGCGTCGTCAGATCGGGAGTAACCCCGCCGGAGGCGGCGTCGGTGCCTGTCATGCGTCCCCGCTCAGCGGGTCGTACCGCTTCATTGCCGACCGGACGAGGGCGCGACCGAGATCGATGTAGTTGACACCGGCCGTCCGTGGGTTAGAGAATCGTTAGTAGTCAAGACCGAGTCGTGCGATCCAGTGTTTAAGTCGCGCCACGCGCGAGCCCCCACTGAATCGAGCTCGGCGAGGGACAGCGTCAGGAACGCGGGAGGGCAAAGGCGCTTGTGATTCCACCACTCAGCCAAATTCGGTCTGGTGCAACCGGTTGGGCGATGGTCGCGATGGCGGTGGTACTCCTAGGCGGCTGCGCCGCCTCTGGATCCTCGGACTCAGCCAGCTCGAGCGACGCAACAACCGCGAACCCCAGCTCCTCAAGCCCGACCTCGTCGTCGACCCAGGCCGCTCCCGCCACGACGCCGAGCCCGGCACCGCCGGGACCGCTTCAGACGGTCCAGCTGTACTGGCACGACATCGGAGCTCAGAACTACGAAGCCGCCTACCGCTACCTCGCACCGGCCTCGGTCCCGCAGACAGCCGCCGACTTCGCATCCCAGGAGCGGCAGGCACAGATTCAGGCGGTCAACTTCCGAGGGAGGCTGGCGTCAGCGTCGGGTTCGGCGGCAACAGTCGACGTCAATTCGCTGACCACGACCGACGCTCAGTACGGCTGCCGAACATGGAGCGGCACGTATCAGCTCACCCGCCAAGCCGGAACCTGGCTGATTGCGCACGCCAACATCTCGCCGTCTCCCTGCCCGGCCACCCAGCCGCCCGCGAACACCACAGGTGCCGGTGCTGGTGGCGGTAACACCGCCACCAGCAGCACCACCGGGAGCGGTGGATGCTCTCCGCTGACCGACTCAGGGGGCTGCTACGAACCCGGTGAATACTGCCGGGGCTCTGACCACGGGATGAGTGGAGTAGCCGGCGACGGCGAGGGGATCACTTGCGAGGACAACAACGGCTGGCGCTGGGAACCGAGCTAGGGAGGGACTGACGATCCGCTCCCGTTGAGTTTGCACCGGGGAGCGAAGGTTCACAGTGGCCCAGCTGGCCGCATGGTCTGAAGAAGGTGAGATCGTCGTGTGCTTCGGCGACGCCAGGATTGTCGCCGAAGCGCTCGTGCAACCCACAGGGCGGCTCGCAGGCGTAAGCGATCGTCCCCCCGATAGCACCTGACGCGCGACGCGTGAGAGCCGGATATTCATCGTCCGCTGAGGGAAGTAGCGTCGTCGCTGTGGACATACCCTGGATTCACACCCGCTGCGGGGCCTGCGGCAACCAGGGTGTCTCGCCCGCCGACCCTATCGACGGTACGTTCGACCCAGGCATCAACACGTTGCTCTCGATGCTGCGCGCCCGCTGTCCCGATTGCGGCGCCTCGGGTCGGGAGGCGGAACTCGTATATGGCGAGCCCGATCGGATTGCCAATCCGGAATTCCACGAGATTTGGGCTGATATGTGCGCCTTCCTCGCCGGACCTGTACCCCGGCAGGCCAGCGACGTTGGGCGCAATGATCGATGCCCGTGCGGTAGCGGCCTGAAGTTCAAGAAGTGCTGCGGCACCTGAGGCCGGGTGATGTACTCCGACCCAGCGCTTGGGCTGCTCTGAGGCTCGCCGCGCGAGTGCCAAGCGTCGCCCCGGGGATCGCAACGGCGCGGCGGGACAAGGTGGGCCGAGGTGTTCGTGTGGTGCCGGCCAGCAACCCGTCGGAACCCACGGGGCGCGACCGCGCAGGCCCGTACGCTGTCGCGCGAGATGGCGTTTCCTCCGAGAATCGTTGAGGACCTTCTGGTCGCTTGCGAGCGACACTGCTGTCTCTGTCACAAGCCCTGTGGCGTCAAGATCGAAGTGCACCACATCGTTCCCGCGGAGCGAGGCGGCGACGATTCAGCGGACAACGCGATAGCGCTGTGCTTCGACTGCCACGCCGAAGTCGAGCACTACAACACGAAGCACCCCCGGGGCCGACGCTACACGGCTTCGGAACTGAGGCGACGAAAAGACCAACACATCGAACTCGTCCGGAGTCGACTCAGAGCCCCGAGTCCCATCATGCCCGCGGCCGTGGGCTCGACTACGGTAGAGGCCGTAACCGAGCAGCTCGAGACACTCGAGCTATGGCGGGAGGACGCATGTCAAAAAGTCCTTCCTGATGTCCTCAAGCTTTCCCCTAGTGAGCGACCGATCTTGGTGGACCGGCTGGAAGATCTGCTCGACAGCCCGAACGAGCAGGTGCGCTGGAACGTCGGACGGGTCGTCGAGCTCCTGATTGACTGGGATCCGGAGCTGATCTCTGACGACCTCCTTGGTCGGTTGGCTGTCGACGACTTCTTCAGCGTGCGTAGCTCTGCTGCAGTGGCGTACTACTCGTTGGCCCGCTCAGCTCCAAATCGCGTGCCCGTCGAGATACTTGGAAGGCTCGCCAACTACGACGAAGACTGGTACGTGATGACGCCGGCGACGAGCGCCCTGATCCGGCTTGCGAGAACGCGTCCCGTCGCGATGGACGTCCTCGCACGTGACCTTGATGCGGAGGACCGCGAAACCCGCCGGCATGCAGCAGACGCCCTCCGTCGCATTGGCCTGGAGCATCCAGCTGCGTTGCGCGCGGACATCGCTGATCGGCTAGAACCAAGTTCAGATAAGAAGCTCAGACGGTTAGGAAACGACTGGAGCGAGCACCTAGCCGCGAGCCGCTCCCGCGCGGAAGCCCCGCTCGACTCATACATGTTTTGACCGCAGCGGATGCCGGCACACGTCAAGTGCAAACCGGCAGGACCTTTCTGCGGGCCGCGATTCGTCGCCAAGGCGGTCGCACCGAATTCGACGATCACGAGGTAAGTGCGCTCGTCGCGGTTGAGGAGCGCCGAGAAGGTCAGGCGCGTCGGTCGGCCGCCGCCTGGATCGCTTCGGCCACGACGGTCTCTTGGTGGGCGTCGGCGCCGTGCGGATATGCCAGGCGACTATCGGCGAGAACGACGAGCGTCGCACGTATGTCCGGGTACTCGACGACGTCGGGGCGGTTGGTCGTGGAGACCACGAGGTAGCGAACGGGCGCGTCGGTGCGGTTGACCAGACTGTGGGCGCCTGCCTGCCCCCGAGGGAATGCCACCACCGCGCCGGACGGCAGGAACTGCGTTCCGTCCGGGCCGCGCAGCGAGGGTGTCCCGTCGAGGACGAGCAGTAGCTCCTCGTTGGCGTGGTGGACGTGAAACGGCGAGCCGACGGCGCCCGGATCGAGCTCGTAGACATTCGCGGCGAGCTCCTGGGCCCCGGCCTGAGCACCTACAGCAGCGACGTGTCGACCAGGGAATTTGTCTGCCTCCCAGCTGGGCTGCTTGAAGTCAACGGGCATCGAGCGACCGTACCAATCCGTCGCTACTGGAGGCTGACGCGCCTCACACAGCTGGGGGGGCGGTGTGCGCGCCGTCGCCAAGGCGATCGTGCGGTCGCGGACTGGCGGGAACCTAAAAGCGATCGTCGGCTGAGGTGGTGCTTTCGGCGCTTACCGAGTCTGCGCGATCGCCATCGGATGAGCGTGTCGACAGCAAATCGGGTCTCCGGTGGCGGATTGTCCGGTGTTCAGGCATTGCCGGTGCTTGCGGGGCTCAACAGCCGGCCAGCCGGGAGGGTCGGGTGGGCCGGCGATCGAGCGCCCGTGCGAGCCCGTCGTCAGAACCAATCGGCTTCCATCTCAAGGGTCGTTCTGTCGAGCGCCGCGAGGAGATCGAGTTGGGGACCTATTCGTGGCAGCTCGTAGCGAAAGAAATACCTGGCCGCCTGGCGCTTCCCGGCATAGAAGACACCCTCCCGGTCGGCAGCGAGAATGAACTGTTGGAGCCAGAGCCATGCGACGACAAGATGGCCGCAGACCTCAAGGTAGATCGTCGCGTTGGCGAGCGCTAGGGCGCGATCTCGTTCGGCGTTCAAGATCGCAGTGACCTCCCGCAGCCGCGAGACGTAGGCGCCGAGCATGTCGGCGAAGGCAGCCATTTGGCCACCGAGTGCACGCCCCTCTCGAACCGTCCGGTCGACCTCTTCAAAGAGTGCACTAGCGGCGGCCCCTTCGTTCATCGGCGCCTTTCGCCCGAGCAGATCGAGGGCCTGAATACCGTGAGTTCCCTCGTGGATGAGGTTCAGACGGTTATCTCGGTAATGCTGTTCGACGTCGTAGTCACGGGAGTATCCGTAGCCGCCATGCACCTGAATTGCGAGGCTGTTTGCCTCCAGGCACCACAGAGAAGGCCAGCTTTTCGCGATCGGGGTCAGTAGATCCAACAGCAGCTTCGCGCGGGAGCGCGCCTCCGCGCTTTCGTCGCTCTCGGCGTCGTCGGCAAGCCGAGCACAGTAGAGGACAAGCGCCAAGCTGCCCTCTACGAAGCTCTTCTGTGCCAGCAGCATCCGCTTCACGTCTGCATGCTTGATGATCGGTACTTGACCCCTAATCGGCGCGCGGACACCGAGTGGCCGACCCTGGGGTCGCTCGCGCGCATACCTACAGGCTTTCAGGTAAGCCGTGTATCCGAGCGCAGCCGCCGCAAGACCGGTCAGTATTCGGGCCTCGTTCATCATGTCGAACATGTACGCCAGCCCACGATGAGGAAGTCCAATGAGGTATCCCACTGCTCCTCGCTTGGGCCCGGCGGAGTGGACGCCTTCGCCGAAGTTGAGGACTGTGTTGACCGTGCCGCGCTGGCCCATCTTGTGGTTGACCCCCGAGAGGACGACATCGTTGCGACGCAGCGGCTGGCCAGCGTCGTCGACCAGGAGCCGAGGCACGATAAAGAGGCTGATCCCCTTGACTCCGGCCGGTCCACCCGGGATTTTGGCCAACACGAGGTGCACGATATTTTCAGAGAGTTCGTGATCACCCCCGCTTATCCACATCTTGGTGCCTACTAGTCGGTAACTGCCGTCGGCCTGCGGCTCTGCGCGCGTCAGGATGTCCGCGAGTGAACTGCCGGCCTGCGGCTCGGATAGGCACATCGTGCCGAGGTAACGTCCCTCGACCATCGGCCGAACCCAGCGCTCCACCTGTTCCGGCGAGCCGTGGCGTATGAGCATGCGCGCCGCGGTCATCGTCAGGAACGCGTAATTCGCGGTCCCTACGTTCGCTGCGCAAAACCAAGCGAACGAGGCTGATCCGACCACGACCGGCAGTTGCATGCCGCCGACTGTGTGGGCAAGAGTCGCTCCTAGAAAGCCAGCTTCGGCGAATGCGTCGAGCGCCTGCTTAACCTCTTCCAACAGGACGACGCTTCCGGCCTTGAGTTGCGGCTCCACCCGATCGGCCTCGCGGTTGTGAGGGGCAAACTTAACCGCGGCAAGCTGCTCTGCCAGCCGGAGGATGTCGCGATATTCCTCGAGCGACTGATCGGTATACCGGCATCGCTCGGTCAACGAACCAATCTCGAGCCACTCCTCGAGGAGGAACCGCAGGTCTCTTTGCGATAGGAGTGTCGAGGAAGTTGTCAGCGTTGACGACATGGTTGACGTTTCAGGGTCGGGCCTGCGAGCAGCTCACCCTCAGGCCCGTGACCGTACCACCGCTCGCCTGTCAAAGCAAGCGCTTAGTCACCGCTCGCCAGCGACCATGGCTCTTAGCTCGGCTCTAATCAGCTCGTTATACGGCTAAGGCGCGGAAGGATTGGCTCTCAGACAAACGACGCTGGAACACTTCCTCGGAGCATCCCAATCACGAGGTTGGCATAGAGCTTGGCCACCCCCTCGGAGGTATGCTGCACAGAGGGCTCCCACCAGCGTGCGAGGTCAATACACAACGAAAGCACCGCCAGCGTGGTTCCCTCAAGATCCGCGACCTCGAAAGCACCCATGCGGACGCCGGTCGCAAGCTCGTCGCGCATCAACGACTCGAAACGCTTGCGAATCAGCACGATCTTACGAAATTGAGCCGTCGGAAGATTCTTAAACTCGTACTGAATCACCCGTGCGAGGACGTGGTTGTCTGCATGCCACTTCGCGAACGCGGCGATAAACGCGTACACGCGCTCCGCCGGATCACTCGACGCTTCTGAGAGCGCCGCCTCGACGGCAACCAGAACCGCCTCATGACCGATCCGGCTGATCTCGAACAAAAGGTCATGTTTTGACCGGTAATGCACGTAGACACCGGCAGGACTCAGCCCGGCGGCCTCACCTATTTCTCGCGTTGTGGCTGCGTGAAATCCTCTGGCAGCGAACGCCTCCAACGCAGACAGAAGAATCCGCCGAGCTGCGTCGGGCTCGATGTGCGCCCACAGCTCCCAGTTATTCTCAACCGAGGCCGATCGGCGCCGTCTTCGGTTCGCCCTCGTCGTTGGCATTGGCATTAGTCTTGCACACAGAGATCGCCAAAGCGAGCGCTTAGTCGTCGCACGGCGCGCCGCATCGCGTCGTGTCCTGGCCTACGACAGCTCCCACGAGCGAGGGGCCGTCGGCTAACAAGAACTCGCCGCCGGCTCCGATTGGACTGGTGCGAGCGTGCTGAGCAAGCGCTTAGTATCAGCTTGACAACCGCTGCAGGCCTGAAGTAGACTCGCTGCGCGGTAGCTAAGCGAGCGCCCGCTTGCCAGCTGGCTGCGCTTTCCGTAACCGTTCGTAGTCGACTCGCGTGAGGGAGAGGAGAGGGAGAAAGTGACCACCGTCGACGGCGACAAGCAGCTTAGGGACAGTCGCCTTACTGACTACCGGCCCGAGGTGTTGGGCCCACCGGTGAGCCGCCGCGGATTTCTAGCGGGGGCGGGTACGGTCGCCCTCGGCCTAACCCTTGGTGCCTGCGGCGGTTCGTCCTCGACGTCTGGCGCACTCGGCAAACCGAAGCGCGGTGGCACCTTGACCGTTGCGATAACTGGAGGCGGGTCAGCGGACACTCTCGATCCGTTCAAGGCGAACGCGGAAACGGACTACTGCCGTGCCGAGCAGCTCTACGAGAGTCTCACCCGCTTCGATGCTAGCGGCCAACTTCGAAATTACCTCGCGGAGGAGATGACACCGAATAAGACCGGGACGCTATGGACGATCCGAGTTCGAGACGGTGTGCATTTTCACGACGGACGGCCATTGACGGCGGCCGACGTCATGGCGAGCCTGCGGCTGATGGGAAAGGCTCCCTCCTCAGCCGGACTTATGACGCCGCTAGATCTGAACGGGATGAAGGCGCTCGACACAAAAACCGTTTCGGTGCCCGCCCACTCCCCGCTGTTTACCTTCCCGGCCATCGTCGGCGGCTTCTGGGGCTGGGTGGTGCCCGCCAATTACAACCCCGCACGTCCAAATGGAACCGGGCCGTTCGTCGCCGAGTCGTTCACCCCAGGCGTACAAAGTACCTTCAAGCGCAATCCGAACTACTGGCAGAGCGGCAGGCCGTACGTAGACAAAATTGTGATCACAGACTACTCAGACGAAACGTCGCAGGTAAATGCGCTGACATCAGGCCAGGCCAATTGCGCGAACGACTTCTCGTTGGCATCAGTGCGCGTGTTGAAAGGGGCGGGAGTAAAGATTCTCGCCGGCGAGGGAGGTGTGAGTCCATTCTTTATGCGTGTCGATACCGCACCGTTCTCGGACGTTCGTGTTCGGCAGGCGCTCAAGCTCGTAGTCGACCGTCCCCAGATGCTGAAGACGGTTTTCGGCGAGTACGGATCGCTCGGCAATGACGTGTTCGCGCCGCCGTTTGATCCACTTTATGCGTCGCTTCCGCAGCGCAACCAGGACCTGGCTGGAGCAAAGTCGCTCCTGCGGCAGGCTGGACACAGTGGTCTGACGGTTACATTGAGTTCTTCCCCGGTTGCGCAGGGCCTTGTCGAGACCGGGCAGGTCTTTGCCCAGCAGGCGAAAGGGGCGGGCATCAACGTTAGACTTGCCGTGGTGCCGGTTGCCGTACACTACGGCCCTAATTTCCTGAAATGGCCGTTTACGCAGGAGTATCTTTCCTACGATCAGTACCTTGTTCAGGTGGCCAACTCGATGCTGCCGTCTGGGTCGCTGAACGAGTCGCACTTCGCGAATCCGCGCTATGTAAGCCTGTACAACCAGGCCGTGGCGGCGGCGGACACAAACTTGCGGAAGGAACTAGCCGCCGAGATGCAGCGGATCGAATATGACGAGGGCCCCTGCATCATTCCGTATTTCACGCCCACACTTGACGGATACGCTTCGTCGGTACACGGGCTGCAGGCAGGAAAAATTGGGTTCCCGTTTGGCCAATTCACGTTCTTTGACGCCTGGATTGAGTAGAGCTCGCGGAGCATTAAGCCCGTGAAGGCTGGCAACCTCCTAAGCGGGCCGCGGCGCGTAGCGAGGCACCCGATGGCTGGCCTCACCCTACGGCGCCTCGCGGCGGGCCTGGTCACGCTCCTCGCTGTGTCCGTCATCGTCTTCTTTGCGACCAGCGTCCTGCCAGGGAACGCGGCCTACGCAATTCTGGGTCGATCGGCGACGCCGGCAAGCGTCCACACGCTCGAGCATACGTTGCACCTCAACCAAGGTGTTCTTGCGAGCTACTGGTCCTGGCTGAATTCTTTCGTTTCCGGGAACCCGGGTCACTCGCTGGTTAATGGCCAGCCCGTCGCCTCCTTCGTTAGCCAACGTTTTGTCAACTCGGCGGTTTTGGTCCTGCTGGCGGGGTTTATCGGAACAGGCATCGGAGTCGCGCTCGGTGTGTTTGCGGCGGTGCGGCGGGATGGCTTCTTCGACCATGC
>Ga0209579_10003487_pt1 | contig 11406 bp, 9 predicted proteins | sample Coa_R1_2_FD_187152 | JGI IMG/M metagenome (GOLD analysis project Ga0209579, IMG submission 187152) | Surface soil microbial communities from Centralia Pennsylvania, which are recovering from an underground coalmine fire - Coalmine... | ecosystem: Environmental > Terrestrial > Soil > Unclassified... | reverse complement strand
GCACATCGCGCTGTACCAGGAGATCGCATGAGGCGCTTTTCCGACGTCATCTCGCGACAACTCGCCCTGTTCGCGGAGGACGGCCTGCTCGAAGAGGTCCACGAGGCGAAGACCCGATACGACCGCGCACCGCGCGACGAGGCCGAGGAGGCGTTCGGCGACTACATGGACGTCGTCGACACGGTGAAGAGCGAGCTCGCCGCGCTGCGCGATCGGTATGCCGCGACGCTCGACGCCGACACCGTGGAGGAGTACGAAGATGCATTCGAGCGCGCAGCTCGAAAGCGGTGGCGATGGCTCGCATAGAGGACTACGCGCTCATCGGCGACCTCGAGACCGCCGCTCTCGTCGAGCGCGGCGGCTCGATCGACTGGCTCTGCTTCCCGCGCTTCGACTCGAACGCCTGCTTTGCCGCACTCCTCGGCGACACGAACAACGGCCGCTGGCTGCTCGCGCCGAAGGCGGGCGGAACGACGTCGCGCCGCTACCGCGGCGAGACCCTCGTGCTCGAGACGACGTGGGAGAACGACGAAGGAGCCGTCCGCGTCTACGACTTCATGCCGCCGCGCGACGAGGCCCCCGACATCGTCCGCATCGTCGAGGGCGTGCGCGGCCGGGTCGAGATGCGCTCCGAGCTCGTCATCCGCTTCGACTACGGGCACATCGTCCCGTGGGTGCGACGCGTCGAAGGCGCCCGGCTCGCGGTCGCCGGTCCCGACGGCCTCTGCTTCCGAACGCCGGCGGCGACCCGCGGCGAGAACATGCGCACGATCTCGAGCTTCACCGTCGAGAAAGGCGACCGGGTGCCGTTCGTCCTCACCTGGTACCCCTCGCACGGCGACCCGCCGCCCGTCACCGATCCCGAGCGTGCATTCACCGCGACCGACGAGTTCTGGCGCGAGTGGATCGGGGCATGCACTGCCTCGGTCCCGGACGAGTGGCGCGAGGCCCTCACGCGCTCGCTCATCGTCCTGAAGGCTCTCATCTACGAGCCGACCGGCGGCATCGTCGCCGCGCCGACGACGTCGCTCCCCGAATGGATCGGTGGGATCCGGAATTGGGACTACCGCTACTGCTGGCTGCGCGACGCGACGCTGACGCTCCTCGCGCTCCTCCACGCCGACTACGCGGAGGAGGCGGCGGCATGGCGCGCGTGGCTGCTGCGCGCCATCGCCGGCGACCCGGCCGACGTCCAGATCATGTACGGCGTCGCCGGGGAGCGCCGCCTCACCGAGCAGGAGCTCCCCTGGCTCGCGGGCTACGAGGGCTCGGCTCCGGTTCGGATCGGCAATGCGGCGAGCGAGCAGCTGCAGATCGACGTCTTCGGCGAAGTGCTCGACGCGCTCTACCAGGCGCGCATTCACGGTCTCGCGTTCCAGAAAGGCGCCTGGGACCTCCAACGGGTGCTGCTCGAGTACCTCGCGAGCATCTGGCACGAGCCGGACGAGGGCATCTGGGAGATCCGCGGCGAGCGGCGCCACTTCGTTCACTCGAAGGTGATGGCGTGGGTCGCTTTCGACCGCGCGGTGCGCTCCGTCGAGGATCACGGGCTCGAGGGCTCGCCGGAGGAATGGCGGCGCACGCGCGACGAGATCCGCGCCGACGTGCTCGCGCACGGCTACGACGAGGAGCTGGGGTCGTTCGTGCAGTCGTACGGCTCGAAGGAGCTCGATGCGAGCTTGCTGCTGATCCCCCTCGTCGGCTTCCTCCCGGCGTCCGACGCGCGCGTGCGCGGAACGATCGCCGCGATCGAGAAGGACCTCGTCGTCGACGGCCTCGTCCTGCGCTACCGCCCCGCGAACAGTGTCGACGGGCTTCCGCCCGGCGAAGGCGTCTTTCTCCCCTGCTCGTTCTGGCTCGTCGACTGCCTCGAGCTCATCGGCCGCCATGACGACGCCCATGCGCTCTTCGAGCGTCTGATCGGCCTCGCGAACGACGTCGGCCTTCTCTCCGAGGAGTACGACCCCCGTGCGAAGCGCCTCCTCGGGAACTTCCCGCAGGCGTTCACGCACCTTGCGCTCGTGAACTCCGCGTTCAACGTGCTGTCGCACTTGCCGTCGCCGATGCATCGCCGGCACGCGCATCGCGAATCGCACAAGCAGCGTTGATCAGCGCCAGATGGCTGAGTCCCTGCGGGAAGTTCCCGAGGAGCTCGCCTGAGGACGGGTCGACCTCCTCCGAGAGAAGGCCCACGTCGTTTGGAAAGTCGAGGAGCTGTTCGAAGAGGCCTTCCGCCTCGTCGACGCGTCCGGTGCGCGCCAGCGCCGCCGCGCACCAGAACGAGCACGCGACGAAGGCGCCCTCCGTGCCCCGCTCGCGGCTCGTCCGGAAGAGAAGTCCGCCGCCGGCGTCGAGCTGCTCTCGCACGGCGTCGATCGTTCTGGCGAACCGCTCGGGCGAGAGCGTCGCCCACCCGATGCGGGAGCCGCGGAGGACGGCCGCGTCGAGGGACTCGCCGCCGGCGAACTCCGTGTACGCGCCGAGCTCCTCCGACCAGCAATGCTCTTCGACGAAGGTGCGCACCGCCTCGCGCTCCCGCCGCCAGCGGCCGGCGTGACCGCGCGGGAGCTCCGCCTCGGCCACGAGGCGCTGCGCCCGGTCGAACGCCATCCACGCACCCATCTTCGACGTGGTGTAGTGGCGATGGTCGCAGAGCTCCCAGATGCCCGAGTCCTCGTCCGCCCAGATGACGGCGAGCCGGTCGAGACACTGGGCGAGGACGCCCGCCGTGTCGGGGTCGAGCGCGTTTCCGTGCTCGACGTAGAGCGACGCGGTCTCGAGGAGGTCGCCCCACGACCCGATCTGCAGCTGGCTCGCAGCCGCGTTCCCGTAGCGCACGGGCTTCGAGTCGCGGTAGCCGCGCAGCGGCAGCTCGTCGCGGCGGGTCGCGGGCGTCCCGTCGACGCCGTAGAAGGGGCGTAGGTCGGGCGCCGTCGAGCGGACGGCGCGGAGCAGGCAGCAGAACGACTCGTGGACCTGCTCCGGCAGGCCGAGCCGGATGAACGAGTCGAGGGTGTACGACGCGTCGCGCACCCACATGTAGCGGTAGTCGTAGTTCTTATCGCCTCCGATGCGCTCGGGGAGCGACGTCGTCGGCGCGGCGACGATCGCTCCGTTGGGAGCGTGGACGAGCAGCTTGAGCGCGAGCGCGCTGCGTGCGACCTCCTCCATCCAGGGGCCGTCGTAGTGCCATGCCGCGAGCCAGCGGCGCCAGACCTCACACGTCCGGTCGAGCCGTAGCTCGACGGCGTCCCGCTCGGGGATCGGAATGGGCTGGCCCTGTGTCGAGCACAACGCGACGAGCCCGCGGTCGCCGGCGCGCACCGTGGTGCCCCCACGGACGGCGCCGTCCCCCGTCTCGGGCTCGCCGAGATTCCAGGAGTGAACCCCGACCTGAAGCCCGGCGCCCGAGGCGACGAGCGCACCGCGTCGGCTCTCGATGCTGGGCGAGACGCGTCCCCAATCGAAGCGCGGCTCGACGCGCCACTCGAGCTCGACCTCCCCTGCGAGGCCCTCGACCCGCCGCGCGACCTCCGTCCACGGGACGAGTCCGCCGTCCTGGAGCGTCAATGCCTCGGTGACGCGCACCGCACCGTCCTTCGTCGAGTACGTCGTCACGAGCACGTTCGTCCCGTCGACGTACCGGCGCTCGACATCGAAGCGGCCGGTGGGTGCGAGGACGAAGCGGCCGCCGCTCTCCGGGTCGAGGAGCGCGCCGAACGTCGTCGGGCAGTGGATGTCGGGAAGCGAGAGGAAGTCGATCGACCCGTCGGCGGCAACGAGCGCGACGGTGCGGCCGTCGCCGATCGCGGCGTACGCACCGATGGGGGCGAAGCCGGACTTCCGCTTCACGCGCGGGCGTGCTCGGGTTCGGCGGAGGTATCTCGCGACAGCGCGACGTCGGCGTCCGCGCCGAGGTCGGACTGGATCTGCTCCAGCGAGCGGTCCTTCGTCTCGGGCACGACGATCGTGAAGAAGACGACCGCACAGACGCCGAAGAACGCGTAGAGCCAGAAGGTCCCCTGTTTCGTGATCGCGCTCGTCAGCGTCAGGAACGTGTAGGAGATCGCGAAGTTCAGACCCCAGTTGAACATCGTGCAGACCGCCATCGCGGGGCCTCGCATCTGCAACGGGAAGATCTCCGCGATCATGAGCCAGAACACCGGCCCGAGCCCGACGGCGAAGCCCATGATGTACGTCAGGAGGCACGCGAGCGCGAGCCACGGGACCGCGTGGCGGACTCCGGCGGACTCGAAGAACACGCCGAGCCCGACGAGAGCCGCGGTGAGGATCGACGTTCCGGAGATCAGGAAGAACCGGCGGCCGAGCTTGTCGAGCAGCAGGATCGCGACGATCGTGAAGAAGACGTTTGTGCAGCCGATGAAGACGCTCTGCGTGAGCGCACCCGTGTTCTTCTGTCCGGCGAACTTGAGAATCGTGGGGCCGTAGTAGATGACTGTGTTGATGCCGACGATCTGCTGGAAGACGGCGAGCGCAATACCGACGACGAGCATGCGGCGCACACCCTTCGCGATGAGCCCGCGGAGCCCGACCTCGCTCTCCGACACGGCCTTGATCTCAGAAATCTCGGCATCGACGTCGTCCTCCTCGAAGCGGTATCGCTCGAGCACCGCGTGGGCTTGCTCGTCTCGTCCGCGATCGACGAGCCAGCGGGGCGAGAACGGCATGAAGTACATGCCGATCGCGAGTGCGGCTCCCGGAACGACGCCGATCGCGAACATCCACCGCCAGTTGTTCGAGAACGAGGCGAAGCCCCAATCGACGATGTACGCGGCGAGGATGCCGCTCGTGATCATCAGCTGGTTGAAGCTCACGATGCCACCGCGGATCCGCGGCGGAACGAGCTCGGCGATGTACAGCGGCGAGACGAACGACGCGGTTCCCACTGCGAGCCCGAGCCAGAAGCGGCCGGCGAGGATCTGCCAGTACGACTGCGCGAGCGCGCAGCCGACCGCACCTGTGACGTACACGCAACCCGAGATGATCTTCGTGCGCCGGCGGCTGATCCGGTCGGCGAGCCAGCCTGAGATCAACGCGCCGGTGACCGCGCCGAGCAGGAGGATCGCGACGGTGAGCTGCTGCTGGCCGTGCGTCTTCAACGCGAGATCGTTCTTCATGAAGAGCATCGCGCCGCCGATGACGCCGGTGTCGTAGCCGAAGAGGAATCCGCCGATTGCGGCGATCAGGGCGACGCCGAGCAGACGCCGATTGCGAAACGCCTCGCGGACGAACCCAGCCTCTTCCACACTCAGGAAACGGATGAGGGCCGCAGGCGGATGCGGCCGGAGGGCGCTCAGTCGAGCATGCGGCCGCACAGCTCGCAGCTGACCGCATAGCGCTTCGCACCGGACGGCGTGACCGCGATCTGGCGGCGGACAGGCCGGTGCTTACAGAGGTTCACCGGCGGGAGCAGCTGCGGGATCCGTGGCGCCTCGGGCAGTCGGAGGATGGCGCCGCCGACCGCGGGGCAGCCGGCTTCGTGCTCGGCCCAGACGTCATGGACGGGCTGGCTCGTGACGGCCATCCAGCCGCAGGCCTCGCAGGAGATCTCGATCACGCGATCACGGTAGCGTGGCCAGGTGCCGCTCCTCCTCGCGCGCCCGGGCGGCGCGGACAGTGTGCTCCGCGACACCCTCGGCGCCGTGTGCGACCACGCCGGCTCCGAGCGAGTCGTCCGCCTCGCGGAGGTTGCGCACCGCCGCGTGCACCCGTTCCGCCGCTTCCCGCGCGTCGTCCGGCTCGATCGCGCGGACGGCCGCGGCCGCTGCCTCGATCACCGCCACCGCCGCTTCCGCAGGCTGCCCCGCATCGGCGAGGCGGACCACGCCGGTCGCGATCGCGTGGCCGTCGTACACGGATGCCTCGAGCTCGCGATAGAGCTCGCCGAGCTTGTCGACGCGCCGTCGCAGCCGACGGCGCCGAGGCGCGGCGCGCACGATCTCGCGGGCCGTCAGGAGCGCCTGCGCGAGCGCGTGGTCGTCGATCGCCCAGATGCGCTCGAGCGCGGCCTCGGCTCGAGCGCGGTCTCCCGCGTCGAGTGCAGCCGCGACCCCGTCGAGCGCCACGGCCAGCCGGCTGCGAAGGCGGCGCGCCTCGTCCCGAATGAGCGGGATCGGATCGAGCGGCAGCAGGAAGCGCGCGATCACAATCGCCACAGCGCCGCCCACCGCGGCGTCCTCGAGCCGCTCGAACGTGAGATTCGAGGTGGGGCCGTACAGCGCGACCACCAGGATCGCGGACGACGCCGCCTGGCCGCGAACCATCCTCGGCGCTCCGGCGCCGGTCGTCACCGCCAGCGCCACGAGCGTGACGACGAGGATCTGCCACCAGCCCGATCCGGCCGCCGCCACGATGGCCGCACCGACGACGATCCCGACCGCGACGCCGGTCATCATCTCGATCGCCTGCCGTCCGCGTCTTCCCAGCTCGGCGTTGAGCGAGATCGCAGCAGCCATGGGTGCGAAGAACGGGGTCCCGTGGTTCGGAAGCTGGAGCGCAAGCTCCCATGCGATCGCGGCCGCCACGGCGGCCTGAGCGATCTGTCCGAGCGCAGTCCGGCCGAGGCGGTTCCGGATGCGTTCGAGACGGCTCATCTGTGGCCGAAATGATGAGCGTTCGGGAGGGAGCCGTGGATGTCGGCGCCCTCGGTGAGCTCGCGGGCGAGAGGCGCGAGGGAGACAAGCTCGTCGACGACGACGTTCCGGTTCTGGCCTTCACGCTCGTAGCGGCCGCGGGCGAGCAGCAGCGGCTCGCCGCGCACGACTCCGCGGAAGCGGTCGTAGACGTTCGGGAGCACGATGAGGTTCACCTGCGCGAGCTCGTCCTCGAGCAGCATGAAGACGACGCCGTTCGCAGTCGCCGGACGCTGCCGCGCGACCACCATCCCCGCCACCTGCACGTGCGAACGGTTCGGCCGGCCGCGCAGCTCGACGCTCGAGAGGGTCCCCGGCGGCAGGTGCGGGCGCATCAGCTCGATCGGATGCACGCCGATCGAGAGCCTCGTCGTGCGGTAGTCGGCGAGCATCCGCTCCCACACCGTCGGCTCCGGCAGGTCGGGCGTCGCGACGGTCGGGTCGAGCGGGAGCGCGAGCTGCTTCTCCTCTCCACCGGAGCCCGGCACCGTCTGCGCGCGCGGAACGAGGCCGAGCTGCCACAGGAGCTCGCGGCGGCGCAGTCCGAACGAATCGCACGCGCCCGACTCGACGAGTGCACGCAGCTCGTCGCCCGACAGCTGCGTCCGCTGCGCGAGCTCCCGGATGGATGCGTACGGTCTCGATGCCACGACCGCCTCTGCGTCGTCCTCCCCCACGCCCTGCACATATTTCAATCCGACGCGAACGGCGCCGTCCTCGATCGTGCAGCCGACCTCGCTGCGGTTCACGTCGGGCGGCCGCGTCTCGACCCCGCGCCGCTGCCCGTCGCGGACGAGCGTCGCCGGTGGATAGAAGCCCATGGGCTGCGCATTGAGCAGAGCCGCGAGGAACTCGGCGGGATAGCGATGCCGCAGCCATGCCGATTGGTAGGCGAGCAGTCCGAACGCCGCCGAATGCGATTTCGGGAAGCCGAAGCCCGAGAACGCGACGAGCTTGTCGTACACCATGTTCGCGGTTCCGTCGTCGACACCGTTCGCGGCCGCGCCGGCGACGAAGCGCTCGCGGTACGCCTCGAGTGCGGCGTGCGAGCGCTTGCGGCTCATGGCGCGCCGCAGCCCTTCCGCCTCACCGACGGTGAAGCCGGCGAGATGGATCGCGACGTCGAGCACCTGGTCCTGGAAGACGACGACTCCGAGCGTGTCGCGCAGCGGCTCCGCCAGCAGCGGATGGTCTGCAGGCGGCTCGTAGCCCGGGTCCTCGCGCAGCCTCTGCCGCCGATCGATGTACGGATGCACCGCCTTCCCCTGGATCGGCCCCGGCCGCACGAGCGCCACCTGCACGGTGATGTCGTCGAGGTTCTCGGGCTTCGTGCGCAGGATCGTCTGCATCTGCGCGCGGCTCTCGATCTGGAAGCAGCCGATCGTGTCGGCACGCTGGATCTCGGCGAACACCTCCGCATCGTCGAGCGGGATGCGCGAGAGGTCGATCTGCTCGCCGCGAGTGCGGGCGATCGCGTCCACGCACTCCTCGACGGCCGACAGCATCCCGAGCCCGAGCAGATCGATCTTGAGGAAGCCCGCGTCTGCGCACGAGTCCTTGTCCCACTGGCACATCTGGCGCCCCGCCATCGCCGCCGGCTGCACGGGAACGAGCTCGATCAGCGGGCGGGTCGAGATCACCATCCCGCCGGGATGCTGCGAGATGTGGCGCGGCAGACCGGCGATCTCGCCGCAAAGCTCGGCGAACGCTCGCCAGCGCGGCGACGCGAGCTTACGGTCCGCGTCGGGGAGCATCGCCACCTCGTCGGCGACGCGCGCGGCGTTCCAGCCGTCGGTCAACCTCGCGATCCGTTCGAGATCGGCGAGCGGCAGCCCCAGTGCCTTACCGATGTCGCGGATGGCGCCGCGCGAGCGGTACGTCGCGAAGCTCGCGACGAGCGCGGCGTGCTCGCGGCCGTACCGCTCGGTGACGCGGACGATGAGCTTCTCGCGGATGTCCCGCGGAAAGTCGAGGTCGATGTCGGGGACCGACGACAGCTCGCGGTTGATGAATCGGCCGAGGGAGAGGTTCGCCTCCACCGGATCGACGTGCGAGAGGCCGGTGAGATAGCACACGAGTGAGCCGACGGACGATCCCCGCCCGCGCCCCGGCGGGAGCAGGTGGCGCATCGAACCGGGGCCGCGCACCTCGAGCGCGACGTCGCGTGCGAGCTCGAGCACCTCCCAGTGCAGGAGGAAGAAGCCGGCGAGCCCGAGCTCGTCGATGAGCGCGAGCTCCTCCTCCAGCCGTGCCCTCGCCTCCGGACGGCGATGGTCGTATCGCTCGACGAAAGCGCGCTCGCACACACGCCGAAGCTGGACGCTTGCCGGCTCCTCCCCGTCGGAGAAGTCGGGGTAGCGGTAGCCGAGCTCCTGCGTCAGATCGAACTCGAGCCGCTCCGCGAGCGCGCGTGTCCGCACGACCGCGTCGCGGTCGTCGGGGAAGCGCTCGAGCATGTCATCCGGAGCGGCGAGGACGCATTCGTGGTTGCCGCGCCGCTCGCGCTCGCAGCCGTCGAGCGAGGTGCGGCAGCGCACGGCGACGAGCACGTCCTGCAACGCTGCGCGCCTGGCGTCGTGCGCATGCACGTCGCCGGTCGCGATCGTTTTCACGCGCAGCGTCGCCGCGAGGTCGCGGAGCGCGGCGTTGCGGCGCGTATCGCCGCGCTCGTATGGACGCTGCAGCTCGACGTAGAAGCGGTCCCGGCCGAAGACGCGCGCAAGCCGAGCGGCCGCGTTCGCGTCATGGACGGCGAGCCCATGTCGCGCGCAGCCGGAAAGGCAGACGAGTCCGTCGTGCAGCTCCTCCAGCATCAGTTGGTCGACCGCCGGCGGCAGCGGTTCCGCACCTTCCTTCGGCCTCGTGTGCGCGTGCGCGGCGGTGAGCAGCCGGCAGAGGTTTGCGTATCCGCGCGCGGACTCGACGAGCAGCGTCACGTGTACGCCACCGGTGAGAGTCACCTCGGCGCCGGTGATCGGCCGCACGCCGAAGTGCTTCGCCGCATACGCGAACTCGAGCGAGCCGTAGACGCCGTCGTGGTCGGTGAGTGCGAGCGCGTCGTACCCGAGCTCGGCGGCGCGGGCGGCGAGCTCCTCCGGCTGCGACGCCCCGTCGAGGAACGAATAGGCCGAGTGCGCGTGCAGCTCGACGTACGTCATGATCGGGTGTGATGGAAGAGGCCTTCTTCACTCCGCCCGGCGAGGGCGAGCGCGTCGGGGAGCGCGGACATCGCGTCCTCGCGGAGCTGCCGCATCTGGAGGTGATCGAGCTCTCGTACGGCCCCGACTTCGAGGGTGTCGACCCGCATACACACTCCGACCACACCGATTCGTTCTACGTGGTCGAGGGCGACGTCGAGTTCTTCCTCGACGGCGAATGGCACCGTTCCGGCCCCGGCACGTTCCTCTCGGTCCCGCCGAACGTCGAGCACGGCTTCCGGCCGGCGGGCGGGCACGTCCGCCTCCTGAACATCCACGCCCCGCACGTCGGGTTCATCGAATGGCTGCGGCACTGACGCGAGTCTAAGCGAACGTATGTTCGCCCCGCTACGGCTGCGCGAATCTCCCGGGCGAGAACGGCTCCACCTCGGCCGGCGGGTCGGCTCCCGCCAGGAGCGCCGCGACGGCCTCCGCCGTGACGGGAGCGAGGAGGATGCCGTTCCGGTAGTGGCCTCCGGCGACGAGGATGCCTTCCCACTCCCCGATCAGCGGGCCGTCGTCCGGCGTCCCCGGCCGGAGGCCGACGCTGGCCTCGACGAGCTCGAGCCCGGCAATCGCGGGTAGCGCCCGCGTCGCGCCCGCGAGCAGCTCCTGCGTCGCCCCGTCGGAGACCGATTCGTCGAAGCCCGCCTCCTCGACCGTGGCGCCGACGACGGTCTCGCCGCTCACACGTGGGACGACGTAGACGTGCTCGGTGCGGATGATCCGCGTCGCCGGGAGCTGCCCTCGCAGGCGGAGCGTCTGGCCCTTGACCGGACGGACGGGCAGCCGGCGGGCAAGCCGCTGCGCCGACCATGCGCCTGCCGCGAGGACGACGCGCTCTCCGCCGATCCGCGAGCCGTCCGCGAGCTCGACCTCGTCCGCGCCGAGATCGACGACGTCGGCGCGGGCGCGAACCGAGGCGCCGAGCTGCGCGCACAGCGCAGCTACCACGCGGCGCGGGTCGACGGACGCGTCGTCGGCCAGCAGGACGCCGCCGACGCACTCGCGAGAGACGCCCGGTTCGAGCGCGAGCACCGTGTCGCGGTCGAGCCACTCGCCTTCGAGCTGCGGCATCTCGTTCTCGTATGCGAGCGCGAGCGAGCCGCAGCGCGTGTAGCCCACGTCGCCGAGCTCCTCCGCCATCGTGGGCCAGAGCGCAGCTGAACGCCGTGCGAGAGCGGTGAAGCCCGGTGTCTCCGGATCCGGCCCTAGGACGCCGGCGGCTGCCTGCGTCGCGCCGGCTCCGGGTCGGCCGCGTTCGAGGACGACGACGTCGAGGCCGCGCTGTCGAGCCCGCCACGCGCAGGCGAGCCCGATCACTCCCCCGCCGACGACGACGGCATCGAAGCGCTCCACATGACGGACGATAGGCTCAGCCCGCAGTGGACGGCACGCTCAGGCGCGCGCGGCTCGCGCGTTCGAGGCTCTATCTCGTCATCGGGGCGAACGACAGGGGGATTCTGGACGCGGCGCTTCGCGGCGGAGTCGACGTCGTCCAGCTGCGCGACAAGGAGCTTCCGGATGCAGGGCTCGTCCGTGCGGCCGAGCCCTTC